>ERZ1034998.30-NODE-30-length-99614-cov-48.933567_pt1 | contig 99614 bp, 91 predicted proteins | sample MGYA00520621_ERZ1034998 | MGnify/ENA primary metagenome ERZ1034998 (study PRJEB33766, sample SAMN09781748) | gut metagenome | biome: gut microbiome | host: Homo sapiens | place: Madagascar | study: EMG produced TPA metagenomics assembly of the PRJNA485056 data set... | reverse complement strand
AGGAGCCGGAGGCTTTCATCAAGGGAGGCAGACAGAATCTGTCCCTCATCATCGGACAGAATACCGCAAAAACCCAGAAGGTGATCATGACAAACTGCACCGACAGCAGCATTGATGGAATCCTGCTGTCACGGACGGAATTCAAAGTGTTCCCTCATTATACGCCATCTTCAGGCTCCGGCAGCAGCGGTGGTTCCTCTTCCAACAACAATAATAACAACAATAACAGATAGGACACGAAAGCAATGGCATTCATATCCGAAACACTTCAAATGCGCAGGCTTACAGAAAGCGGCGTCAATATCAAGACTACCTACATCGTCGATGGCACCCTGAGGTACCGGTCCACAGACGGAACATGTCAGGATGATGTGCACAGTGGTATCCGATGCCGCAAAGAGTATTTCCGGCAGGGGAAATTGCTCCATACAGAGAAAATCTTCGATTCCCGCATGGAGTATACCTATGTATCCGGAATGGATGAAGAGGCACAGCATACCTGTGAAAACTGCGGCTTTACCGGCAAAGTAAAGGAATTTGTGAACGGCTGTCCCTGCTGTGATGCGGCCTCCAACATTGACTACGCAGACAAGGAGCTGGGCAGCAAGCACCATTATGACCTGGTATTGCAAAGTCCGGTCTACCGGATCGTCACGGGAGTGGTAGACTACATCATATCATTCCTGCTATGCAGTCTGTGGATCATAAATACCTCCAGGACCTTCAATGGCTATGATGTGGGCAAAATTTTTATCTACAGCACAATCCTGGCTATGATCCTCTATTACTTTTTCTACCTGTGCGATGCTTATGCGGTACTGGGACCTGTCAGACGCTACAAAGAAAAACAGAACCGTCGGCAGCAGGAATTCTGGACCGGCACCGGCATCGACAAAAAGCGGTTCTATAATAACCTGAACTACGAAGCCGGCAGACGCTACTATTCCCGGCCGGATGTCATTGATTACGACATTATGGACTATACCGGGCTGCAGGAGCATGTGGAGAGCGGCATATTGTGCGTGGATGTGGAGCTGCAGGTCAGACTGGTGTATCTGCGGAAGGGACGGATCACATCCGCATATCAGAAGGATACCTTCTCCCTCAGCCACAATGACAGAGTCATGACCATGGACAGCGGGATCCACGTGATCAAATGCCCCAAATGCGATGCCAATATCGATGTGACTAAAGGCGTGTGTGAATATTGTGGGACCGAGATCGACAGCCTGCAGGAATGGAAGTGAAAAATTACAAAATGTTGATGGGAAGTACATTTTCGTATTACAAAATGTTGATGGAGATATACCGAGGAGGAAGAAAGAATGAAAATATGGTTAGATGATCTCCGCCCGGCACCCTGGGGATATGAGAGCGCCAGATCCGTGAATGAAGCCAAGACACTGATCCGGGAGGCGGAGAGAAATGGCATCGAGGTCGAGGTGCTGGATCTCGACCATGACCTGGGAGATTTTGCAAATCAGGGCGGCGATGCCATCAAACTGCTGGACTGGCTGGCGGAGCGGGAGACCTTTTACCCCGTGGAGATCCATACCGCGAATCCAGTGGGCAGAGCGAATATGGAGAGCGTGCTGGCGAGGTACTGGGGAGAGAAGTACTGGTAGAAAACTTGATGACCGGTGGCAACTGCAATCAACTTGCAATCAACCCTCGAAGTGTGCCCAAAAAGTTTTTTGTAAGATTCTGTCGAAAATCACCATGTATATAATAGAGAATAATTTAAACATTATTGAGATTAATAATGTTCGGTGCTAGATCAGAAAGGAGCATAAATGGATAAGTATATTCGGGTTAAAAATTGCAATTGTATTTCAGATGCTACAATAGAAATTGTTGAAAAATCATTAAATATAAAATATGGTTCTAATGGAACAGGAAAATCAACGATAAGTGAAGCAATATATGCCCAGGCGAATAATGAGACAGATAGATTAAAAGACCTTAAACCATATGGCTCAGATGACAATAGTCAACCAACTGTTGATAATCCTTACTTCCATGTGGTGAAGGTGTTTAATGAGGATTATGTGAATTCCTATTTGTTTCAAGGAGATGAGTTTCTTGATGATTCATTCCAGGTTTTTCTTAAATCGGATAAATGCGATTCGCTAGCAGCACAAATTGAAAGGATGCTTGAAGAGTTGCAAGATTTGATTAACAATATTGATGCGATTCATAACCTAAGAACTTTTTTGCCACAATATACTGCGGCAGTAAAAGCCTCTGATGGAACAGTATCTCGAAGAGGGGGTGTTGCCGAATTTGTTAATGGAAATGGAGGGGGCTTTAATCATTATTCAGAATTAAAAGCGTATAAACCATTTTATAGTAGAGATTTACCAAGCGTTGCTAAATGGGCCAAATGGCGCAATGATGGTATAAAACAGATGTGTGGCAATGATTGCCCATTTTGTACAAATATTTTACCTTCAAGTATTAGGAGTCAAAATGAGATTATATCAAAAGTATTTAAAAATTCGGCATTGTCGGTAGCAAATGCTGTTTTAGAATATGTACAACAGGCAGTTGATCAAGGATATATTTTGCCAGATGCCGTAGATGTTTTAGAATCATATATTGGCGATAATACAAAGGCTGATGAACTATATGCTGAACTTCAAATGCTTGCAAAAGAAACAGATTATCTGTATAAAAAAATTGAAAAGATTTGTATGTTTAAACCAATGAATGTCACGCATGCTCAACTTGTTAATTTAGAGCAAAGTCTATCGGAATTAGTGATTGAGGAAAGACAACTTCAATCATTTTACGCGACTGATTTAATAAAAAAACTTATTTATCATGTTTCAGATAAGATAAATGCATTAAAGGGAAAAACAGGGCAATTAAAAGGCTTGTTTTTGCAACACGAAAAGAAACTTGATGAGTTAATAGCTCAGCGTCAGGATGACATTAATCAGTTTTTTACAATTGCCGGATTTCCCTATAATTTTTGTCTGGAAAAGGATGGAGAAAAGCATGCTAAAGCGTACTTAGTTCCCTGTGAATTTCAGAAGGAAATGGTTGTAGATCCTAAAAATCGACTTAGTTGGGGAGAGAAAAATGCATTTTCGCTTGTTATGTTTATGTTTGAAGCAATTAGTGATAATGCAGATTTCATTGTTTTGGATGATCCAATATCGGCATTTGATGAAAAAAAGAAATTTGGAATTATTCGAAGGCTATTTGATAATAAAAAGGATAGTTTTAAAGAGAAAACAGTATTGATGCTAACACATGATTTCCAACCAATTATTGATTATGTCCATGGAAACTTCTTTACGCGATATGGATTGATTACGCCGGTTCATGCTTCATTTATACAGAATATTGAGGGATCGATTTGCAAATCGCCAATTACGATGAATGATTTGAAAAATACTGTAGAACTAACCAAAGATATTGTAATGTCTTCAAATGCAAGTATGGCTGTTAAAATTGTGAATTTGCGCAAATATGTTGAATTAACTAAGCCTGAATTCGGAACATCAGCAATTTATGAAGTTCTTTCAAATGTAATTCACGGAAGACAAAATCCGATATATAAGGATGGCCAAGAGATATCTGCGGATGTACTTGAGCAGGGAATGAGAGAAGTATCACAATATATTCCGAACAAATCGTATACTGATTTAATAAATGGAACGTCTACAGAAATTTTGATTAGTTCAATGTCGTCGGATGATTTATATCATAGAATTATCTCAATTAGGTTACTTTTTGAGAGGGTAGAAGGAACGCTGTCATTACTAAGAAAAAAATATCCAGCAGCATGTAAGTTTGTTAATGAGACTAATCATGTTGAAAATGATTATATTTATCAATTGGATCCTAGAAAGTATTTTGGTATTCCAAATTATTATTTGCAACAGATAGAGAATTTTATTCAAGAAAATAAAGAAACTATTCTTGCGGGAAATATATTGACTGAGAATACAGAAGTAGATCAAATAGGGGATAACTAAGCTGCATTAAGTGAGAAAGAGAATGGCTCAATGAAAAACGGTAAATGTAAGGAGAGAGGATGGCATATTTATTAGAATAAAATTTGTTTAGAAATAGTTATTTATAATTGTCGAAAATAGTTATTTCGCAAGCTAATTTAGCACAGTAAAGTCTGGCTTATATGACATATACTGTGCTAAATTAATAATAAAGGAATCAAAAGAGGATTACTGAAAATTAGTATGTATAATATTTTCAGTCAAATAAAAGGAAATCTACCACTTAAGCAGGCGGAATTTAAATAGAAAATTTAGGCCCCTTGGTTTTCTACTGAAAGTTAATGCGTAAACAATTTCAAAATGTTATAATGTACAGCAAGTAGTATGATCATAGTGGGGGTACAGATGATGGGACTTCTCAGCAAAATTTTTGGATCAAAAAAAGATGTGTCCAACGTTGATATAGATAATAAAGCGAAAAGTTCTGTGAAGAATGTTCCGCGTAATGAGAATTGCATAAAACTTATGGAATTTGCATCTCACATGGAAAAATTACTTGCAGAAGATAGATACATTGCAAGAAGTGACTATAAGAAATATATAGATGAATATCAGAAAATCATAAGTTTCTTTGAGGTATTATCAGATAGCGGTATGCTTGGGAATTTCTGCGATGTTAATGGTGTGGAAGAAAAGGAAATTGTACAAGCTATTGACTATTACAATAATGCAGAGACATATGTTGAAGACCACAATGAGGAATTTCTTGCCAGAGCAATGGTCGAGGAAAAAGAATATCTGGATAATGTTCTTAAGGCAGTAGACCCGGTAGTTGTACTGGATGAGGATCAGAGAAAAGTAGTACTTACAGATGAGGATTATTGTCTTGTTATTGCCGGCGCCGGAGCGGGAAAGACAACAACGGTAGCTGCAAAGGTAAAGTATCTTGTGGACAAAAAAGGAATTGATCCTGCACAGATTCTGGTTGTTTCATTCACTAATAAGGCGGTGAATGAACTGAAAGAAAAAATACAGGATGATTTGGGAGTACCATGTCCTATAGCGACATTTCACTCTACTGGAAACGCGATTATTCATAAGAATTCACCAGAGGAAAAACTGAATATAGTGGATAATTCTAAGCTATATTTTGTAATCAGAGACTATTTTCGTGGATCTGTGATGAAAAATGAGAGTGTAGTCAATAAACTCATCATGTTTTTCGCGACTTATTTTGATGCACCCTATGAAGGCGATGATTTGAACGGATTTTTTAACAATATTGCGAAAGCCAACTATTCCACGATGAGAAGTGACTTGGAAGATTTTAAACGTGAGGTCATAGATACCAGAACGAAAAAATCTGTAACAATTCAAAATGAAATTTTGAGATCGCATCAGGAAGTAGAGATTGCCAATTTTTTATATTTGAATAATATCGAGTACGAGTATGAACCTATTTATCAGTATAACATACAGTATTCGCATAAGCCGTATACCCCGGATTTCGTGATATATCAAAATGGTAAAATTGCCTATATTGAACATTTCGGAATTACAGAAAACGGGAAGAACGACAGATATAGTCAGGACGAACTTGAACAATATAAAAAGGCAATAAATGATAAGATAAAGTTGCATAAACAGCATGATACTACTTTGATTTATACTTTTTCAGTCTACAATGATGGAAAGCCCTTAACAGAGCATTTGCAAGAGGCTCTGGAAGTAAAGGGATTTGAACTCAAACCCAGATCCAACAAAGAAGTTATGGAACTGCTGGTAGCAGGGGAAGAAAACAGATATGTCAGAAAGTTGATTAATCTGATCTGCAGATTTATATCAAACTTCAAGGTGAACGGTTACAATGCGGAAGAATTTAATCGTATGTATCATTCTACACAAAATGTAAGAAGCCGATTATTCCTTGAAATTTGCCATGATTGTTATCTGGAATATGATAGATGGTTAAAAGAAAATAAGGCCGTGGATTTTGAAGACATGATCAACGAGTCGGCAAGACTTTTACGAGAAGTAAAAGAGATGAAACAAAAACTAAGCTTTAAGTATATTATTGTCGACGAATATCAGGACATTTCCCGGCAGAGATTTGATCTGACCAAGGCTTTATCGGAGGTTACAGATGCTAAGATCATTGCGGTTGGTGATGACTGGCAGTCTATTTATGCTTTTAGCGGATCAGATATTACGTTATTTACGAAGTTCTCCGAAAAAATGGGATATGCGAAAATGCTTAAAATTGTTAAGACTTACCGTAATTCCCAGGAAGTTATTGATATTGCCGGTAATTTTATTCAGAAAAATTCAGAACAGATCAGGAAACGTTTATTATCTCCGAAAAATATCACAGATCCAGTTATTATTTATACATATGATAGCACGGCCAAAGGCCGAAAAGGAGATAGAAGAAGTGGTTCCAATTATGCAGTTGCACATGCCGTAGAAACCGCACTTACACAGTTGATAATGTATAAAAAGCAGGAAGGCAGACAGCCGGGGACAATTTTACTGCTTGGCAGATATGCATTTGATGGAGACCATCTTGAAAAATCCGGGCTTTTTGAATTCGTGCGGGGTGGAAGTAAAATAAAAAGTGTAAAATATCCAAAGTTGGATATAACATTCATGACAGCACATTCATCAAAAGGACTGGGATATGATGATGTTATTATTGTAAACGGTAAAAATGAAACATATGGTTTCCCGTCAAAAATTGAAGATGATCCGGTACTGGCTTTTGTAATTAAGGGGGACAGGTCGATAGATTACGCAGAAGAACGAAGATTATTTTATGTGGCTATGACGAGAACCAAAAATAGGGTGTTTTTTGTGGCACCGGAACAAAATCCTTCGGAATTCCTTTTGGAACTGAAAAAAGATTATAAGAATGTTGTATTACATGGAAACTGGAACGAGGAGAAGCCTCAAAGCATTGCGAAAAAATCCTGTCCGCTATGCGGATATCCGATGCAGCTAAAATACAAGCGAGCATATGGACTTAGACTGTATATATGCACTAATGAACCGGAAATTTGTGGCTTTATGACAAATGATTACAGGGCCGGGAAGCTTTGCATTCAGAAATGTGATAAGTGCAGAGATGGTTATCTGGTTGTCAAGTCAAGTAAGGAGAACGGCTATTTTCTGGGATGTACCAATTATAAGACGAATGGAACCGGGTGCAATAAATCTATCGGTATGAAGTATTACTATGATCAGATGGGATATCGGATGGAAATAGTAACGGAAAGTCCCGTAGCAATCAGTAGGATAGAAAAAGAGAATCCAGTGAAAAGAGTAGCTGTAACACAGGTTTCAACGGATGATTATGTTGAAATCGAAAAAACAACGGCGGCCTCTGTCAGATATAAGCGGTGGATTCTGAATAATGTTGTGGATACAGTATTAAGGGCATTACAGGATGTCAGCAAGGTAAGATATTATGGTGTTACCATGTTGACGGATATTCTTCGTGGCGCAAATAGCAAACGCATTCTGGACAATGGCTTAGAAATGGTGCCGGAATATGGCATGTTAAAAGAGATACCAAGAGAGACCATCCAGAATATTATTGAATGGCTTATCAACGAGCACTATATTTTGAAAACAAAGGAGAAATACCCCGTTCTTCATTCTACTTATGAAGGGCTTCATTACAGTGAAAGCCTGACAAAAACCAAATTAGAAGAACTCAAAGCATACCTTGAGAAAGATGAGGCATAATGGGAGCAGCTGCCGTCCCTCGTCCCGAAAAAGTTTTTTGTAAGATTCTGTCGAAATCAGCCATGTATATAATAGAGGGCGCAATTTCTGCGGAGATTGCAGTATTCCTAAAAATATGCTATGATACTTTTAAATGAGCGAAAAAAGTAAAAAAAATCAGACAATTCAATATTACGATCAAAATGCCGCCTACTTTGTGGAGAATACGCGAGATGTAGACTTCCATGTGATACAGGATGAATTTCTGGAAAAACTTCCTGCAGAAGCACAGATACTGGATCTGGGTTGTGGTTCCGGACGGGACACCAAATATTTTCTGGAACATGGATATCAGGTCAATGCCATCGACGGTTCCTCAGAATTGTGTGCACTGGCAACGGAATACACAGGTATTCCGGTAAAGTGCCAGATGTTTCAGGAGTGGGACGAGCAGGAAGTGTATGACGGTATCTGGGCGTGCTCATCGTTGCTACATTTATCCTATGGGGAACTGGATGAAGTGTTATATCGCATCGAGAAGGCACTGAAGCCGCAAGGCATTTTGTACATGTCATTTAAGTATGGTGTATTTGAGGGGGAAAGGAACGGCAGATATTTTCTGGATTTTACAGAAGAGAAACTGGAGCAGCTGCTGAAAAAACATACGAGTTTACAGCAGCTGCGGAACTTTCTGACAGAAGATGTACGACCGGACAGGGAAGAAAGATGGTTGAATCTATTCCTGAAAAAGATCAATTCTTAATTACATATCCGAACTATGTCCTCCGGGAGACAGTGACTTATCCGAATGGCGGTGTGAGTCACTTTTATGATGATGGAGTGGACATGGTCATTATCGATGATGAAATCTGCTCCTGCCGGGATGGCGAGCAGATTTTTCCTTATACACTGATCACAGATAAACAAAACCACTATATGAAAATATACCGGAGAGTGTTCCGATTCCTGGGATTTGATCCGGAAACGATAGAAAAATGCCTGCAGAAAAGCAGACAGGAAGTGTTGCATTTTTCCAAAAAGATTTCAGAAAGAGGAGAGCATGCGGACTCATCACCGCTGGAGCTGCTGTTTGAACAGAATTTCACGGATGTCTACGGTATGCGGGCATTGAAATATCTGCAAAAAGAATTCCGGATATCCGATGAGGACGGCAACAATTATTTTCTTGACTATCTGATCGATACTGCAGACGGCAGAGTGGCCATCGAGGAAAACGGAATTCATTACCACCATCCGCAGCTGATCGGAATAGAGGGTTATCGGAAACAATTGCGCAAGCAGAATACCTGCGCATTGTGGGGATTAAAGCTATACCGTTTTTCTACGGAAGATTGCCGATTCAAGGATCGTATCGAGGATGACATCCGGTCTTACTTGGGAAAAGATACCAGCGGATTCAGGGAAGCGGGATTGCTGCTGGAACGTAAAACGGAACTGTATGAGCACCAGGAGATCAGTCTTGCACAGATAGAGGAACGGCGGGAAAAAGGGATTTGTGCATTCCTCATTGTACTACCTACCGCAGCGGGCAAGTCCCGAATCGTAGAAGAAGATATTCAGAAATTTGCAGCCGGAAAAGAGCAGTTCCGGGCATTGATCCTGGCACCGAATACGAACATCATTGCGGACTGGAAAGAGAGAATCGATAAAGACCTGCAGCCGTTGCAGGACCGGATCGATATTAAGACTTACAGCTATGCGATAAGACATTACCACGAAAAAACAAGGGATTATTATTCCTATATTGTAGTAGATGAGGCGCACCACGCGGTGGCTCCGATGTTAAAGCGGGTGATCCAATACTATGCGCCGGAATTCCTCGTAGGACTGACAGCGACGGATCAGCGCCCGGATAAAAAGAGACTGGAAGAAATCTTCGGAAATTATACAACAGAGCTTTCTCTGAAGGATGCAATGGAGAAGGGAGTTGTGGCGAGGGCGAATGTCTACCGGATCGAGACGAATATTGATCTGAGCCATGTCCGTTTTAACGGAAAAGATTATGTGAATGCGGATCTGGAGAAGAGTGTGCGTGTCACTTCCCGAAATGAATTGATCGTAAATGTGCTGAAGGACTATTTCACAGAGGGAGATGCCGGAAAACGTCAGGGAATTATCTTCTGTATCAACAAGGCGCATACCAAAGAGATGGCACGCCTGCTGAACACCGCCGGTATCTCGGCGCAGGATTACAGTGGAGATACAAAACATCCGGAGAAGGTTATGCAGGAGTTCAAGGAGCATAAGATACGTTTCCTCTGTGCCTGCGATATGATCTCGGAAGGCTGGGACTATCCGGAACTCGGAATCCTCGTTATGGCGCGCCCAACACTGTCGAAGGTGCTGTATCTTCAACAGATCGGCAGAGGTTTGCGCCGGACATCCATCAAGAAAAATGTGTTCGTCATTGATGTGGTAGATGAATACGGAGCCATGGTAAGAGCCTGCAGTATGCATGCTATCTTCGGAAACTCATTATATGTTCCGTTCGGCGATATCACCAGACAGGATTACCTGCCGGGACAAATGATTGAGATCGATGGCATCACAGAGCGTGTGGAACGGATCGTGGAAGTGGACATCCATACCTTTGAAGAAAAGTATGGGGATTACTACAGTCAGGAACAGCTGGCGAGAGAGTACTTCGTCAATACCGGAACGATCACCAGCTGGATCCGTAAGGGGAAGATTGCACCAACAGTGGAGTTCCCATTCGGCAGCAAGAAGATCAGCCTGTTCAGCCCGGAGGATGTGGAGAAATACAGAAAAGAACTGAACATTCAGGAACATAATGATGACACTGTTCGGGATGACTTTTTTGCATTCCTGGAGGAAAGAGATTATTCATTGTCTTATAAGATGCCGTTTCTGCTGTCGTTTATCGATCATATGGACACGATAGGCGATGCGAAGATCGAGGATGTGCTGACAGATTACATAGCCTTTTATCAGGACAGGATCGATAAAGGACTGCCTGTGGATCGCCCCAGCTGCCCTTATAATGCCGAGACTCTGAAAGACCGGAAAATGATCAAAAGCAGCATGCTGACCAATCCCTTTGAAAAGTTCGAAAGAAAGAGATTTATGTACTACTCGAAGGACCTGGGAGTGATCTCGCTGAATCATGCGCTGTTGGCGAAGATGAGTGAGGGGGATTGGGAGAGAGTGAAGGGGCAGATGAGGGAAGATTTGGAGAGGTACTATAAAGGAGGAACGGAAAAATGAATGATGATATTCTGGTAGATTCGTACATGAAAAGTTTAATTAACATAGATATAAATAAAGAAGAATTTTTGCAGTATATGACCCTTTTTTCGAAGTATTTGTCATACACAAATCCAGATTATAAATATAATGGAACTGTCTAAGCATGAAACAAATAGTTGCCCACATGGAAAAGTTTTGGATGAATCTATTAGTAAGAAAGGGTTTTTAATAGAATTAAACGAAGAAGGGGTAAGATGTGAATCTCCAAATTGCAATTTTCTATGTAGATGGTTTAATAAAAAGAATGACTTTTTAGTAATGGAAATGCAGGCATTAGAAGCATATTTAAATCGTGTTCCAAAGAAGGAGAGGTTTTATAATACAAAGATAATAATTAAAGTAGTTATTTCTAACCCCACAACTATTTCTGATAAGCAATTTGAAATATTAAAAAAACAAATAGAAAAGGGTTAAATTTTACAATATAAAATGACGGTTAAATTAAATTTTGTTGTAAAATGAAGTTAATTCTTCCCACCAGTACCAACAGCGTGGAAGGATGAACACTCTTCGGCAGCTGAATATTCTTGCGTCAAGAAATCAAAATCCCGGATATGGAAATTCCCTTTTATTGACTTGATCACTCTTAATGAGAAATAGAACCAATATCAAGCCTGGAGCTATTTCGCAGGACGTTAGCCAGCTTTGCATTGGAGAGATTTCTTGTATTTTATACACTTTCCAATCGGTTTTCTGATCACCTGACAGCAATGACATCTAAGCCAGAATATTCAGGCAGGCAGTACGTGGGTCTCGGAAGTATAATAAATGACAAATGAATGGGAGAAAATAATGATTCTAGAAAGAGGACTTGTTGGACTTGCTAAGAGTATGGAAAGTATTCTTTTTGTTTCTAAAATACTTTTATTGCATAAAAAATACAATTACTGAACAAAAAAATTGTAAATCGTACTGAGTATGGTATGATAATCTAGTATGATTGTATGTTTTTGTAATGGGAGACAGTACATGATGAATGAACGAAAGAAAAGTGTTAGCTACTCAAAACTGTGGAAGCTTTTAATTGATAAGGAGATAAAAAGCCAGAATTAAAAGGGTCAGCCAAAATTTCTTCCGGTACATATGCCAAGATTAACCGAAATCAGTTCGTGTCTATGGATGTTATTGCGCGAATCAGTGAGGTGTTGGATCACGATGTGGGAGATATCAATGAAATGATACCGGAAGAAAGCTGATCAAAAGATAAGTGAGGTGTAGAAATATGATTTCAAGAGCTGAAGCGAGAATCAAGATTAAAGAGATTACAGACGCAAAAAAACCTATCAAGACAGGTCTTACTCTGCCTATAAGAAAAGGAGCGACTTTTGAGGTTTATAGAATCCCGTTGAATCTTTTGGTGCCTAATATCCTAAATGATCGTATCACATGGAAAATCAGGGAGTATGAGGCTGAGAGTGGAAGAAAACTGGATATCGAATCAGATGATGACGTTCAGTATTTATATGACATTATCCTCAAAGAACATCCAGCGGAGAATGAGCGGACAAAAGCTGATTTGGCGAAAAATGGTCAACAGGTTGATGGAGTAATAACGAATGAAGGTATTATAATTGATGGAAATCGTAGGGCAACCCTACTCAGAGCATTGTTTAATGGAGAAGCTGATAAATATGGACAGAATGTCGAGGATTTTAGATACTTTAACACAATAGTGTTACCCGAAGATATAGATGCCAAAGAGATTATGGCATTAGAGACCATGCTCCAGATAGGAGCAGATGAGAAGGTTGGATACAATAGAATCTGCCTTTATGTTAAGGTGGATAATCTGTTAAAGGCTGGGTATACATATCCTCAGATTAAGCAGTACATGGGGCTTAAGTCAGATAAAGAAGTTGGTGAGATGCACGCAACCTTTGATCTGATGGTGGAATATCTAAATACTATAGGAAAGCCAAACCATTTTACATTGTTGGACGGTTTGGAAGATCAATTCTTAAATGCAAAAACTGTGTTTAAGCGTCTTGATAATGGCACGTATAATGCTGAGTGGGATTATCAGCCGAGTGATGTGGCAGATTTTAAAATGATTTGTTATGACTATATGCGCGCCAAATTTGAGGGTAAAAAGTTTAGAGATATTCTTGTAGGGAAACCGAACAAAACAAACGGTGTTTTTATTGAGAAATCTGTTTGGGACAGTTTTCTGCAACATCATAACGATATCATCGATGCTAATGATCCTGTAAGTGAGACCGACTGGCAATTCTTGGGGAAAAGAGGCGGCAAGCTTGATCAAAATCTCAATGATGCAGTTAATAAACTCAGTTCAGTTTTGACAGATAAGGATTTATCGAAATTGATTATAGAAGTACAGGGTAAAGTAGATAAGATTGAAGAACTGATAGAAGGCATGGATGAGGTTTCCTCTGAAGATTTACAGAACCTCAAGGAACTTTCAAAGAGTATTTATAAGATTACAGCGAAGTATAAAATATGAACGATATTGTTATAAGAAAAATCAAAGAAGCGGCATTTGAAATATCCGGGGCAGACAATCTCGGTGGTCGCTCCAATATGAAATTCAATATTTACCTTAATGCTATGCAAGATGTTGCTATCATGCATGAAGATGGAAAGGTCATTATCGCTTATAACAGCAGGGATGAACATGTAGTAGCGAAGAGTATAAAGGACATCGTTGCTTTTCTGAGAACGTGTAAAGTTGAGGTTTCTCTTGATGAAGATACACGTGGATTGCTGGAGCACCATCAAGAGTTTGAAAATATATCCGCCAATAAAATAGAATCACTACGGGCTATAAAATCTAATGATGTAGGTGTGACTCCAAATTTTAATAAGTTCTGTGAATTTTGTGATAAAGCCTTAGTGATAACGCTAAGAGACTACCAGTATAGATCAGCTTTTTTACTAAGTATTGGTGAGGGGGGATTTGATTTTTCTGTTCCGGGTGCTGGCAAGACGATCATAACCTATGCTGCATATGCCTACCTAAAACATAATGGAGTAGTGGATAATATTTTTGTTATAGGTCCAGGAAGTGCCTACAATGCTTGGTACGATGAATACCAAACTTGTTTTGGAAGGATTCCGGAATTTGAAAATCTAGCATCGACAACGACAAAGAATTGCCGCTTATACTTAGGCGCATCTGAGCAACATCATAGGGAGATTACGTTCATCAATATTGAAAAAATAAGGATGCTTCGAAAGGAAATCTCAACGTTTTTATCGAAAAAAAGAATGCTACTTATTATTGATGAAGGGCATAAGATAAAAAATCCAAATGCTGCATCTACAGAGGCGGCATTAGAAATCTCAAAACAGGCTGCGTCCCGCATAATACTGACAGGAACACCAATGCCAAATGGATATGAAGATTTATATTCTCTTACTGAGGCATTGTCTCCATATAAACAGATATTACCATATAGATATAATCAGCTGAAATCTATGACAAATAATGGAGCTACGGATATTGAGATGACACGGATCCACGAAAGCCTGGATCCTTATTATTCTAGGATATCAAAGAAGTATCTTATTGCTAAAGGAGAACTTCTGCCATATGAGACAGAACTTGTCAGATGTGAAATGAGTGAAGGGCAGCAGGAATTATACGATAAACTTAATGATTTCTGTGGAAAGCTATCTGATGATATAGATGAAGATTTCTTAATGAATCTGAAGAAAGCAGTTTTAATACGAAAAATGCAGATATCAGCTAATCCTTCATTACTTAAGAAGAGCATAATAAGTTCTATGGATGAACTTAAAGAGGAATATGTCGAATATGCAGAAAAGGATGATTCAACGATAAATATATTGGCAAAAGCCGATAAAGAGCTGTCCCAACAGTTTGCCGAATCAAGACTCGTGAAGCTTATCAATATGTTTGAAAGAGGGGCAGTAGAAACAAATAAGAACCGAACGGCTGCAGAACTTACAAACAAACTTGTCAGGGAAGGGAAAAAGGTTTTAGTTTGGGACATATTCGTCAAAAACATGGATGTTCTGAAATCTATGATCGAAGCAAAAATCGGTGGATCAATCGAACTGATTAACGGAACTGTGTCAGGTGAAGACCGGCAACAAGCTATTAAAAGATTTCGAGAAGGCGACAGTATGGTGCTACTGGCCAATCCAGCAACTTTGGCAGAATCCATTTCTTTGCACAGGGTATGTCAGAACGCTATATATGTAAATCGGAATTTTAATGCTGCACAGTTCATACAGTCAAAGGATAGAATACATAGAATCAATATGCCGACAGGAACAACGGCGCATTATTATTTTATTGAGAATGTGGATACCATAGACACTGCAATATCTGAAAGACTGGAGATTAAAGAAAACAGAATGCTTAAAATATTGGATGCTGATGATATTTCAATCGGTGGAGCAGAGATGGAAGACACAAATATTATGTCGAATGAGGATATCACAGAAACTTATATGAGGTGAGTGAATGGCACAGATAGATTATATTGTTAAGCTGAATCATGATATTGAAGTTTTTGTTGAGGAATACAAGGATTGTGCTGTAACTCGATTGTATGATGAGTTTGATGTGAATGAGAGTGCGAAAAATCGATTGAATGCGCTGATACGAAGGATGATCACTTATAGTAACTCTTTATATCTCAAGCAGATTGAGAATAAAGATGATATTTTACTAAAGACCATTAAGCTTGATAAATATGGTCGGCTAAAGGAAGCCATGTCTTTCCCGGTTTTTAGATATTGTGATATTGCGAAAGAAGACTGGGAACATAGCTCTTTGAGGCAGATTTTTGCGGAGAATATATTCGTTTTTGCGATATTTAAGAATCAAGGAAAAGAACTTTATCTGAATAGGATAAAAGTGTGGAAGATGCCTGAGGATGTTTTGGAAAACAGTGTCAAAGATGCATGGTCCAAGATGAAAGACTGTGTGACAACCGGTAAGATTGTAAAGTATATTGATGATCATGGCAGGTATTTCACGTATTTTCCTTCGTCCACAGAAAATCAGTATGTGCATGTGAGACCGCATGCTCTGAATCGAAATGATACATTTCCGTTACCAGTTCCAGATAGATTGACCGGCTTGATTGAGTATCCTAAGCACAGCTTCTGGTTAAACAGATCATATGTACTTAAGATTATCTCTGAGAGGTGATGAATGGATAAAATGAGTGATGTAGAGCTGCTTCTAATACTCGGTTTCTATTATGTGGGTAAAGAAAAGAATATTGAGAGATTTACTACCCTTTTTAATTTGTATTTTGGCAAGGACTTGAGCACACAGATGATACTGCATGAGGTATCACGATTTAGAAATGCTGATCCTGCAAATAATGTAGGAGGAGCGTCGAGAGGTACTCGATACCAGGACCTCTGGAATGAATATATAGCAAAGGATAAGATCTCCGAACTGAAAGAATTATATAGCAGTTTTATTGGACAGCGGTTTACAGAATTAGTAAACTCTCAGCCTAAACGAGCGTATAAACATGAAGAAAAGACAATTAGCTACAAGGTTCATGATGAACCAAAGATATTAGCGGGAACTATAGAAAAACGAGGCGAAGAATACCAAAGAAATCATACAGTCGTTGAAAACGCTTTATATGCATCTGGATACACTTGTGAAGGCATGTGTGGGTGCGACCTATTTATAAGGCAAGGTGGGAAAAATAATTATACGGAAGGACATCATCTGATACCATTGAGTTTCCAGCCACTGTTTGAGTATAGCTTAGACGTTGAGGCGAACGTTGTTTCACTTTGTCCCAGATGCCATAGATTATTACATTGTGGACAGGAAAAAAGTCAATTGTTACTAACCTTATATGAGAAGAGAATAGCAAGGCTGAGAACGTGTAGAATTGCCATATCATATGAAAAACTTTTGCTTCTCTATTCTGGTGCAAGAGCGGATGAAAAGGATGAATGAATCATGGACCTGCATAACAAGAAGGAGCCCAGATTTCATGGAGAAGTGTCAGAAAAAAGTCACAAGAATATGAGCTGTATCCGTGGAAAGGATACAAGTATTGAGGTGGCATTAAGAAAGGCGCTTTGGGCAAAAGGATATCGTTTCAGAAAAAATTATAAGAAACTGCCAGGAAGACCAGATATTGCGCTTACTAAATATAAGATTGCAGTGTTCTGTGATAGCGAGTTCTTTCATGGTAAGGACTGGGATGTTTTGAAGCAAAAATTGAAATCTGGGAAAAATCCAGACTATTGGATAAAGAAAATAGAAAGAAACATTGAAAGAGATAGAGAAAAAGACTTGGTGCTCCAGGCAGCAGGATGGACAGTGATTCACTTTTGGGGGAAAGATATCCTGAAGAACACGGATGAATGTATCGCAGTTATTGAAGAAACGATATTTGATCTGACGATAGTAGAGGTAGATGATAATGGAGAATAATGGTTATTTAGTTGAATATGACAAGTCGGATCCAACATCGATAGAGATTTATTCTCAAAAGCTTATAGGGAAGACATTCAGGCAAATCTGGGAAGAGGATGATGCAAGACAGCCTATGATGGTGAGGGAAGATAGTTCTACTTATGGCTCATCAGAGGTTACAGAAACAAAACGTAATAAGGGTAATCTTGGTCAGATCATAGAGGAAAAGTTTTTTCACTATGAATGCAATAGCGATTCACGTGCTGATTTCCATGAGGCAGGTGTAGAACTGAAGGTTACTCCGTACAGAATAAATCAGAATGGTTCTTTATCTGCAAAAGAACGGTTGATACTGACCATGATCGACTATTTTCAGGTGGTGAATGAAACTTTTGAGGAAAGCCATTTCTGGAACAAATCGAAGCTTATACTATTAGTCTATTACCTCTATATGAAGGAGATAAAGTATAACCTTGATTACAAGATAGGTTATTCTAGATTATTCACGCCACCTGCGCAGGATGTAAAGATTATACGGCATGATTATTACATCATCGTTTCGAAAATAAAAGAAGGAAAAGCGCATGAACTTTCTGAAGGTGATACGCTTTATTTGGGGGCGGCACCAAAAGCAGCGACTTCAAAAGATCGGAGAAAACAGCCTTTCAGCAATGAACTTGCAAAACCGCGGGCGTTTGCGTTTAAAAATTCGTACATGACATACGTCCTAAATAATTATATAGTTCCGGGCAAGGTCACTTATGAACCCATAATACAAGATGAAACAGTAGATTCATTTGAGGATTATGTTGTTGGAAAGATAAACAGTTATCGAGGATATTCTGTAGATGACCTTTGCGCAGAGTTTGCTATTGAGGGAAAAAACCGACCAAAGAATCTGGAGGCTTTACTGACATATAGGATTCTTGGCATAAAGGGGAATCATGCAGAGGAATTTGAAAAAGCCAGTATTGCAATAAAGACTATACGCATTGGAAAAAATGATCGTATTAAGGAGAGCATGTCATTTCCGACTTTTCAATTTAAAGAACTGATTGAAGAGGAATGGGAGGACTCAACATTCGGAAACTATCTGCGCGAGACGAGATTTTTGTTTGTAGTGTATAAGTTTGATCAGGATGATGTATTGAGATTACGTGGATGTCAATTTTGGAATATACCTTATGAAGACCTTGAATCTGACGTCCGTGAAGTTTGGTCGAGGACACAAATGGTGATCAGAGATGGTCTTCAGATAAAAATAATAAATGGAAAAAGAACTAATAATCTTCCTAAGGTATCAGAAAATCCAGTTTGCCATGTGCGGCCTCATGCTAAAAATGCTTTGGACACATATGAACTTCCAGATGGTAGGCAATACCCTAAGCAATGCTTTTGGTTGAATAATACATATATCTATAATCAGATAGATGAAGAAATAAAGGGTTGATCAAATTATTCGGTCATGATATGCTTGAAGAAGATTACACATTAAGGAGAGATGTGGTGCTTTGCTGCATCAACATCATGGATTACAGCAGCGTACCGTGCAAGACCTTCCTATATTGAGAAAACAGGTGATGCTGGATATGCAGATTAATGATTATATTGTGAAGAATTATAATAATTTTCCTAAGTCATCAGAAAATCCGGTGTATCATGTAAGACCGCATGCACAAGATTCAAAAGATACTTGTTAACTTCCAGATGGAAGACAGTATCCAAAGCGATGTTTTTGGCTGAACAATAGTTATATTTTGCCGCAGTTGTATTAGAATTTTATTGAGGATTGACAATGGATAATAAAGAATATAAAACTTTAGAAGAAGTAAAACAGAGAGCGGAAGAAGCGATAGGGCATTCATTCAAAGAAATTTTTGAATTAGCTCGGGAATTTCAACAAAAAAATGGATTAAAAGAAAAGCATGGAAAGGGAGATATTGGGCAAGCCTATGAAGAAGGCTGGTTTAATTATGTGTGTAATGAAGAAGCGAAACCAGATTTTAAAGATGCAGATATTGAGTTGAAAGTAACTCCGTTTTTGATTAATAGTAGGGGATATAGAGCGAAAGAGAGATTATCACTTGGAAAAATCAATTATAGAGACGAAAATTGGAATGAATATGAAAAAAGTCGATTTTGGACAAAAAATCATCATCTGCTAGTTATGTATTATCAATATAGCAGAGGTGTAAAACGTGAAGAGTTTAGTGTAGAGAAAGTAGATACGATTTTTCTGGAAGAGCTACCAGAAAGAGATTGTATGATCATCCAGCATGATTGGGAAAAAATCGCCCATTATGTAAAAGAAGGAAAAGCGCACGAACTGTCAGAACGAGATTTTATGTATCTCAGTCCTGCTAGAAAAGGTAGCGGTGGAGACGAGAAAGTAAAGTATAATGATAAATATCCGAAAGCAAAATCAAGAGCATATTCATTTAAAAAGTCGTATATGACAAAATTATTTAATGAGAGAATGCTTTCTCCAGAGGAAATATCACATATTTTACCCAATGTAGTATTGTCAAAAGAAAAAGAGTTTGATGATATTCTTATTGAAACGCTGAAACCATATTTGGGAAGAACAGTGGATTCGTTAAAAAAGGAATTTCCAAATTATCGCAGCGGATATAGTGAAAAAAACGATATCATTAAACATATATATAAGAGCGAGAATGACTTGGAAGAAACAGATGAATTCCAAAAAGCTAACTATAAATTAAGAACGCTTACGGTTGATGAAAAGGGAACACCAACACAGGATATGTCATTTTCGACGTTTGATTTTAATGGTTTGTTGAAAGAGAAGAATTGGACAGAATCTATTGCTTATGATGAGATGGTTGATTCGAAGTTTTTACTTGTAATATTCTCAAAGAATGCAGCGGGGCAAGAAATATTGAACAATGCTCTCATATGGTATATTCCAGAAAAAGATGTAAATAAAGTAAAAGACGTTTGGAAAGAAACAAGAAGAGTTATAAAAAATGGAATAAAGTTACAACAGAAATTATCGCACGACAGAGCGGGAAGGTTAATTTTTGTATATGAAAATAACTTCCCGAAGAGTAACTTTAATAAGGTGGCTCATGTTAGAAACAAAGCCGGAGAAAGCGAATATTTTTGTGAAAACGCAAATTCTGTAAAACTAAAAAATCCTGCTAAGGTTATCGCTCTAAAAGAAATTCCAGAGGAATTGAAAGATGTTCCTATTCCTACTGGGGAATATATGACCAAACAGTGTTTTTGGTTTAATAAGAAATATATGAAACAGCAGATTAAAGATTTCCTAAATTCATATTAAATAATAGAAAAGGATCTTTACAAGAATAAAAAAATAGGTTATTATATTTAAGAACGATCGTTCGAAAAATAAAAGAAGAGGTAATATAAAGTGAAGAAAACAGTTTGCGAATTATTTGCCGGAGTAGGTGGGTTTAGATGTGGACTTAATAATATAAGAACAGCGGATGATTATGGTAAAAAAGAAAAATGGGATACAGTTTGGTTTAGTCAGTGGGAGCCAGCAGAGAAAAGTACACAATACGCACATGACTGTTATGTATATCATTTTGGAACAAGCTTAGATAATAATGGTGAAGATACTACAAATTGCAATATTGAAGATGTAGATAAAAAAACACTTCCTGACTTTAACTTGTTAGTCGGAGGATTTCCATGCCAAGACTATTCTGTAGCATCCTCATTAGCTACATCAAAAGGACTTGAGGGGAAAAAAGGAATTTTATGGTGGTCAATACGTGAGACCTTAGAAGCAAAGAAACCACCATTCGTATTATTAGAAAATGTTGATAGATTATTAAAATCACCTGCAAAGCAAAGAGGTAGAGATTTTGGTGTGATTCTTGCATGCTTTCGGGATGAAGGATATACAGTCGAATGGCGAGTGATAAATGCTGCAGAATATGGGTATCAGCAGAGGCGCCGTAGAATATTTATTTTTGCTTATAAAAATAATACAAAATATGCAGATAGAATTTTGAAATCAGTGGGATATGCAGAGACATTAAAAAAAGAAAGTAAAAAAGAGTGTATGGAAAATACAGTTCTAAAAGAAGGCTTTTTTGCAGAAACATTTCCGGCGAATAAAGCAGGATCAGATGAACTGAAAATTAAGGAATTGCCGGTAGAAGTAGGTGAAGTGTCTGAAACATTTCAATGTGCGTTTGAAAATTCTGGAATAATGAAAGACGGAATAATATACACAATGAAGACTGTTCCAGCTTATCATGGAAAGCAGATTACTCTTGGTGATGTTATGGAAACTGGAGAAGTAGAAGAACAGTATTTTATCCCGGAAGCAAAATTATATTATACAGATCCAACGGTTATGCATAGTGATGAAACTGAGCAGCGCCTTTCAAAGGAAGATAGACAGACTTGGCAGTACCTGAAAGGGGCAAAAAAATTGTTACGTACAAGTTCAACAGGTCATGAATATGTATTCTCAGAAGGTGCCATTCCTATGATCGACCAGGAGGATAAACCGGCACGCACAATGTTAACATCAGAAGGTGGCTTCAGTAGAACTACTCATATTGTGAAAGATAAAATGACTGGAAGAGTGAGATTGCTTACCGCGACAGAAACAGAACGAATCCAAGGATTTCCTACAGATCATACAAAGTATTGTTTAGTCAAAGGCGAGACTGTGGAAATGCCTTTAAAAAAACGTCGCTTTATGATGGGAAATGCATTGGTAGTTAATTTAGTAGCGGATATGGAGAAGACATTAGATAAAATATTTGAAAAAGAGTAGGAGTCATATATTGGGCACGGATAAGCAGGCATAATACAAAGATATGTGACATATAGTATAAATTACACAAGGACATAGGGAAGGAGTGTGGTTTATACGGAGTCACATAAAAAATACAGTATTGGAGGAAAAGACATGGATAGAATTACACAAAGCATGATTGATTCATTTAAAAGTAATCAAAGCTTAAATATAAATGATAATTCAGAACTGTTTGAATATTTTGTAAATTATTGTGTTGTAAATAATGTATATGGTTCAAATGATTTTGACTTAGAAGAGATAACCACAGGAGAAGCAACACAAGGGATAGATGGAATTGCGATTATTGTGAATCAAAAATTCGTAAATACCATTGAAGATATTGACACATTGATTGAGTATAATAAATCAATATCTGTCAAATTTGTGTTGATTCAGGCAAAGACATCTAGTTCTTTTGATAACACTGAAATTGGGAATTTATTGACATATTCAAAGTTGTTTTTTAGTGATGATACAAGCATGTTTCATACTGCGGAAATGCAGCATTTTATTGAATTGAAAGAATACATATTTTCCAAAGGGGACAAGTTAAAGAAAAATCCAGAATTATTTTTGTATTATGTTACTTTGGGAACATGGACAGATGATGAAAACTTACAAGCAACAATTAACGTAGGAAAGGAAAGCCTGCGGGGGACAAACCTATTTTCTGATATTAGTTTTGAAGCTTGTGGGTCTGAAAAAATACAGGATTTGTATCGTAAAACAAAGGAAAAATTGAAGGCTACATTTAAATTTGAAAAAAGAATTACAATGTATTCAATTAATGATGATGAAGTAGGATACAGTGGGGTTCTACCTTTTAAAGAATTCAAGAAGCTGATTATAGACGAAAACGGTGCCACTAAGGCTGTGTTTGAAGATAATATAAGAGATTATTTGGGACCGAATCCAGATGTTAATAAGAATATAACAGAGACTATTAAAACCAAAAATGTTAATGCGTTCAGTATGTTAAACAATGGAATTATGGTGGTCACTTCTTCGATAATTATTTCAGGAGACATAGCTACTATTGAAGATTATCAGATTGTAAATGGTTGTCAAACAAGTAATGTATTGATTGAAAATATGGATAGTGTAGAAGGGATTGATGAGCTGATTATCCCTATAAGAATTATTGCGACTAAAGACGAAAATTTGAAAAATGATATTACGAGGGCTACAAATAGCCAAACTGCTATAAAGAAGGACCAATTGGAAGCTTTGTCAACATTTCAAAAGAAATTGGAGGAGTATTATAAGACATATAGAAATGAAGATGCGCTCGTATATGAGAGGCGAACAGGCCAATACAGAGACAGTAATATTCCTAAAAATCGAATTGTCACAATTGCAATGCAGATAAAAACTGTTGCGGCAATGTTTTTAGATGAACCAAGTGGTGTTTCTGGACAATATGGAACGGTTGCTAAGCGAGTTGGAAATAAAATATTCAAAACAGCAGATAAAGAGATTATATATTATGTAAGTTCTTTAACGTTATATAAAATTGAAAATTTATTTAGAACACACAAGATTGATATAAAATATAGAAGAGCTAGATATCATGCAATGATGTTATTTAGAATGTTAGTATCTACAGAGGACATGCCAAGATTTAATGCTCGTAAAATGGAGACATATTGTAAAAAAATTTTAGAAGTACTTGAAAACAATGAGGAATGTGAAAGGATTTTCTGCGGAATTGTGGCATATATTGCATCAAAAGAGGGTGAGCTGGACATTATGGATCGTAAGTGCTTTGAAAGAAAAGAAACGACAGAATATTTAAAGAGCCGGATAGATGAAATAGAAATGTTTGTAGATACATATTCTATTAGTGGAGTGTAATAATAAAATTCCAAAAACTATACAGATGTGGTAGAGATTCTGTGTTTTTAGGATAAATTGTCATTTGTATATCTTGATATACCGGTCCAACATCGTGAAAACGATAATGTCCAATCATGTGCAGGGGTTAATTTTTTAAAAGAAAACGAAAGCATGTTCTTTGTATGATAAAAATATCAATTAGGAGGGTGCGGTGCTTGGATTCTCTTCTGATTGATATTTTGTACGTACCAACTATTCCTGCGATTAGCCAATGGTCACCGCTAAAATCATAATTTTAGACAAATTCTTCACTGCAATAATTATGGAGAATATTACTATGGAAAACACATGAAGATTCTGCATTTTGAAAGAGGAACAACTGAAACATATCAACGTATGTTGTCCCAACGGCATGGCAGTACAGACCGGTATAGGGAACCCGGCGGCTGTTTCTGGTGTGAGGTCGTTTCAGGAGAGTTGAAGCTTCTCGAGGCAGAGGCTGCCAGGTGGCTGACGAAGGAGGAACTGGATTCCGTGCAGTGGCTTCCGGCGGATGTGACACTGATTGATAAGATCAGAAAGTGCATGGAGTAGGCGTACAGCCGACGAAGAGGTAGTAACTATGCTATATAAATTGAACCCAAACAAGCAGGATTATACGAAAGTAAAACGTGTCACCTTAGCGGACATCGGCTGGAAGGAACTGGATTTGCAGCGTCTGATGTCTTCGCATATTCAGGATTTTATTTATTCCAACGATCTGCTCACGATTTTCAATGAGCGTCCGAGGCAGGAGGAACCGGACATTCTCGCGATTGACAGGAATGGGGATTTATATATTCTGGAACTGAAGAGATGGAGCTCGGATAGGGAAAATCTCCTGCAGGTGCTTCGGTATGGGCAGTTATATGGCAGCAGCAATTATGATGAGTTGAATGAACTGTTTCAGAAATACAGCAAATCTAATGTTGAGTTGTTGGAGATACATAAGCAGTATTTCGATCTTCCGGATGATAAAGCATTGCGCAAGAGCGATTTTAACATGCACCAGCATTTCCTTATTGTTACCAACGGACTTGATCAGAATACAGTAGATGCGATCAGATATTGGAAGAACAACGGCTTGAGTATCGATGCTATTATTTACTGGGTGTTTGAGATCAATGGGGAACATTATATTGAGTTCAATATGTATTCTCCCATCGAGGGTTATCTGGAGTATGAAGGGAATAATTATGTTTTAAATACCAACTATTCCAATAATAAGAATCACACGGATGATATGATAAACGAGCAGAAAGCAGCGGCTTATTATCCGGGCTGGAGGGAGAAGATTGGGAAACTCCAGCGGGGAGACACTGTATTTTTATACAAGAGTGGATATGGCATTATCGCATACGGTACAGCGGACGGAAAACTGGAGAAAAAGGACTGCGATGGTTATAAGGATTATGAGTATTACATGCATTTGGATGATTTTACGGTTCTGAAAAAGCCGTTAAGTGCATCGAAGATGAAGGAATTAACGAAGCAGGGATTTCCGTTCCGGACGACGATGTTTTACATGAGTGAGGAATGTAAAGACATCATTATGAAAGAGATTAAGAAAAACTATTTATGACCAACCAAGAATTTCAATGCCATCAATGCGGCGAAATATTTATTGTGCGTTCAGAGGACAACGCACGGTCTCATAACTACTGCCCTATCTGCAGAAAGAAATATTATGAGCAGAAAATGCTGGAAGAAAAGCAGAGGGAAGATATTGCCTGGCAGAAAAAGCATGAGCAGGATGTCCTGTTGTTTGAGGAGAATCTGAAAGAATGGAATCTATTATCTCTGGAAGAGATGGGGGAATTCGTTAAGGAGGGTTCTCTTTATGTGATTGGTAACGGATTTGATATGTTGCATGGCGTCAGATCCAGTTATTACGATTTCAGCAGGACTCTGGGAAAGAAAAGTTCTGTCCGGTTTTATCTGGAAAAATATCTGAAAACCGATGACCTGTGGGCGGATTTTGAAGGGGCATTGGGGAAGATCAACATAGAGGCTATGTGCCAGCCGTATATTATAGATAATTTTCTGGACATAAATGGGGCATACGATGAGGATGCAGGTGCAGCCGAGATCTATATGTCCGCAGAAATGGCGGTGGAGCCGATTATTTCCATGTCAACGGAATTAATGGACCGGTTTCGCAAATGGATCAGCAGTCTGCATACCAATACGAATGACAGGCCGTTGTGCAATGTGATCAAAGGCGGGAAAGTATTAAATTTTAATTATACGGAATTTGTGGAAGATTTGTATGGTGTGGATGCCGAAAATATTTGTTATATCCATGGCTGCCGGAAGAAGACTGACAGGGGACGGCAAAGGTTGATTCTGGGGCATATTCCGGGAGCCAATGATGCGGCCTATGAATTTGAAGATGATTACTCTGCAATCGATAATCTGGATGAGCATGCCCAGCTATTATACGATGTGCAGCAGATCGCTTTGCAGATGGTCGTGGAGGCTGATGATACATTGACGAAAAAATGTAAGGAGATCATTCAGAGCAATCAGCCTTTTTTTGATGGATTAGCGGATATCCGGCAGATAGTCACCATAGGGCATTCGCTGTATCCGGTGGACTGGGATTATTTTGCAGAGATCATAAAGTGTAATAAAGACAGGAACCGGATGCAATGGTTCTTTGGCTGTTATGGAAATGGAGATCTGGAGCGGGTACAGACTTTTATCAATACCTTTGGGATAAATAAAGATCAAGTCGCAATTTTTCGGACGGATACGATTCCTGTAACATTATTGGCGGATAATAAGAGGGAAAAGTCCAAGGCAAATGTTAAGCATCGGAAGGTATTGGCTTCCTCTGAGGATGGAAAGTGGCAGGTTGTCCGCGAGGGCAGGAAGGTCAATATTATTGATAGAACAGCAAACAGTTGCAGCTGTTCCAGAATGTTTTTGACATACATGAGCGGGGCTGTTTTTGATTGCAGCGGTATGGTGTTACTTTTGGTGGCAAGAGGACTGGGGGCCGGGGTATTTTTGTTTCGGTTCGCCAACGGAGAGTGGCAATATAGAGGGGAATTGGAACCCATTCCATATCAGGGAGTGATTACCAAACGCTTGCAAAAAATATTGCTGAGGGACAACCGGCTGATTTTCGTATATAACAGCAGAATCCGAAAATATGATGTCGAAACGGGGAAACTGGTATATAATAAGGCCGTAAGGCATGCTTTCGAGTCAGAAGGCGAAGATTTGACACAAAAGTTTAAAGGGATATACAGAACAGGGTTTTATTAAGTTTTTCTGGAATAAAAGTGTGAATTTCAGGAGTATGGAGATGGCATTATGACCCACGAACAATTTGAACAGGCAGCTCAATATTGGAACAAAAAGGAAAAGATCACCATGCCGGAGGAGGCACTGAAGCAGGCGGTAGAAAAATATATTCACGAGAACAACACCTGTGCGCTTGCCACGGGAAGCGGTGATTATGTCAGATGTACGCCGATAGAGTATAGTTACCACGATGAGAAATTCTGGATGTTTTCCGAAGGCGGGGAGAAGTTCATAGGTCTGGAGAAGAATGCAAATGTAAGCCTTGCCATTTTTGACAAGTATGATGGATTTGGTAATCTGGAAAGCCTGCAGATCATGGGCCGGGCAGAGATCATAGAACCGTTTTCAGACAGCTACAATGCCCACGCGGAATACAAGAAGATTCCACTGGAGGCTCTGAAAAAATTAGAGCATCCCATGAACCTGATCTGCGTGACACCGGCCAGGATAGATGCGCTGTTTTCTGATTTGAAAAAGGACGGATACAGTATCAGACAGACATTAGAGTTTGAGAAAAATAACATAATCGAGCGGAGGTATACAAAGTGAATATATTTGAGTATGACAAAGAAAAAGAAGAAAAGAAGCTCCGCAAGGCTGAACGGGAGTGTGGACGGGAAGAGGGTTTACAACAGGGTTACAGGAAGGTCTAAAGGAAGGTCTAAAGGAAGGGCTGCAGCAGGGACGCATGGAGGAGAGAAAGTCACTGCTGGCATTGATTGCAAAAATGAGTGCCGGAGGAGATGCGGACCAGATTGCAACGCTGTATGATCCGGAAGTAATGAATGCAATGCAGGAGAAGTATGGAATAAGATAGTAGGAGACCTAAATGAACATCCAGATTTTTGGCACGAAAAAATGTAACGACACCAAGAAGGCCGAGCGTTTTTTCAAGGAGCGCGGCATCAAATATCAGTTCATAGATATGAAAGAAAAAGGCATGAGCAAGGGAGAGTTTACTTCCGTTGCGCAGGCGAACGGCGGCCTGGAGAACATGGTCAACTGGGAGGGGAAAGATCAGGATACGTTGGCTCTCATCCGGTACATTGCGGAGGAGGACAAGCTGGCAAAGGTGCTGGAAAATCCATCGGTGATCCGCACACCGATTGTCAGAAACGGGAAACAGTCTACCATCGGTTATCAGCCGGAGGTATGGAAGGGCTGGAACTGAGGAAACGTGAAGGAATGGGACAATGATTAAAACAATTATGAGAGATCCGATGTTTTTAGCACAGAAATCCGAGAATGCCACGGAGGTGGACGCACAGGTAGTGACAGATCTGCTGGATACTCTGAGAGCGAATCTGGATCATTGTGTCGGAATGGCGGCAAATATGATAGGGGTTCGGAAAAATATTATTGCAGTGGCAGCCGGCCCGTTTCAGTTTGCCATGATCAATCCGGTGATCACGAAAAAGCTGCGTCCGTACCAGACAGAGGAAGGATGTCTGTCACTGGAAGGTGTGAGACCCTGCACGAGATACGAAGAGATTGAAGTGGATTACCTGGATAGCAATTTCAGGAAACAGCATGGCAAATACACCGGCTGGACAGCCCAGATCATCCAGCATGAAGTAGATCATTGTTGTGGTGTGGTGATATAACATTGGCAAGTCAGGTATGGAAGTTTATCACACACAATGATTGGAATAACTCCTGTAAACTTTACCTGAAACAGTATTTCTTTCCATGCAGTATGCTAATATTATCCTACAGCAAGGAGAGAGCAAGAGAGCCCATAGGATGAGGAACAAAAATGCAGGTACGTGAAGTGATTTGTCCTTCCTGCAGCCATCGTTTCATGTGGATGGATGTCGAAGAGGGACCGACGATCAAAAAATACCGGTCTGTAGAGACCGGAGAGACATTCCATACGGCAGTATGCCCTCAGTGCGGGAAACGCGTGATATTGTTACCGGACAGGATACGCGCAGTGTTGCCCGGAACGGAAGATAACCTGGAAATGATGTGGGAGAGAGGACTATGAAACTATGGCTGGATGACCTTCGCCCGGTGCCCTACGGGTACGAAGGTGCAAGATCGGTAAACGAGGCAAAACAGTTGATCCTGGAAGCGGAGCACAATGGGATCGAAATAGAGGCTCTGGATCTGGATCATGATCTGGGAGATTATGCGGATCAGGGCGGCGAATACGGCCAACCCGGCGGGGAGAGCCAACATGGAGAGGATTCTGGCCAGATACTGGGGAGAACAGTACTGGTAGGAAATTTTGTGATAATTTAACCAACGGTTAATAGGCAAAAGAGATTCTTTGTGTTATAGTAAAAGTCTACGGAAAGACTGATATGCAACTGGATGCTGTACGGCATCGGAAGGAGGCGTATGATGGAGAGACCGCATTTTGACATTGTGGCAAGCGGCGCACGGATGAGAGCAATCCGTCAGGAGCGGAAGATCTCCGTGAAGCAGGTCATGGAATACATGGGCTTTGAATCCACGCAGGCCGTGTATAAATGGGAAGCCGGGAAGTGTTTTCCCCAGGCCGACAATTTGATTGCTTTAGCTATTTTGTATCGTGTAAGCCCGATGGAGCTTTTGATAGAAGAGGACCTGGTGTCCTCTTCTAGTCATATCTGGAGAAATGCCGCATAGTGCGGAACGGAAGAGAAAGTGCACAGGGAGAGCAGTATGATTTACATAACGGGAGATACCCACGGGGATTTCACAAGATTTTCCGCGAAAAGATTACGGAGAACCGGCATGGAACTGACAAAAGAAGATTACATCATTATCTGCGGAGATTTTGGGCTGTGCTGGGCGAAGGATAAAACTTTTGAGTATCATTGTAAAAATTTTGCGGAGAAACCTTACACCATTCTGTGGGTACAGGGAAACCATGAAAACTATGATATGATCGGGGAATATCCGCTGGAAGAATGGCATGGCGGGAAAGCGCGGCACATTATCCGGGACAAGGTGATATTGCTGGAACGGGGACAGGTCTTCGAGATTGACGGCAAGACCTTTTTCACCTTCGGAGGGGCATCTTCCCATGACATTCAGGGAGGAATTCTGGATCGTCAGACGGTGGATTTCGCAGAACAGAAGCGCAGGGCAGACCGGAATTACCTTCCCTACCGGATCCTTCAGGAAAGCTGGTGGCCCCAGGAGCTGCCGACAGAGGGAGAACTGCAGGAGGGCCTGCGCAATCTGGAACGATATCATTACGAGGTAGATTATGTGATCACACACTGTTGTGCCAGCACGCTGCAGGACCGGATCAATGCCGGGACGGGACGCTCCTGTGCTCCGGATCTGCTGACAGACTACCTGGAGACTTTGGAACAGAAGCTGCATTACAGGCATTGGTATTTCGGCCATTATCACCGGGACTGTCAGCCGGATGGCAAGCACACGCTGGTATACTATGCAATACTGCTGCTGGAGCAGAAGGAAAGTGTGAATGCGGTGCCGGTACCGGGAAAGACAGAAGGAGAAACAAATCATGGCAAGAGATGAGAATGTAAAAATTTTTCAGGATACAGAAGAAAGGGTAAAGAAAGATCCCGGACTGCAGGAGGCAGTGAAGCATTCCGTGGCGGAGCAGGTGCTGATCCCGGAGATGATGGAAGTCACGGACCTGATGCCGGAGCTTGCACAGAATCGTGACAGATATGAGAAGGATGCGGAAATCATAGTGTCGAAGAAGCGAAGCTATGAAGCAGCTGCCGGGTATCCGGGAGAAAGGGTATGTGTTCACAATTTTGCATCAGCGACGAATCCCGGAGGTGGTGTGACCAAGGGAAGCTCTGCCCAGGAGGAATGCCTGTGCCGTTGTTCCACCCTGTATTTTTGTCTGAATACGAAGGAAATGTGGGCAGGCTTTTATTCTCCACACAGATATGCGCAGGATCCGATCCACAATGATGACTGCATCTATACGCCGAAAGTCATTGTATTCAAATCCGATACTGCGACACCGGCACCGCTTCCGGAATCAGATTGGTATTCTGTGAATGTGATCACCTGTGCAGCACCGAATCTGCGTCTGCTCCCGGCCAATGGGATGAATCCCGGAGACGGTAATAAGACCGTGAAGATGACGAGAGCACAGCAGCAGGCATTGCATGAGAAGCGTCTGACCAGAATTCTGGATGTGGCCGTGGCGGGAGGCAATGAAGTGGTCATTCTGGGGGCGTTCGGATGCGGAGCTTTTGAGAATGATCCGGAGGCTGTGGCAGCTGCGTTTTCCAATGTGATCGCTCGTTACAGAAAATGTTTTAAAACCATAGAACTGGCCATTTATTGTTCCCCCAGGGATGAGCAGAATTATAATATTTTCAAACGTGAGATAGATACGACATTGCGTTGACAAATGATAAGGAAACCAGTACTATAATGCCAAACAACACGTTGGATATTGAGGGAAGTAATGGAGAAGGAACAGGGAAAGCTTATTATAATTGTATCAGTCGTATTTGCTATGGTGCTTCTGTGCATGATCTGCACCTCAGACAGTGTGCCGGAGGTAAAGTCATTACAGGAGTGTACGCCGGACGCAGTCAGCGTCTTGGATGACGGCAGGGAGCTGTACGATTTTATATTGGATCAAAACGATGATGAGACGAACTCGATCGTGTTTTATTCGACACATCAGGAGATTGTGGTGTATGCAGATGGGAAGCTGATCTATCAGCTGAATGCTGTACCCGGCATATGGGGAAATACTCCGGGCTGGACCTGGAATATTGTCAGGTTTTCAAGTAATGTGAGCAGCTTGCAGGTACAGTTCACCCCTTGTTATCCGGAAACGGCAGGCCAGCAGAAGACGTTTTATATCGGTGGCGGCTATAATAGCTATCGTTGGGTGATGCGCCGGGCAATGCCTGCCTTTCTCATCAGCATGATGGTGATACTGATAGGATTGTATATTAGTATTTATTGGATCGTTATCCGCTGCGGAAGCCGGATCGACGGAACCTTATTGTATCTGGGTATTTTTTCGATCCTGCTGGGAACATGGTCGGCCAATGAGACGGATGTGGCAACGCTGCTCCTGACCAACAGGCAGGGATGCTCTTATCTGGCATTTGCTACGCTCATGCTGTTGCCGATGTCCTTTATCCTGTTTGTGAAGAGCTTTCTGGAGATCAGGGATGACCGGTTTTGTAGAATTATCTGTAATGCTAATCTGGCATTGATCGTCCTGACGCATATACTGAATGCAACAGAGATATATGAGTTCCGGAGAAGCCTGTGGATGACGCATGCGTTGATCATTCTGATGATTCTATACCTGCTGGTGGTCATCTGCAGCAAAATTGTCAGAAGGCAGCTGGATCAGAGGCTGAAGGCATGTGTAGGGGCACTGCTGCTTGTATTTTTTGCTACCATTGTAGATGTGAGTGGTTATTATAAAACCAGCAATGATGTAGGTGTCTTTGGCAGAATCTCTTTCTTGATCTTTATTGTGGTGCTGGGAATAGAATCCGCCAGACAGACGGTTGCCCGGCTGAAAAAAGGTCGAAGGATAGAGGAGCTGGAACAGTTTGCTCTGAATGATTCCATGACCGGCTTATATAATCGAAATGCTTATGATTATTTTGTGAAAAACGAGAGGGATTTTGAAGGGTATGTCATAGTGACCTTTGACCTGAATAATCTTAAGCAGTGCAACGATCAATATGGCCATAGGGCAGGGGATGAGTATATTATCAACGCGGCACATATCATAGAGGACAATTTTGAACGCTATGGGAAATGTTATCGCATTGGCGGAGATGAATTCTGCTGTATCATTCCGAAGGGAAGATATTTTAAGATAGAACGTGTGATGCGTAAGATCGATCAGGATGTAGAGATCTTGAATCATAAGAACATCATTCCCGTTCCTGTGGGAATTGCCTATGGGTATGCTGTATTCACGGCGGATGATACGGATCCGGAGAAGGTGCGTGAGCGTGCAGATGAGGATATGTACCGGAATAAGAAGGCGATGAAGCAGTCCTGACCAGAGAATCTACTCAATTGTTAACCATATTATAAAAAGGTTGACAATTGAAAAACACCATGCTATTCTAACAGAGGTTTTTACAAAAGACATCTGACAGAAAGGCATGGTTTTTTATTATGACAACACAGACAACAACTCGTAGCAAGACTTATGACATGGTGTACATTGCGGTATTTGCGGTTCTGATCGCGATCTGCTCCTGGATCTCCATCCCGATGACGGTTCCTTTTACATTACAGACCTTCGCAGTATTCCTGGCAGTCGGCGTACTGGGTGGTAAGAGAGGAAGCCTTGCGGTATTGATCTATATTTTACTGGGTGCAGTAGGTATTCCTGTATTCGCCGGGTTCTCCGGTGGTATCGGTGTTCTGCTGGGCAACACCGGCGGTTACATTATCGGATTTTTATTCTCCGCACTGCTGATGTGGCTGATCGAGAAGCTGTTCGGACGTAAGACATGGGTGCTGGGTATCTCCATGGTACTGGGTCTGATCGTGTGCTATGCTATCGGAACGGTGTGGTTCATGGTTGTATATGCGCAGAATTCCGGAGCTGTCGGTCTGGCTACCGTACTGGGTTGGTGTGTAATTCCTTTCATCATTCCGGATCTGGTGAAGATCGCACTGGCACTGACTCTGAGCAAGAGACTGTCTAAGGCTCTGAAGCTGAACGGACAGGAATAAAGGATACACCGGATATGGAAGTGACAACAACTTACCGGATCCGTCCGCATCACGGCATGTGCCTGTATTTTTTCGAAGGGAAGGGATACAGTGAAGGGTTCACTAAGCATATGGCGGAGGTGAAGGAATGGCTTCTGGGGAAAAATGGACCGGCATCCCTGCAGCTGGTCGGAACGACGGATGAGATCTGCAGCGCCTGCCCTCATAATAAGGGTGGCAGCTGCGAGTCTGCGGAGAAGGTAGACCGGTATGATGCGGGTGTATTGAAATACACCGGATTAAAGGCAGGACAGGAAATGACTTTTGCGGAATTTGAGCGGATCGTGGAAGAGAAGATTCTGCAGCCGGGATATGGCAAGGTCATCTGTGGCGACTGCCAGTGGAGAGATATCTGCCACAAATAATGAAGAGCATTCCTATGCGGGAGTGCTCTTTTGTATTACATGAGATCTGAATTTAGTGATTATATGTTGATTAAACGTGAAGAGTCGGATATAATAAAATCGGAATGTGTGAGAATACCGTTGAACATATTAGACCGGATTTGATTTTAAGGTAAGGAGGATGTAGGCTATGGAAGTAATGGCTCAAGGGAACAGACATATTGTCGATTCGGATAGCAAAGTAGATAATAATGTAGTTCGCCAAAAAGTAATGGATAGCTATCAAGATATGTTGAGCGGAAAAGGTAGAGATTACAAAGTTTTTTTCGCAGAGTTGGAAAGCAGGTATAACGGAAAATAATGTATAAAGTGCAAATTCTTCCCAAGGCGGAAGAGGATATTAGCACGAAAAAGCGCACCTCCCCCAGGTGCGCTTTTTGTGTGCGTCTATAGCCGCACTGTTACCTCGCGAAGAGATAAGCCGTATATGCAACATACAGAAGCACGCACGCAGCCCCCTCACTGCGGGTCATGCGTCTGCCGGTACGGGCGAATACGAAGAGCAGAATGGCACTGCCAAGGAGCAGTACGGTGTCGATGACGGACTCTCCGAGGACATGCAGAGGGCTGATTACCGCGGACATTCCGAGGATAAACAGGATGTTGAACAGGTTGGAGCCGATGGCATTGCCCAGTGCCAGCCCGCTGTCTCCCTTTTTCGTGGCAACGATGGAGGTCACCAGCTCAGGCAGGGAGGTGCCGATGGCGATAATGGTCAGTCCGATGAAATTCTGGCTGACACCAAAATTCGTAGCGATGATACAGGCTTTATCCACGACGAGATCCCCACCGAAGATAACGGCAGCCAGACCTCCGGCAATATACAAAAGGCTGCGGGGCAGGGAGAGAATCTTGCCGGGTTCGCCCTCTTCTCTGTTTTTCCGGGCAGAATAGATCATAAATCCCAGATATACGATCATGCCAAGCAGCAGGACTGCACCCTCAATGCGGCTTAAGCTGCCATCTAAAAACATCAGACATAATACGACGGTTACCAGGATATTTAACGGCATATCCCGCTTCAGAATCTCTCCGTGGGGCATAAAGCTGTGCAGGAATGCGCAGATACCTACCACCACCAGACCGTTGAAGATATTCGAGCCGACGACATTACTGATGGCGATATCATTACTGCCAGCCAGGGCAGCATTGATGCTGACGGAAGCCTCCGGCGCGCTGGTGCCCATGGCGACGATGGTCAGACCGATGATGACGCTGGGGACCTTCAGGATCCCCGCCAGGGAGGAGCTTCCCTCCACGAAAAAGTCTGCACCTTTGATCAGAAGTATAAATCCTACGAGTAACAATATGTATTCCATAAGCTGTCCTTTCCTGCGGTGCCTCTCGTATCCTTATAAAAAAGTATAAAAATAGAGACTCTTACCGCATCAAAAATGATCGATAAAAGTCTCGTTGCTTACAATAATAACCGGTCCGACGGACGTGATGACGATTATCATTCCGGACAGCTTCATGTATCATTCGGTTACCATTCCAGGTTACCATTCTATCAGAAACCATCCGGGAACTACTCCCTCTTAACTGTGCCCTCATTCTACAAAAAAGGACAAGCACTGTCAACAGACTTTGTAAATCTTGACACTATTTTAACATGAACTCCACCTTCACGGGATCATGGTCTGAGTAGGAATAGCCGGTGTTTACATTCTCATAGGACAGGCACTCGATATTGTCGGAGATAATGAATCCGTCCAAGGTTACGGTATAAGTAACACCGGGGATATATTCCATATCTGCATTTCTGGCGCTGTTCCAAAGTGCCGCCTGTTCCTCAGTACTCAACAGATCCAGACAGAAGGCAAAATGCTCCGGCAGCTCCGTTCTCGGAAAAGGAAATGCCCAGGACTCACAGCTCTCCGTATCCTCTTCGGAAGCCTTCAGGTCGTGGTTAAAGTCGCCGCCGCAGAGCACATAATTCCCGGCTTCGTATTCTTTTGCCATATCATTGCACAGCATCTCAATCTGTCCCTGGCGGATGGCATCGCTGTTGCCGTAAGCGGACATATGCAGATTGAAGATCACCAGCTCTTTCCCGTTGTCCACCGGGATCCGGGAGACGCTGTAGCAACGGTCCAGATCGAAGAACTTGCTGAAGGAAGTGGAGATGGGGAAGCTTCTGCGCAGGGCGGAAGACACCGGATATTTCGAGAACAGTCCGAGTCCTGCTCTGCTGCTGCCGTGGGGCTGTGTAAACGGATAGAACAGGAAGGCAGAATCATAATTCTGCGCAAATACGGTAGTATATTCCGGCAGAAGGTTGCGCAGCATCTCGTATTCATCCGTATGATAGCTTCTGGTGGCATCCAGATCGATCTCCTGGATCAGCGCAAAATCCGGGTCTAATGACTTCACCAGCTCTCCCGCACCGTTTATGGCATACTGTACGGTCTCCGGGCTTTCCGCCCAGGAAGAGGTACCACCATCCATGAAGAAGCTGTAATCCGGCAGATACGCACCGAAGCCGATGTTGTAGGTCACTGCGGAATATTCTGTATCCGTAGCCAGCACCGCAGCCGCACCTGTGGTAGTATCGTCAATCGGTGCCTCCACCACCAGTTCCTGATTGTCCTCGATCCTGTAATAACTGGCATAGAGGTAGACGATGTAAGCCAACAGTGCGAGGATGAGGATCCCCAGCACGATACATATGGTTTTTAATAACGTTTTACATAAATTTTTCTTTTTCATATCCTCATTTTAACAAGACTTACGGGAAATGGCAAATGTTAAAATTTCTATGAGAAATAGGCACTCGCATGCTGTTTTTGCATTTAATATACGAATGGGACTTGTACCTGTCATTATAGTGAATAATGTTTCAGTAATGTTGTAATAATGTTTATATAATGTCATATATTATTTAAAGTCCTTATCCTAGTGTATCATAGGCAGAAATGCAAATAAATTTTCACCTATGATGTAATTGTAATGTTGTTGTAATGTTTAGTAATGTTTGATATAGTTATCGGGAGTTTGACACTTCTTTTTTTTAGCGTTCTGATGTAAATCCTTTATTTAAGCCATTTATGGCTTATTTTTTTGTCAAATTTTATGATTTTATACGTGCTTTTTTGTACTGGTTATAGTTAGTTAGAATTAACTGGGAGGTTCACTTATGTATATCAATATTACAGGCAGTAAAGATAACAAGGATGTTTACATTACACAGTCCTACTGCAAAGACAACGGTAAAACTTCTTCCCGCATCTACAAAAAACTCGGAAAATACAATGATCTTCTGGCACGGTTTTCCGGAAACGAAGCCGCCATGATGGACTGGGCGAAAAAAGAAGCGAAAAAAACTCTGCTCTACAACCAACGCAGGGAAAAAGTTACGGTTTCCTTTTCCTCGCTTGCCCGTATCCCACTGGACGAAGAGCGGCTCTTCAACGTCGGCTATCTGTTCCTGCAGCAGCTCTGCACCGAACTGCGGCTCGACAACATCTGCAGAAATATCCGTAACCATCACAGGTTTACTTACGATTTCCATGCTATCCTTACGGATCTGATCTATGCAAGGATCCTTTCCCCTTCCAGCAAGCTCAGCAGTTTCTCTTACTGCCAGTCCCTTCTGGAAGCGCCAAAGTATTCCCTGCAGAATCTTTACCGTTCCCTTTCCGTTCTCGCAGAAGAATCGGATTACATTCAGGAAGAGCTTTACCAGAACTCCAACTTTGTCCATCCGCGTAACTCAAAAATTCTTTACTACGACTGCACCAACTATTATTTTGAGATTGAAGCGGAAGATGGCATGAAAAAGTATGGAAAAAGCAAGGAACACAGACCAAATCCTATCGTGACCATGGGACTTTTCATGGATGCAGACGGCATCCCCCTTTCCGTTGACCTATATCCCGGAAACCAGAACGAGCAGCTTACCCTGAAGCCTCTGGAGACGAAAGTGATCCGGGATTTTAACTGCAGCGAGTTTATCTTCTGCTCCGATGCCGGGCTTGGCAGTAAGGGCAACCGCTTTTTTAACAGCTTTGGAAACAGGTCTTATGTGATCACGTATTCCCTGAAAAAAATGAAAAAGGAAGAACGTGAACTGGCGCTCCTGCCAACACAGTTCAAGGTTCCGGGATCAGACAAGTTCATAGACATATCCACGCTGGATGAAACCGACCCCGAAGTATATAACACCGTTTATTACAAAGAATACCCCATTGTCACGGGAGATATGGACGAAACTGTTATCATCACCTACTCTCCGAAATACAAAGCATACCAGCAGAGAATCCGGGCCGGTCAGATTGAACGCGCCATCAGGATCATGCAGTCCCCGGATAAAGCCAGAAAAGGGAAAAATCCAAACGATCCTTCCCGTTTCATTCAAAAAACAGCAGTTACCAACGATGGTGAAATCGCACAGAAGCAGGTTTACCAGTTGGATGAGGAACGCATTCGTGAAGAGGCCATGTATGATGGTTTCTATGCTGTTGTAACAAACCTGGACGGTGATGTCCGAGAGATTATCAACATCAACAAACGCCGCTGGGAGATTGAAGAAAACTTCCGGATCATGAAAACAGAATTCGAAGCAAGACCTGTTTTTGTAAGGCGGGAAGACAGTATAAAAGCCCACTTTATAACCTGTTACATTAGCCTTCTGGTTTACCGTCTGCTGGAAAAGAAACTGGGAGAAGGATTCACCTGCAGCGAAATTTTGAAAGCCCTCCGGGAAATGAATGTAACCCTGCTGTCCAAAGACAGTGGCTACATTCCCTCCTACAAACGCACGAAACTGACAGACGCCCTGCACACAGCCTTCGGGTTCCGAACGGATTACGAATTCATCTCAAAGGCAGATATGCGGGCGATTATCAAAGAAACGAAACAGAAAAAAATAGCACAATTTCAAAAATAGTACATATCGATGCAAAAACCAAAACAGCCATACCACAGATAAACACTGGGGGGCATGGCTGTTTTTGGCTCTATAAAGTGTCAAAGATGGGATTTTAACAAGCCTTTCAGAAAATGGCAAATAGGAATATTTTATTTGTTATTTGTGTGGTCTTATGCTAAACTGATGCTGGACGATATTTGGCATCAAAGCTTATAAAAGGAATCATTTCGTATCGGAAAGATACAGAAGGAGGAATTTTATGAGTGAAATTGTAATCAGAGATGTGAAAACTTTTGTCACCGCCCCCAGGGGGATCAACCTGGTGGTTGTGAAGGTAGAAACATCGGAGCCGGAGCTGTACGGCTATGGCTGTGCCACTTTTACGTGGAGACACAAAGCGGTGGTAACCGCAGTGGAGGAGTATCTGAAGCCTCTGTTTGTGGGAAAAAACGTACAGAACATCCAGGAAATCTGGCAGTCTATGATGGGCAGCTCCTATTGGAGAAACAGTGCGGTATTGAACAACGCTATGTCCGGAGTAGATGAGGCATTGTGGGACATCAAGGGCAAACTGGCGGGAATGCCGGTCTATGATCTGCTCGGGGGAAAATGCAGAGAAGGAATTGCCCTGTACCGGCATGCCGACGGAAAAAACTGGGAAGAAGTCAGAGAATGTATTTATGGTTATGTGGAAGAGGGATATCGATATATTCGTTGTCACATGGGGCTCTATGGTGGTAACCTTGACAGCAGACAGGTGCTGGTAAAGCCGGAAAATGCACCGGAAGGCGCCTATTATAACCCGAGACTGTATATGCAGAGCGTTGTAGAGCTTATGGACAAGGTTCGAACGGAATTCGGATGGAATCTGGAGATCATGCATGATGTCCATGAGAGACTATCTCTGGCAGATACTCTGACATTTGCCAGAGAGATGGAAGCATTCAAATTGTTCTTCCTGGAGGATTGCGTGAGACCAGATCAGGGAGAATATCTTAGATATCTGAGAGAACAGACAAGTGTACCGCTGGCAATCGGGGAACTGTTCACTAACCAGACGGAATGGCGGACGATCATTCAGAACCAGTGGATCGACTTTATCCGGGTACACTTAAGTGATATCGGAGGCATCACTCCTGCTGTCAGACTGGCTCATTTTGCAGATGTATATCAGGTGCGTACTGCATGGCATGGTCCCAATGATCTGTCGCCGATCGGAATGGCGGCGCAGATGCACTTGGATCTTGCGATGCCTAATTTTGGTATTCAGGAATTCTCCGGCTTTGAGGATGCGGAGCGGGAAGTATTCCCCGGCTGTCCCGAAGTCCGGAACGGTTACGCTTATTTAAGCGGTGCGCCTGGAATCGGAACCGGATTTGATGAGAAATTAGCAAAAAAATATCCTGCAAACGAAAATGTGAATTTTGGCTGGCTGTTCAGCCGTCTGCCGGATGGCACGCCGGTCAGACCGTGATGAGAAGATAAAAGTATAAAATTATAAAGAAATGAAAAGAGTAAGAAAACGTTTAATGCTGACCGTATGCGCTATGGTACTGCCTCTTGCGGTGACGCTGATCATATATAATATTTATTCTATGACAGCGCTGAACCGGCAGGCTGCCCAGAGCGCAGCCGGTACCGGCTATATTTACGAACAGTTTTATGAGAAAGATATTAAAACGGTCGAGTCTTATATGATTTCGGAAATGGTGGGAAATGATTTCCGGAGACTCAATTATCCGTTGGAGTCATTACAGGCCTATCTGTGTGGGCAGAACATTCTGGAAGATTTTACAAAATATCTGACTTCGGATGTGGATGGACTGGTGGCATTGGAATTCTATTCGGAGAGTAATGATCTGGTCCGGATCAAGCATGCCACAGGTACCCGCTATGAGCAGACCAAACAGTCCAGAATACGCCGGGCCGTATATGAGGAGATGAAGCAGGGGGAACTGAATAATGACTGGTATGTGATTCCGGTGGGGGATGATTATTTCCTGATCCGGATTCTGAAATACGGTTCTGTGTATGTCGGTGCGGTCATGGATTTTGACCAGTTTATGAAGCCCTCCGCGGAAGATGGGGGAAGCACGTCTTATCTGGTCTATGCAACGCAGGACGGACAGGCGTTGAATCAGGAAAATCTGCTGGAAGAAAAACAGATCGATCTGAAACAGAATTCCAAGGGCTATTACATTACGGGAAAAGGAATGGAACGATACCTTGTGGTGTATGAGCAGCTGCCTTATGGAGACCTGCTGCAGTATTACATCAGTCCCTATGGAAGCTTCTGGAGTTATATGGGAGCTTTGCAGTGGTTCCTGCTTTTTTGCAGCTTTATTTTTATTCTGCTGATCCCAATCTTGTATTTTTATATGTACCGTTTCTTCGTAGCACCCTTAGAGGGACTGAAGGCTACTATGGAAGAAATCGCCGAGGGTGACCTGAACGCTCATGCGGAGGAAAACAGCGATGTGGAGGAATTCCGCCTGATGGCGACTACCTTTAATCACATGATGGATCAGATCCAGAAGCTGAAGATCGATGCCTATGAGCAGGAGCGCAGGATTCAGAATGCTACGATTCAGTATTTACAGATTCAGATCCGCCCGCACTTTTTCCTGAACTGCCTGAAAAATTTCTATGCGCTGGCGGAGCAGAAGGAATACCGCTCCATTCAGGAACTGACTCTGGCGCTGTCTTCTTATCTCAGAAAAGTGATCGCTTATGAGGAAGATACCATCAGTGTCCGGAAAGAGATGGAGAGCGTGGAATCCTACCTGAAACTGTCACAGCTGGGATTGTCCGTACCGGTGAATTACAGCATCGCCGTGGACGAAAAACTGGAAGAATTTCAGATCCTGCCGTTGTCGGTGCTGACTTTCGTGGAGAATGCAGTGAAATACGGTGTACAGTCCCAAAAAACACTGCTCATCAGTATCCGGGTATCGCTACTCCCTGGAGAGACGCCGGAGGATACTTATGTGTGTATTACGATTCTGGACAACGGTCCCGGTTTTCCGGAAGATGTGCTGCATTTTCTGAACAAGGGACAATTCGCAGAAGAGAAGACCGCGGGGATCGGTATCCAGAATGTCTGGAAACGTATGAAAATACGTTATGAGGAAAAAGCAACAATATTATATAGCAACTCGAACGGAGCTTGCGTGGAGATGTATTTACCCTATGGAAAAGATGAATGTATTAATAGTAGATGATCAGATCAATGTGGTAAGCGGTGTCATGTTTGGGGTGCATTGGGATCGTCTGGGGATTTCGCAGATATACAAGGCATATAATGCATATGAAGCAAAACAGGTACTGCTGGAGAAGCAGGTGGATATCATGCTGTGCGACATTGAAATGCCGGTGGAAAACGGGCTGAGCCTGTTGGCTTGGTGTAGAAAGCAGGAAATGGATGTGGAGACCATTTTTCTGACGGCACATGCGGACTTCCTGTATGCCAAGGAGGCCGTGGCGTTGGGGAGCTTTGACTATATTTTACAGCCAGCGAGATATGAAGAGATCGAGGATGCCGTCGGAAGAGCGGTGGAGAAGATCCGGATGAAACAGCGGGTCAACGAGGACTCCCGCTACGGACAGCTGCTGAAGAACAAAAAGGGATTTGTCCTGGGGGCAATGTTAGCGGATCTGTTCTCGGAGGAGAAGGATGACGTGGAAATAGCAATGCGGAACCTTGGAGAAATGGGGATCCGTGTGGCGGAAAATTCCAGACTGTGCCTGATGGATGTGGTTCGTTGGGGAAAGGGACTGGAGAACTGGGATCAGACGTTGTTATATGATACGATCTCCAATGTGCTGGAGGAACTGTTCTACCCTTACGCATGGAAAGCACTCCTTTGTCAGCAGGAAAAGGGAATCTATTATGTGCTTCTGTGCACTGACGGTGCGGCAGAGTTGAATGAAGAATCCATGTATCATCAGATGGAGCGTTTTCAGATCACGTTTCAGAAATTTTTCGATTGTGGCTTTGCCATATATTACGGCGCATTGGAGAATCGGCAGGCGGTCCGGGAGCTAGTGCGGGCCCTGAAAAAAGCCGACCAGAACAATGTGGGACGCAAAGAAGGAATCTACAATGTGCAGGAGAGTAAGCAGAAGGAACGGGAAGCCGAGGAACACTACTGCGGGAACTGGGTACAGCTTCTGGAAAATGAACTGTACGATACCGTGGTAAAGGATGCTTCGGATACCTTACAGAGACTGGCGGCGGAGGATCAGCTGAATTCCAAAAATCTGATGCGGTTTTACCAGAAGATCATGGGTGTGATCTATCTGGTACTCCAGAAATTAAATATGGATATGGAGCAGTTGTTTCCGGAGGAAGAGACCATGCAGCGTGCCATGTCCGCCTATACATACACGGAAGATACGTTATGGCTGGTGAAATATGTAACGGCGAGACTACATGAACTGCGGAATACGGAGTCGGGGAAGGAGACTCAGATCGATGAGATATTCCAATACATCCGCAGCCACATGGATGAGGATATCAAGAGGGATGATATTGCCGATGCGGTGCACCTGAATGCCAATTATATTTCCGCGTTGTTTAAAAACAAAACGGGAATGTCATTAAAAGAATATATTATCTCAGAGAAAATGACGCTTGCCCGGAACATGGTCCGGGAGACGGCGTTACCCATCAGTGTGATCGCCATGAAAGTGGGATATACCAACTTTTCCCATTTTTCCCAGAGCTATAAGAAGATCAACGGGGTCTCACCTACGGAGGATCGGGAAGAGACTGGGCACACAACCGAATAGTTTTTCAAAATGTCACATTTTTTACAATAGAATGTGACATTTTTGATATTCCGGAAGGCGGAAAGTAAAAAAACATATTTTTTTGACACAAACAACATTTTTAACAGATAGATACAATCGTGGGATTTTTTTATAATGAATTCATCATCAACGAAGACCTACGAAAGGAGAGGAAATTTATGAAAATCAAAAAGTTATTGGCAACAGGACTTGCTACCGCGATGGCAGTAACGACTCTTGCAGGATGCGGATCTGCCGCAGATAACAACGCTTCACAGAGCGCAGGCACAGACAGTGCGGCAGGAAGCACACAGGTAGCAGCGTCAAATGACGATGTGACCACCATTACCATTTATGCGTACAACAATTCCACCACGGAGGCTGCGGAAAAGGTTGCAGCAGCGGTAAGCGAGATCACAGAGCCCGCCATTGGCGTAAAAGTAAACCTTCTGACCGGCGTAAGCTCAGAGCAACTGAATCTGGCACTGGCTTCCGGAGAAGACCTGGATCTGTTCTTTGCAATGCCCTGGCAGGTATCCATGTCCACCATGGCAGCTACGAACCAGATCATTGCACTGGACGACCTGTTAGCAGAATATGCACCGGATGTATTGTCCGGTATCTCCGAGGATGACTGGCGGTGTTCTACCGTATCCGGAAGTATCTACGGAGTGCCAATGAATAAGGATAAGGCACAGGGCCGTGGTTTTGAAATGGTAAAATCCATTGCGGATGAACTGGGAATCGACTACTCCACTCCCTGGACCTACGAAGATCTGGATGCCAACCTGAGAAAAGTAAAAGAAGCATATCCGGATATGTATCCCCTGGTTCCCAACGGCGGAACAATGATCTATCCGGCATGGGCATGTGACGTGCTGAGCGATGATCTGGGCGTACTGGAAAATGCACTTTCCGACAGTACCCAGGTAGTGAATTTCTACGATACAGATTCCTTCAAGGAATATTGCAAGTGGGTATACCAATGGGCACAGGAAGGTCTGATGATGCCGGATGCAGTCAATACCACAGAAGGGTATCAGGAATTCTTCAACTCAGGTGTCGGTTTTGGTACTTTCACTTCCTTCAAGGCAGGATTTGAAGCAGAAGAGACCAGAAAATGCGGTAAAGACATCGTAGTAGTACAGATGGAGAACGGTGCACCCCATTCTACCACAAGCATGGTAAATGCAAGCTGGTGTATTGCTAATAACAGCAAGAACCCCGAAAAAGCAATGCAGATGCTGAATCTGATGTACACCAACCCCGAAGTATCCAACCTGTTAGTCAACGGTATCGAAGGCGACAACTGGGTATTTGCAGATGAGAGCAAGGGTGTGATCACCTATCCGGAAGGTGTGGATTCTTCCAATACTTCATACTCTTCCGTAGGCTGGGCTTGGCCTAATGAACAGATTACCTATGTATGGGAAGGCGATGAGCCCGATGTATGGGAACAGCTGGGTGAGTTCAACAAAAACGCACAGTCCTCTCCTGCAAAAGGATTTGTATGGGATAACTCCGGAGTACTCAATGAAGTAACCGCATGCAACAACGTAGTAGAGAAATATCGTGCAGGTCTGCTGACCGGATGTCTGGATCCTGAGACAGCTATCCCCCAGATGAATCAGGAACTGGAAGCAGCAGGCATCAACACCATCATTGAAGCAAAACAGGCACAGCTGGATGCATGGCTTGCAGAGCAGAACTAAAGCACTACAAATCATAAAAATAATCGTCCAAACCTAAAATATAAGCTTTGAAGCCAAAAGAGGTCCCGCCAGTTCTTTAGTGGGACCTCTTTCAAAAGAAAGGAACAGGTAATACTCATGAATAAGAAGAGTACTTTCGTAAAATGGAGACGTTATCTTCCTTTATATCTCATGTTGATCCCCGGTGTTGTATACATTTTTATCAACAACTATATCCCTATGGCGGGACTAATCATGGCATTTGAAAAATATGATTACAAACTGGGAATGTTTAAGAGCCCGAAGATCGGACTTGACAACTTTACTTATCTATTTGCCACAAAAGATGCACTGAATATTACCAGAAACACATTATTATATAATGCAGTATTTATTATCCTGGGGAATATCCTGGCCATTACGGTAGCAGTTCTGTTAAATGACGTGAGATCCAAGACGAAGAAAAAACTATATCAGACGCTGATTCTGATCCCTTATCTGATCTCCACAGTCATCGTCAGCTATATTGTATATGGCTTTTTAAATACACAGAACGGATTCATTAATAACTCTATTTTGGAGCCTTTGGGCAAGAATGGCATCGCCTGGTATTCACAGCCAAAGTATTGGCCTTTTATTATTACATTTGTCTATCTGTGGAAAAATTTCGGCTACAGCAGCATCATCTATTTCGCAACGGTGGTGGGAATCGACAAGACCTATTATGAAGCGGCGGTGATTGACGGAGCTACCAGATGGCAGCAGGTCAGATATGTGACACTATCCAGTCTGAAACCCACAATCATCACGCTGGTGCTGATGTCCATCGGACGTATTTTCTATTCAGACTTCGGCCTGTTTTATCAGGTACCCATGAACAGCGGAGCCTTGATCGATGTGACTAATACGATCGACACTTATGTATATCGTGGACTAACAACACTGAACAACGTGGGTATGTCGGCGGCAGCAGGCTTCTATCAGTCCATCGTTGGATTCATTCTGGTACTGACCGCCAATATGATCGTCCGCAAGGTCAGCCGTGAAAATGCACTGTTTTAAGGAGATGAGATTATGGTTATAAAAGATACCAAATACCAGGTCGTGATCAATACCGTATTAATTATATTGTCTCTGATGTGTGTCATGCCGTTTATACTGTTGCTCAGTTCTTCCATCACTTCAGAGACGGCACTAGTGAAGACAGGCTACCGGTTCTGGCCCACGGAGATCGACCTGTCCGCCTATAAATATTTGCTGATGGACAGTACCTCCATTGTCAGAGGCTACGCAATATCCTTTTTCGTGACAATTGTGGGAACACTGACGAGCCTGATGCTGACTACTTTATACGCTTACCCGTTGTCCAGAAAAAATCTGCCAGGAAGAAATATTTTTGCCTTTTATATTTTCTTTACCATGTTGTTCAACGGTGGACTAGTGCCTGGCTACATGATGTGGACACAGATGTTCCATATTAAAAATACGATATTTGCTCTGATCGTTCCCGGTTTGTTGTTAAACGCATTTAATGTCATTATGATGCGTACATACTTTACGACAAACATCCCGGAGGAAGTCCTCGAAGCGGCAAGGATCGACGGTGGCGGAGAACTCTACATCCTCACTAAAGTAGTACTTCCTATGTCGAAACCCATTATCGTGACGTTGGTACTGCTGATCGGACTGTCTTACTGGAATGACTGGCTGAATGGTCTGTACTATGTGAACCGGGATAATCTGTACAGTATTCAGGTATTGCTGAAGAAGATGATGGATGATATTGAGATGATAAAAAAGGCTTCCGCAGCCGGAGCAAGTACCATGAAGATGCCTTCCATTTCCATTCGTATGGCAGTGGCAGTCATGGGAGCACTGCCTATCATGTGTGTCTACCCATTTTTCCAGAAGTACTTTGTCAAAGGTATTGTCATCGGAGCAGTAAAAGGATAAATAAGGAGGAAACGGAATGAGCTTTCGCAAAGATTTTGTTTGGGGCGCGGCAACAGCAGCTTACCAGATTGAAGGAGCCGCTTATGAGGACGGCAGAGGAGAATCCGTTTGGGATGTGCATTGCCATGACACGCGTAAGAACCCTGAAGGAAAACAGAACATTTTAGACGGAGAGACAGGTGATGTGTCCTGTGATTTTTACCATTATTATGAGGAAGACATTCAGAGAATGAAGAATATGGGACTGAAAGCATTTCGCTTTTCCATCAGCTGGTCCAGAGTATTGCCAGACGGTACGGGACGGGTGAATGAAAAAGGACTGCAGTTTTACAGTGATTTGGTGGATGCTTTGCTAGAGGCGGGAATAGAACCCTGGGTCACTCTGTTCCACTGGGATTTCCCTCAGCAGCTGCAGATACGCGGGGGATGGCAGAATCCCGAGAGCCCCGAGTGGTTTGCAGAATATACGAAGGTAATCGTGGACAGACTCTCCGACAGAGTGTCCCACTGGATGACGTTAAATGAGCCCCAGTGCCATCTGATTATCGGACATGTGCAGGGAAACTGTGCTCCGAAGTTACGGCTCACCGAGCCGGAGTATCTGCTGGCAATCCATAATCACCTGAAAGCCCACGGCAGAGCGGTGCAGGTCATCCGAAAATACGCGAAGAAAAAGCCCGAGATCGGTGTGGCATTCTGCTTCGGAAGTTCGGTGCCTGTAAGCGACCAACCTGAGGATGTGAAAGCAGCAAGAATTGCCACCCTGCGGGAAGATACGAAGGACCTGTGGGCAGTCTCCTGGTGGCTGGATCCCGTCATTTTAGGACATTATCCGGAGAAAGGCATGGAAGCCTATGGCGAGAATTGCCCGGAGGAGTTACGGAATCCGGAAGACCTGAAACTGATCTCGGAACCGTTGGATTTCCTGGGAATCAATGTCTACCAGAGCGGACGAGTGGAATCGGATGGTCAGGGGGGATATCGCGAGGCGAAGAATCCCTGCGGAGCACCCGTGACTGCAATGAAGTGGCAGGTGACACCGGAGAGTCTGTATTATGTACCGAAGTTCCTGCAGGAAAAATACAAACTTCCCATCGTAATTACGGAGAACGGACTGTCCTGTCCCGATTGGGTTTTTCTGGACGGTAAAGTGCATGATCCCATGAGAATCGACTTCATGCACCGCTATCTGAACTGCCTGAAAAAGGCTGCGGAGGAGGATGTTGATATCCGGGGCTACTTCGCCTGGTCCGCTATTGACAACATGGAGTGGAACAACGGCTATACGGAGAGATTTGGACTGATCTATGTGGATTATACTACCCAGAAGAGGATACTCAAGGATTCGGCATACTGGTACCGCGAGGTGATCGAATCCAACGGGCAGATTTTATAAATACAAAGAAAAGGAGACTGCAATTTGATGTGCAGTCTCTTTTTGATTCCGCAGATACTTGCCATTTGTGATGGAAAGGGAGTATTATGATAAATAACAAGACAAAAATAAGGAGGCTGATTCCATGAGGCCGATACCGACGATCGGGGATCCGGAGCGCTATATAGACAGTGCGTTTGTGAATTCCGCGTTTATAGAATTGAAAAGTTGTGATCTGTGGGATGTGAAAATGCTGTATCCGATCCTGCATATGGACCATGCGGAAGAGAAGTGCTTCGTCCGTAAGGAGATGTATGAGAGGCTGGTGAAGGCGGCGGGAAATCTGCCGGACGGTTACCGGTTCCGCATCTGGGATGCCTGGCGCCCCTTTGCACTGCAGCATGAATTGTTTGAAAAGTATTCTGTGGACATCATCCGGGATTTTCATTTAGAAGAGCTGCCGGAGGCAAAAAGGAGAGCTGCAATCTGCAAATTTGTCTCCGACCCGGTACCGGATACAAAGGTGCCTCCCGCCCATACCACCGGAGGAGCCATTGATCTTACGCTTCTGGATCCGGAGGGCAGAGAACTCTCGATGGGGTGCGGTTTTGATGCTTTTACGGATAAGACCTGTGCAGTGTATTTTGAGGCACCGGAGCATGTACAGGGGGCAGAGGACGAGCAGGTCCGTGAAAATCGCCGTCTGCTTTATTATGCTATGATAGATGCGGGATTTACCAATCTGCCGTCGGAATGGTGGCATTATGATTACGGTGACCGGTTCTGGGCATATTACATGCGGAAGCCCGCAATCTATGAGGGCGTATTTACGAGGGAGGAAATTCATGGATAATCAGAAACAAAAGAAGAAAAAAAGTGTGATGGACACCTTGTCCGCTACCATGGTACTGGTGCTGATCGCACTATTGCTAGTATTTGTGGGATATACCTATCTGGCACTGAAGAACGGTTACACCTTGGATGACCTGATCGACAATATTGTGGGGAATCTCATCGGTGTGCTGGCGGCATTTCTGTTATTCGATATACTGAACAACAAGCTGACCCAGGATGCCTACGCCAGAGAGACCTCCCAGCAGATCACCAAGACGCTGATGGGAGAGCCGGAGATCCTGGATTCTTTCAGCGATGAAGATAAAAAGACTTTCCTGAAATCCACCATTACCTCCATGATAAAGGATGAAGATGCGGTGGATATGCTTTCTACCAATATGGAGAAATATTTTGACAGGGCAAGAGGCGCCAGGATCCGGAAAATGTTCGATTACACGATCAATCTGGAGCCGAATCTGACAGAGGAATATGTAAAAGCCGGATTCCCCGGAGCCACAGACGGAAAGTATTACCTGATCGATGAGGAATTGAAGTTCAGCGTAAAGTGTCTGGGAGGAACAGACGAGAACTACACGGGCGATGTGATCAGACTCGGTTTCGCCTATGATAAAAAGAGTCTGGATGGTGGATTGTTGGAGACCGGACAGGATGCGGATTTTACCAAGAGCATTTTCAATGAGGATCTGGTGGTGGAACCGGAAGCCGTGGACTTCATCAACAGTATTCCCGCGGATAAGATACGGGATGTGATCAATGATCTGTTCATGCCGATTTTAAGAATTGACAACAGCGGAGATAATGACGACGAAGCGCAGTTCGAAGTAGAGCGAAAGAGCAACGGATTTATCCTGAAATTCAAGCTGGATTTTGACCGGAATGAGGCAAGCGGGGAGCATCTGGTCAGCATCTATTTCAAGATGCCCCGGGTATGGAACTCTATTTTCGAGGTGACTCTGGTGGATCCGACCAAGGAGCCCCATATCAAGCTGAAATACAAGAATGGAATGGATGTCACTATGTATTCCTATCTCAATAAGGAAAGCACTGCCAATGTCGGAGCCTGCATCCAGAGAGCCGGACTCTATGACATTGCGATCAAGGACGAGTGGATCTACCCCAAGAGCGGCGTGATCTTCCATATTAAGAAGGCGTAATTTTCCAATAAATGTAATTGCAATCAAAGAACTTCTATGCTATTGTGGATATAAAGCATAGAAGTTTTTTTATGCATCTAATTAATTCTTATATATGTATGATTCGAGTTTTTAATCCCAACTTTTATTGAAAAATGACCTTATTTGACCGGAAGCAATATTTGTAAGAATTACAGATATTCAGCCATAAATATTATATAAGTACATTAACGAAGGAGGAAAATTGAATGCAAAGCAGAACGAACAATACTGGTTATTTTGTGGCGGTAGATGGACCTAATGGCAGTGGAAAGACTACAGTCATTAATGCAATAGCAGAAAAACTGGGTTTGATGGGCTATAAAGTGAAAGTGACCAGGGAGCCGACAAATTCTATATTGGGAGAATTTGTGCGAAAATATGCAGAAGGACACAAGGGACTAAGCATTGCATGTATGGTAACGGCAGATCGATATGAACATATTAAAAATGAAATTGAACCTATGCTTTATGATGGCAACATTGTCATTACAGACCGTTATATTTTATCATCATTGATATTGCAAAGAATGGATGGAGTGAATGCTGATTATATAATGGATTTAAACGCACTGATAATACGTCCGGATCTTCAAGTTACGATTATGGCTGATGTGGGGACTCTTCAGAAAAGATTATCTGATCGTGCTGAACTAACAAGGTTTGAAAAGAATAATCGATCGGATGAAGAACTGTATTATATGGAAAAAGGAATAGAAATATTGAAGAAAAATGGAATATCGGTTTTAGAAATAAATAACTGTACCGAATTGGATAAAAATGTAGATACTATCGTTGAACATATTGTAAAAGAGGTGAAAAGGAAATGAAAAAATGTATTCTTATTAATTCGCCTATATTTTGGGATGCTGCCGCAGAAGGAGAAAACTATCTTTCACCGCTTGGACTTGGATATATAGCTACATATGTAGAGAAGGCCGGGATTCAGGTTGAAATACTGGATGCTGTGAAACAAAGAAAGTCGGTAGAAGATATTGTTAAATATATAGAGGAGAAACAGCCGGATTGTGTCGGAATAAATATTTTTACCCAAAACTATAAATTGGTAAAGGATATTTGCGAACAGACCAAGGTGAAATGTGAGTGGTTTATTGGTGGACCGGTAGTGGGCAGCATTTATGAGGAAATTGTAAAATGGAATCTTAAGAACAGAATGAATATTATTATAGGTGATGGCGAATATATTATTCCAACGATTATTTTAGATAACAAAAAGGTAGAACCAATTAAAAAAATTGAAAATATAAAAGTTTTTAGAGTAGATGCAGAATCAGAATTTTTTCCAAGAGATATTTCAGATATTGTATTGAATAGAAAATTTTTCCACGATGAAATAATAAAAAATCATTATGGCGAAAGAGAAATAGCAATGGTAACATCGAGAGGATGCATTTACAACTGTGCTTTTTGCGGAGGGGCAAGAAGTGTGAACGGAGGGATTCCTGTTAGAATTAGATCAGAACAAAGCATTGTGAATGAAATCAACGATATATTAAAGATGTATCCGGAGGTGAAAAGTATCAGGGTTTTGGATGATTTATTTCTGAGTAATAAACAGCGTATTAAACAGGCAATACATGTATTTTCAAAATATCCGCAGTTGAGTTGGAGAGGAATGGCGCATGTGCTTTCTTTAAAGCCAAATTTAGATGATATAGAAAAACTGAAAGGGGCTAATTGCAGAGAACTATTTATGGGAATAGAATCCGGATCAGAATCCATGAGAAAAAAGATCAACAAAGTAGGAAGTATTGGAGATGTTATAGAAGTGGCTCAAAAAATTTTGCAGGAGGGTATTGACTTAAAAGGATATTTCATTTATGGTTTTCCACAAGAGACGGAATGTGATTTCCAACAAACATTTGAACTGGCAAGAAAAATTAGCAATATTTCACAGACAACAGAGGGCAATTTTAGGACGAGTGTTTTTCAATTCAGACCATATCATGGAACAAAGTTGTATAATGACATTGTGTCTGAGAAGGGAATTGTCCATGAATGTGAATTTAATGACATAATAAGTAAATTCAAGGGAAGAAACCAATTTAACTTTGATTTTGGTAACTATAGCGAAGTTTCAGATGAAATTTTGAACCAATATATTATCAAAACACAAGAGATAGGGGAAGGAAATGCTTGAAGATATACGGATGTGTAGTAAATGCGGATTATGCAATAATCAAAGACCATTGTTGGATTCGGAAAGACCGTGTCAGGTTTTTTGGGTTGGACTGTCTGCTAAAAAAATTACATCTGAAGAGGAAACACCTTTATCAGAGCAGACAAATACTGGAAAACTGATACAAAAGATAGAAGAGATGTGTAATGAAGTGAGTACTTATAAAACCAATCTGGTAAAGTGTCTTCCGCTTACGGAACAACAGAAATTGCGTTATCCCAGCAAAAAAGAAATGGATAAATGTTTTGACAATTTAGTAAGTGAAATTAATGCGATGTCACCTAAAATTGTATTTTTGTTGGGAGAAAAAGTTTATTCTTCTGTCGCAAGGCATTTACATTTAGATTTTGAAAAGTGGAATGATTTCGAATATCATTATACAGAATGTAATGGAACCTATTATGTTCCAATTCATCATCCATCATATATATGTGTCTATAAGAGAAAACAAATGGACGATTATATCGTAGCAGTTGAAAAAATGATTAATGAATTGTTATGAAATTGATATTAAGTATAGGATGCAAAGGGTAAAGGCAGAATGAAACCAAGATCTCCCCAAAGTATGCAATTATATAAAATGCTCATATTCCGCGGTTATCCGGAATCTTTCTGTGATCTGGTGACGAAGAATCTGAATACGGATTTTACGGCGAGCCGTATGATCGGTTATCTGTGTCATTATTCTGATCTGCCGCCGGAGGAGATCGCGGATGAAATGCTGGCGATCTTAAGTGACCGCAATCGCATTATGCAGAAGAAAGAACTGGAAAGTAATAATGCGGAGTGGAACCGTATTCTGATGGAAGGTCTCGATACGGATGATGAAACAGAATAGGAAACACACAAAATGCCATGGATCGAGATCTGTGGCATTTTGCGTATACGATGAGATGGGTACCATCACGGTTATGTAAAGTTTGACTGAAACAGAGGAGCCCCCAATACGCTACACTGGGTACATGAGAGATGCCAATACCGAAGTGGAGCGGGGAGGGGGCGAAGAATACAAAAGAGGTGTACTCTCGAAAATTGACAAGTTATTACGGGCTATTTATACTGAAATAACAAAGAGTAATGACGGAGATAACAACATAAGGCCGGAGAAAAAACAATGCAGAACGAGAATATTTTATTAACAGAACAGATAAGAGATCAGATCGCACGGTGCGAAAGCCTGGAAGAGTTGAAGGAGAATATTTTTCCTGAACTGCAGACACAGCAGAGACAATGGGTGGCCAGGATCAACAAAATTCTCGAGGACACGGGATATGGCAAGACGGAATTCGGAGAGATCTGTGGTGTGAGCCGGGTGACGGTCAACAAATGGTGTAATGGCTCCATTCCAAAACGCCGGGAGACTTTCCTGATCATCGGTATGGCTGCCGGTTATGATACCGCACAGACGAACCAGCTGCTGCAGCGCTATGGACGGTATCCGGCGCTGTATTCCAAGAGCCTGGAGGATTGCGCCTGTATTTTCGTCCTGAACCATGCACAGAGTATGGACAGCCGGGAGAAGATCGCCACTTATCGTCAGATCCTGGAACGGATCAAAAATGCCATTGTACGCAATGATGCGGCAGAAGCGGAGGAGATCGATACAGAGAAGTTCGACGAGAAGCTGTCGGATGTGCGGGATGAGGAAGGACTGGAACGGTTCGTGACAGATCATATTGCTGTATTTTCCGGAGCTTATCACAAGTTCTACATGTATGTATTGCAGTATGTGGAAGAGAACAAGGAGCTGTACAAGGCTGCCAATGTCTATGAGCTGGCACTGGGACAGGGATGGACCTCTTCCCTGCGGCAATGTATCTCCGCCATCCGTCAGAAAAAGTGGTATCCTACCCGCAATAAGATCCTGTCTCTGGGACTGCATCTGGGAATGGAGCATGAGGATGTGGATGAGATGCTGGAGCTGGCACATATGGAGCCGCTCTGCAGCAGAAATATTTTCGAAAGTGTGCTGATGTTCATTCTGGATGACGCGGCAATGAATGATATTACGGATCCGGATGAAATCTGTGTGTATGCCAGAGATGTCCTGAGTCGTATGGAATTGCCGGAGGTCGATGCTTTTATTTCGGAATTGGCGGAAATAGGAGAGGAAGAGGAATGAAAAATCATTTGATCGTAATTGAGAACGGGAAGCTTCAGAACTATCCGTTAGATAATAAGCTTTTATGGGAGATCGGAAGACCGTCGAAGGAAAATCATCCGGATATCCGGATGTATTCCGCCACTGTCAGCAGAAAGCATGGAAAATTCGTCAATCGGGACGGCTGTTGGTTTTATGTGGACGGTTATGGAAAAAACGGAACGGTATACAACGGTAAACACATTGAGACCGGCAGGAGTGGGCGGGTAAAACCGATCCTGTTGTCCTCCGGAGATATTTTTTTCTTCGGCGGCGGCCGGGAAGCAATATTCAGCCCCCGGACGATCTGGGCGCGTTTTTCCACGGACAGTTACAGTGATACGATACAGGTGGAGGATACCATGGACGAAGACCTGCTGGTATTCATGGATGGAGAGAAGCAGATACGGTTGGAGCATCCGGAGAAGGGAACTGTTGTAGAAGGGGAATCCGGTATGGGAATCTACATGGGAGATATGACTTACCTGATCGGAGACATGCGGCTGCAAAGGGAATGAAGCTGTAAAAACAGGAGTTAAAATGGTATGAAGCCGGAGGAACAGTTTTTTCCAAAATATGAGATCTGTAAAAATGAAGAAGGGAAGCCGGTCCTGCTGGGCAGGGGAGGTTTTTCCACCGTATATGAGGTGCGCCGCAGGGAGACTGCGGGGCGCCATTATGCGTTGAAGGTCATCGGTAGTGATCAGAAAATCGTCCGGCCGGAGCTGTTCCGGGAAACCGTGCGCCTGCAGAGGCTGTTGGGGGAACAATGCCCCTATATCGTCAGGATCCTGGACACGGCGGAGACTACGGATGCGGAGAATGGCGGCCGGCCGGTGCAGGGAATCCTCATGGAGAAGCTGTCCCCGGTGCTGGATAAGGATAAATTCGGAAAAGTGTCGTTGACGGTCCCAGGACTTATGGAGGAGCCGGAAGTGCTGACTTTTGCCATGCAGATCGGACAGGCCATTTATCTGGCCCATGCAGGCAATATTTTGCACCGGGATGTGAAACTGGAAAACATTTTTCGCGATGAAGAGACAGGACAGTACAAGCTGGGAGATTTTGGACTGGCAAAATATATGGAGGATGGCAAGGCAGAGACCGTGGCTTATACGGATGGTTACGGCGCACCGGAGATCAGCAGGCGGCTGTATGACAATTACGGTGCGACGGCAGATATTTATTCCTTTGGCATCACGTTATATCTGCTTCTGAATGATCTGTGTTTTCCTGGTTCCTCGGGATACTATTCCAGTGAAGTGCAGTATCAGCCGGATTACATTCTGCCGGCACCCCGCAACGCATCAGAACCTATGGCAGCGGTTCTGCGGAAAATGTGCAGTTACCGCAGTGCGGAACGTTACCAGAGCATGGCGGAAGTACTGGCGGCATTTCAGTGGGTAAAAGATATGTCGGAGACAGCTGCGGGAGAAGCTGCGCCGGAAGAGGATCTGCCGGAGCTGGCCACAGCCACCTATTACAGCAGTGATGGAGAGCATGCAAAAGACGGAGGAGCGCAGCCGGATACCGGAGAGGCCGGGCATCGCCGGAGCCGTAAGGAGATCCTGCAGATCGAGAGAGACAACCGGTCCTACCGCCGGGAACAAAGTCTGTGGTGCATGGGAAAGCTTACACTCCTTCTGATGGCAGTAATGATCGCACTCGAGGGCAGCAGCGGAAAAGCTATGGACTGGCGGCTCTGGATCCTGCCGGTCGCAGTGGGGATCGAAGCGGTTCTGCAGAAAATGAGAGAAATGGATCTCCTGTTTGGGATTCTGGCAACTGCGGCCTGTATTTATTCCGGAGTGACCGGTGGATTTACAACGATACATATAGTACTGCCACTCTTTATGCTCAGCGGGATAGCGGAGTTCACCGGGGCGGCGGCATTAGCAGCGGGACTATGGCTTCTATGGGTCTTATCCGGCAGGTGCGGCTGGCTGCTATTTTTATATGACTGGCAGCTGGCATGGATTCCGGCGGTGGCTGCGGTGTCTGTGGCAGTAAATTATATCTTTCTGAAGAATTGGATCGAGGAACCGGACCGCCCCAGAGGAGATCTGTGGTGCGCAGTTACGCTGTGGCTGGGACCGGTGTCTGTGGCAGGCGGAATCCTGATTGGATTGTTAAAGCATTTTGCAGGGATACAGATTCCGGATTTTTTGGAGAGGTTACATCCATTGCTGTCCGGAATTCTGCTGACCGGGTGTATGATATTTCATTTCTATTGGAACAGGGAGTTGTTCGACGATGTATATATGGACGAAGGAAGAGATCGAGAAGATATTGATACAGCTGGATGAGCGAGAGTATCCGTCCGCAAAATACCGGCTGAGCCGCCGTGGACAGGAATTGGAGCTGTTAGGAAAAGGAAGTACGGCATATGTATACCAGGGAGAGATACACTCCGGACTTCGCAGCAAGGCCTGTGCCATCAAGGTCATCGGTTTTACAGACAGCCATCTGGACAGAGAGCAGTTTACACAGGGAGCGGAGGCTTATAAACAGCTGAGCCTGTTCCGGGATAACATTATAAGATTGTATGACTATAGCCAGCTGTTGATACAGCTGGACGAGGATAACCGGGTACTGGATGTGGAAATGACCGGCGTACAGAGCGAAGCTGTGCCGGAACCGGCTTCCCGGAAAACGGACAGGCTGCTGTTACAATTCCTCGTGCTGGAATGGGCAGAGCCGGTCTATGCCGCAGGGACCCTATATCCCGAGGCATTGCAGCGCTATGAGCAGAAGGAGATCTTAAAATGTGCTTATGAGATCGGTCAGGCACTGAAGGATACTCATGCGGCACACATGCTGCACCGGGATGTGAAACTGGAAAACATATTCTATTCGCCAGAGAAAAAACAGTACAAGCTGGGAGATTTTGGGATCGCGAGAGTGACAGAGGATGGAATGGCCAGCTCCATTGCCATGACGAAGGGCTATGGCGCACCGGAGGTCGTCCGGGAACGCGATCTGTACGACAATACGGCAGATATCTATTCCTATGGAATGATGTTATACCTGTTGTGTAACCATCTGCGGTTTCCAGATTCCGAAGGCTATTATTCCAATTTTTCCAGACAGTATTGTGATGGCTATGTACTTCCGAGACCGGACGGCGGTTCGGACGAGCTATATGAGATACTGAAGAAAATGTGCGCCTATGATCCCGGTGACCGCTACCAGTCCATGGATGAGGTCTTCACAGCATTGGACCGGATCTGGTATCCGGTAAAGACCAGCTACCGGAGAGAACACAGCCGTATCTATCTGTTGCTGGGGACGGTGGCGATATATGCCGGACTGATAGCGGGGAAGATCGCATTCCCTCAGATCCGGACACCGGCAACGACAGGGATCACCTGCTTTCTCTATGCGTTAGTCTGCGTGAGAGCGCTTCTCGGCGCGGGCAGGGCACGTCCGAAAGGTGCGGACAGCTGGTTTACCCTAGGGATCCTGGGCGGGATGATCGCAGTGTTTGTGAAGACGGGGTTCCACTGGGGAAGTCTGCTGTTGTATCTCTGGTTTGCCCTGGACTCCGGGCTACTGCCCGGACTGGTCTCAGGAGCTGCCCTGTCTTTGATCCTCACAGACTATCTGCAGAGGCTGGATGCGGGAGTGCTGCCAACAGGAGACCGGGTGGGATGGCTGATGCTTTTGCTATTGCCGATCGCAGTGCTGCTTCTGATGCAATATGCGTATCTGACGCTGCCGGCAGCAGATAAGACCTGGAGCAGGACCGGAATGTTAGTCGTGTGGATAGTGGCGGCTCTGCTGTATCTGGAACTGACATTGTCGGGGATCGCCGGGTGGACCTTATGGGGAATTCCGACGGGCACTGCCGGAATCTGCGGACTGGCATTTCTGACGGTGTGGTTCCTGCGGGAAAAATATCTGGTAAGCCGGGGAGTGTAAACTTTGGGTGAAAAATGTTTATACGAAATACTGTATGCTATGTTCATAAGCGATACAGATCGCTGAAAACATTTTACATTTCGGAGGGAAAACGAATGGCTAAGAAAGAAAAAGAAAAGGTTTTTACGGAAATGCAGTTCAATGATGCGCAGTACGCTCAGGATGTTCTGGCGAACAGCCAGTCCAAACTGGAAAGGTGTAAGATTGCATTGATCATTGCGCTGGTTGTACAGGTGTTATGGGCGCTGGTTTTTTTCGCACCGCAGGTATTCAGCAATGTGCCGGGATTTTTGAATAATATGATCTCAATGATAATGTTTGCCGGAACGATTGCTGCATATATTATAGGTGGCGGCATTAAGGCAACCGTCGGATTCGTATGGAAGATAGCTAAGGGCATCAGCTGGATCGGCTGGTTCCTGGTTCCGTTCCCGATGGATATCATCACCGGAATTGCTTCGTTTTTGATCGTTTTATTGTTTATACCGTTTGTACTCTTATGTGTTCCCCTGCTGGGAGTAGCGGCGAATTACCATCAGACCAAAATGGATCACCAGGCGGCAGAAACGTACCTGAGCTATTGTACACCGACTGCAGCAGAAGCAACAGAATAATAGAGAATAGAGATAGATAGGAATACCCTCTTAACCGGAAGCATTCGGCTGAGAGGGTATTTTTTTGCCTGTCAGATGTAAACTTCAGTTGAAACAGCGGTAAGTAGACTGCGATATACTACCCTTGATGCGAGGGATACCGCGAACAGACAGAGGGAGGCATTAAGTATTATGGGAAAAAGTGTGATCACAAGGATCAAAGATCATATATGGGATAATGTGAGCTTGATACAGTCAGATATCGTACTCGGAGCGGAATATCGGGATGCGGAAATCCTGAATGTGGAACGCAAGAGAATCAGGCTGATCAAACAGGAAGAGACTTACGATCATAGAATAAAAATGAGCTTTGAACTCACTGCTGTTTTTGAACTGATAGAGTTTGGGGTTGAGCAAAGTCGTCTGGATACTCTGACGGCCATGATCGAGACAGAAGTGCGTATCTATGATACGATCAAGGGGACTCCTGTATTTGTGAGGATCCGGAAGGTATCCGTCGACGAAAATGAAATGGAGATGTCAATGGAATTACCACTCCTGGCCGGGGATGTGGCACAGTATGTGGGAGTCGCACTGGAAGAGGCAAGGGAGTTTCATATTTCAGAGAAGTTTTATCCCACAATTGCCGATTATATCACTTTCAGATATCAGCGCAATAGGGATGATGCATATACAAGACATCCGGAAATCATGGAAACCTATTATAATCTGCTGTTGTATGGAGATGAGGGGCAGATCATAAAATTTGTAAAGGTGCTGGAAGAGCTTTTCCGGGAAGCAGGTCCGAAAAGCTGTATAAGGGAAGAAAGTGTGGCGATCGAAAGTTTTGACAGCTGGGGAAAAAGCCATGATGAAGAAAGCTTTGGAGACAGATGGGAATATTACGATATCGTCCATATCTACAACTGCCAGCCGCAGCCATTTGTCAATGAAGATGCGGGAACCGGGGCTGCAAGGGAAGAATCTCTCAAAAAAGCAATGAAATACCGGAATTTCTGGAAGTATATCGCAGACTTCAGCAAAAAGCATCCGGATATAACGCTGATCGTCAGCATGAGCGAGTACGTCTACAGGGACACCTTTCTGAAAAATAATGAACTGAACTATCGTATTTTCAGTCATAAGCTGTGCATCCCGGAAATTACCATGGAACAGGCGCTGGAGATGGCATTACAGCGGTTTCGGAGCTCTTCCTTTACACTGGCACCGGATTTTGAGGAAAAATTTACCCAATATGTACATACGATCTACCAGAGAGCGGAACTGAAGGGAGCGGCATTTGCCGAAGATGCCGTAAATCGTGTGTATGCGTTATACTTCAGTAAATACTGCACAGAAGAGAAGCCGGATATGCTTACCGCTAAATGTATTCCCAGATACCGGAAGGAAATCCGGACGGCAGAGGACGTCCTGGCAAAATTGAATGCGCTGACAGGCTTGCAGAGTGTCAAGGAGACCTTTGACCGGATTTATAAAAAGCAGCTGGCAGACCCGGAAAATGCGAAAAAGGGATCTTACCACATGATGTTTTACGGAAATCCCGGAACCGGAAAAACGACAGTGGCAAGACTGACGGCGGAGCTGCTGTGGCAGTGTGGTGTACTGAAGACCAGAAAATGCGTGGAGGCGACGGTGGGAGATCTGATCTCTGTCTATAAAAACGGTACCGGCGCAAAAGTAAAAAGCAAGATACAGCAGGCATTGGACGGAGTGCTGTTCATCGATGAGGCATATGGGCTGGCCAACGGTACGGAAAGCTGTGCAGAGGCCCTGAATATCCTGATCCAGGAGATGTTAAATAATCAGGATCGTCTGGTGGTGATCCTGGCAGGCTATGAGGACAAAATGGAGGAGCTGCTGAAGAAAAACAGCGGTCTCAGCAGCCGCATTGCCTATAAGATTAAATTTGAAGATTTCAGCGTGGAAGAACTGAAACAGATCTTCGAGCAGCAATGCAGACAGAGCGGATTCACACTGGATGAATCTGCGGAAGAGGTATTGGAGGAGTGCCTGGAGGCCCGGAAATTACAGGAATTTTTCGGAAATGGACGGGATGTGGATAATCTGTTACAGGAGGTACAGGGAAGCTGGTCCAAGGAATACTATGAGCTGGTGAAAAAATACGGAAAAGAAAGGGCAGAACTGCCGAAGATCTTTTATGAGAAGCATTTTCTGGACGTAATGCCCGCCAGGAATGAACCGACGATTGAGAATATGATCGGTCTGGACACAGTGAAAAAGCAATTGGAGAAATTCCGTACCCAGGTGAAGTATTTCCATGCCATTAAGGAAATGGGAATGAAAAAAATGCCGGAACCATTCATGCATATGTTGTTTGTGGGAAATCCCGGAACCGGAAAGACTACGGTGGCAAAGATGATCGCCAATGATCTGTATTCGCTGGGGGTATTGAAGACAAACCGGCTAGTGATCGCCGAGCGTAAGGATATCATCGTTCCTTATGGCGGCGAGACGGCAAAACAGGTGGCTGAACTGATCTGCAAAGCTATCGGCGGAGTGCTGTTTATCGACGAGGCTTATGCTCTGGCGGAGGCCGGCGATGCCGGAAGAGAAGCAGTGGAGACAATTCTCACGGCAATGGTGGAGCATAAAGAAGACACAGTTTTCATCTTCGCCGGATATCCTGCGGAGATGAGGAATTTCCTGGAAATGAATCCGGGAATCCCCTCCAGGATCGGTTACACTTTCCGGTTTGAAGATTATGATACCGAGGAGCTGATCAAAATCTTCAAAAAGCAGATGGAGGAATCCGGTTTTGTCGTGACGGAGGAAGTATATCCGAAGCTCAGAGACATTATGGAATATTTCTGTGAGATGCCGAAATTCGGAAACGGAAGATTTGTCGAGCAGTTGATCTCGCGTATTATAGCCAACCGCTCGGAGCGAGAGTATACCAAGGGAGATTACAATCGCATTGAGGCATGTGATATTCCGGAGATCGGAGAATTGATCGAGACCAATACCACAGGACTCCGCCTGCAGGATCCGAAGAAGATTAGTGAAGAGAGCAGACGCCGGACGGCCTATCATGAACTGGGACATGCCATTGCCATTTATGAGCTGCATTCTGCCATGGAGATCGAGAAGATCAGCATCAGAAGCAGAGCCTTCAGCTTAGGCCGTGTGTCACTGAAAGAGAATGCCCGGAACAGGACAGAGGAGGAATTGAAAAATGAGATCACGATCCTGCTGGCAGGACGCTGTGCGGAGAGAGTGTTCTGCGGCGGCTGTGATGAAGGATGTATTTCGGATTATGACCGGGCAAAAAAGATCGCAGATGACATGCTGAATCTATATGGCATGTGCGAGATCGGCGTTACGAAGCAGGAGGATCTGCTCCGCGAGGGCGACCGGGCTGCCATGGAGATCATACACAGATACCAGTCCTGTATGGAGAGTATTGCCGTGGAACTGCTGAACGGCAGGGAATTTAGCGGGGAAGAGTTCCTGGAGATCGTGGAGAAAAATATGTGACCGGAAGCGTGGAGAATACAGAAAAGTGTAAACTTGGGGTGAAAGTGTCGGGAAAATTATGCGATATCATAGGATTACTTCGGATAAATTTGCAAAAGAATGTTGTATTGTACAAAAAAACAATGTAATATGAAGAATATAATGATATTTTGTATAATAATACAGAGGTACAAGGAATGAGTTCAGTAGTAGATGAGGTGCTTCTTCCGACAGCAATCGGAGTAGCAATCGGTGGCGTTGCAGTTGTGGCAATGAGCGGTGTGGCGGCTGCGGCAGCAGGTGTGGCAAAAGCTGCGGATGTAACAGTCCAGCTTGGTCAGGACTTTGGAACAGGTGTTACAGAGGTTCTGAAAGAAATGGGGCAGGAGCAGCAGGAACGACTTCGCCTGGAGCAGGAATGGATCACGAAGATCCGTAATGACAGAGACCGTGCATTCGAGAAAATGAATGCATATATTTCGCATTTCAGCGTTCTGGCGGAGGCGGATCAGCACCTGGTGGATGAGATGAATCAGGTTCCGGGAGGTATGGAACAGGTCAGAAGTCTGTTAGCTAAACGGGATACCAGGACAGCCCAGATCCGGAAACTCCGTGATCTTGCAATGAAGAGTACGGATGCTGACGAAATTCAGTCCTATGCGGAGCAGGCAGAAAAGCTATATAGCGGTTTACCCGGAGAAATACAGCAGGAACTCGTACTTCTGGCACAAAACGGAGTGAGATTACCGGAATACGGGACTAGCAGTGATGATGCCATACAGATGGCGCTTGCAAGAAAACATGATGTATCTGCAATCCGGTTACAGGTAATGCGGATAGAGCAAAGCAGTATAACGGAAGCCATGATCCATCAGGATCTTATGGTGTTCTATGACTCTTTGGCGGAGCTGATGTGTACGGATGGATTGAATGACCGCCAGGCGAGAGATATCCTGGCCATCCGTCAGGAACTGAAGAGGATCGAAGCCGATACGGGGATTTCTGCCGAATTGCGGAGCAAGAAGATTGCTACTCTCTATAACACATTTGACCACAGAAGACAGGCAATTGATGCGGATCTGCAGGAGATGCGCAAATATTATGAGCAATATTTGCAGGAAACCTATGATGTACCGGAAATCCGCCGGGAGATGGCTGATTTCAATTCTATTGATGAGATTGCGGCAGCTTCCGGAGAAGCAAGAACACAGAGACTGGAACGTCTGAAGACGCAGTATGTTCAGAAGCAGGTAGACCGTGTCATGAAGAAAAACGGATTGAATCTGGTGGATTCTGCGATCATGGGACGAAATGAAGATGATAAGAGAGTAGTCTATGGTATTGATGGGAAAACAGCAGTAGACGTTTTTGTATCAGAAAAAGGAACGGTTGCCACCAGGATCGTCGGAGTAAATTTCGGAGCAAAGCCTTCCGAAGCGGAGGAGGAAGCATTATCTGCCAGAGGACATAAGTTCTGCAGCAAGATGCGGCAGATTGAAGATGATCTGGAGGATGTGGGTGTGGTTCTGCGGCGTAAGCAGACATTGCCGCCAGATCGGCAGTACAATACCTGGATACAGATTCAGAATTCCATGCAGGAGACGAAGAAAGAGACCACCAGGAAGAGAAAACGTCAGACAAACAATAAAGTAATGTATATGGAGTAGGCGTATGAGTATTATATGTGATAATTGCGGGTTTGAAAATGAGGATAATGAATTATTCTGTGCTGTGTGCAATCATCCACTGCAGGCAGAGACAAATACTGCACCGGTACAGCCGATAATGGCAGAGGAGAGAGTGAATACCCTTCCCCAGACACCGGTGAAAATGGTGAGTCCCGGTGGGAAATATTATGTGATCTGTGAGGAATGTCGCGGCAAGACTTATGTGAGCGGCCCGGACATTGCATCCTATTTCTGCCCGGGCTGCCAGAAAGAGCAGTTCATAGATGGTATTTTCTGGTCTGTGGAGGAAGAACAGCCGCAGGAACAACCAATGGCGGAAGCAGTGGCGGTTTCCGAACATTTTCCGACAGCACAGCCTACGGTCAGCCATACAGCAACTGCTGCACAGGCAGGATCAATGGGAAATCGTCTGGTGCTGGAAGATATTGATACCGGGAAACAGATCGAGATCAGCAAGGCAGGGGGAACTCTGGGAAGATACGGTACCTTCGGAGCGGATTATTTTCAGACAGACCCGAGAGGGAGCTGGATATCTGGAGAACATTGCCGTATCACGTACAGTGAAGATACCGGCTGGATGTTGGAGCACCTCAGCAGGACCAATGACACTGTGTATAACAGTCGGAAACTGGAACATGGATACCAGGAGAGGCTTCGGGATGGCAAACTGCTGGTTCTGGCGAACAAGATGACGTTCCGCATCAGGATGTTGTAATGTATATTACGAGAATATTAAGTCCGGTGGTGACATTGGGGCCGGGAAAGCGGCTGGTGATCTGGACACAGGGGTGCTCGAAATACTGTCCCGGATGCATCAGTCCGGAGATGGCTGTGTGCAGGCCGGAGAATGACATTCCGGTGGAAGATATTATAAAAATCATAGAGAACATTTATGATCAGGACGGGTTTGACGGAATTACCATAAGCGGTGGAGACCCTTTGGAACAGCTGGAGGAACTGCGGATTCTGTTAAGGGAACTTCACAGATTTACAGGAGATATTCTGGTGTATACGGGATATGTCTGGGCAGATTTTGCGGACAGCCTGTCACAGGAGGTCAGGGAGGAACTGATTACTCATATCAGTGTGCTGGTAGATGGACCATACCGCGAAGAAGAGAACTATCCGGAGCTGACAATGCGGGGTTCGGCAAATCAGAAGATATACTACTTTGATGAAAGTATCAGAAAAAAATATGAGGACTACATCAAACGGGGAAGGTCTTTGGAAAATTTTTTTATCGATAATACATTTCTGACAATAGGAATTATGGATAGATAATGTATAAATTATTTCGTGACAGATTTTCTTAGGAAGGGAGAAAAAAAGATGGCTAAAAGCGTCTTGCCAAAGTGGCAGCAGGAGATTTCCAGTTTCAAGGGAATCAAAAGTACGTTTATTATTGAGGGAAATATCAATGACCTGTATCCGCATTATATGACGGCGGAGGACAAAGAACCTCGAAATTTTGCAGATCTCAGCGCAAGTCTTTTATATTTATTCAATGAAAATCTTCAGCAGACAGAATATGATTTCATTTTCTGTGATCCTGCTTCCGGATTCCATAACAGATTTGGAGATAAATGTGGAAATGTGGAAGAATTCTACACTACATATGGAGGTGGAGATAACTCTGCATTCAACATTGACCGGCTTTTCAAAAAGACCTGCAAGGTAGACGATATCGAAAAGCTGTCCGAGATCATCCGAAATGGTATGGTGGATGTGAATCGCCAGAAGCCGGTTACCATTGTGATGAATTTTGCATCCAGATATATTTCTTCGCCTACGAATCTGGATCCCAGTGAAAGCAAGCTGTTCTTAAATCTGCTGGTGTCTTCTGTGAATGCAGCCAGAGTGAACGGATCTTATAATACGCTGATCCTTGTGGTGGAAAAGTTTAATGATCTGCCGGCATGGTTTTTCTACAACAACCCCAATGTCAGGACTATATCCATACCCAATCCGGACAAAGAAATGCGAACCGCATTTATCCAGAAAGAGTATGCGGAATTTCAAACGGATGCAAAACTGGAGAAGATCCGTGATAAATTCGTAGACCAGACGGATGGACTGAAGAACAGGGAATTAAAAGAATTGCATGCTCTATACAGCCGGTTGAAAAGCAAGGATCCGAACATGGAATTACTGGATACCTTATCTATCTACAAATACGGTATCATTGACAACATGTGGCATACCATCGATAAACAGAAGATCGGTGATCTGGAGAATCTGTTGAAGAAGAGAGTCATGGGTCAGGACCCGGCGGTCAGCAAGACGGTGAATATTGTAAAGCGTGCGGTCTCCGGATTGTCAGGAATGCAACATTCCTCCGGACAGAATAAGCCGAGAGGTGTTCTGTTCTTCGCAGGACCTACCGGTACCGGTAAAACAGAGCTGACGAAGGCATTGGCAGAACAGCTTTTTGGAGATGAGAATAACTGTATTCGTTTTGATATGAGTGAGTATTCTGAGGGTCATTCGGATCAGAAGCTTTTCGGAGCACCTCCCGGATATGTAGGATATGAAGCAGGTGGACAGCTTACGAATGCTATCAAGGAAAAGCCGTTTTCCATTTTGCTTTTTGATGAGATCGAGAAGGCACATCCCTCTATTATGGATAAATTTTTACAGATCCTGGAGGACGGCCGTATGACGGACGGTCAGGGAAATACTGTGTATTTTTCAGAAACGTTGATCATCTTTACCAGTAACCTCGGAATCGTTAGACAATATGTGGATCAGAACGGGCGTGAGCAGCGGGAACAACTGGTAAGCCCGGAAGAAACCTACACAGAGATAGAACCCAAGGTAATTGATGCCATCAAGAATCATTTCAAACCTGAGGTCCTGAACCGTATCGGTAATAATGTAATAGTATTCGACTTTATCCGCGAAGAGGCCTCCAAGAGCATAGTATGCAGCCAGATGGATAAGATCAATCAGCGCATATTGAAGCAGAATAAGCTTACAATTCTTGCAGATGATGCGGTAAAGGAACACTTCTGCAAATTGGCCATCGCACCGGAAGTACGGGAAATGGGCGGACGAGGTATTGGCAACCTGATGGAGGATAAGTATATCAATCCCTTATCGGAATATATTTTTGAGGCGGATTGTGGAGAAGGCGATACCATACGACTGAGCGTAGAGGATGATACTTTGCATTTTCATAAGCAATAAAGAGGCGGAAAAATGTATACATATGCGGCAATCACGGATATAGGACCGTATTATGAAAAAAATGATGACAGAATTCTGGTAGCGGATGAAGTGTTGGCGGTAGGTGAAAGCAGTGGCAGTTGGGAAAAGGAATATTTCCTGACAGCAATTTGTGATGGCGTGGGAGGACTGGATTGTGGATATGAGGCAGCTCAGACCGGACTGCTGACAATACGGGAATTAAGCGGCAGACATCCGGATCGCAGCAGTATAAGAAGTGCAGTGGAAACAGCCAATACAGATATCCGTATGCAACAGGAACATAGGGGACTGGTGGATGGAATGCGTACGACACTGGCAGGTATTTCTGTCTATGGTAAGGATGCTTATGTTTTCAATGCGGGAGACAGCAGGGTATATTTATATCGGAAGGAAAGAATACATCGGCTGTCCAAAGACCACTCGGTGGTGCAAGAATTGATAGACGTAGGAAAATTGACCGAAGAAGAAGCAAGGATGTATCCCGGCAGGAATCTGATCACAAAGTGCCTGGGAGAAGAGGATCGTGTAAATGCCAGGATTATTGATATGACAGGAGAAGTAGAAGCCGGCGATGTGTTTCTGTTATGTACGGATGGAATGACCGATAGCATATCGGATACGGAATTGGAAGAACTTCTACAGGCAGGGGCAGGGATGCCTTTGCCTGCTATATGCAGACAAATGATAGACAGAGCGATCAAAAACGGAGCAACTGATAATATCAGTGTATGTATTTTCAGGAAGGAGAAATAAACATGGCAGGAGAACATATACCCACAATGCCACAGAGTAGTATGGGGGAGCACATACCCACAATGCCGCAGAGCAGTATGGGAGAGCACATACCCACAATGCCACAGAGCAGTATGGGAGAGCACATACCCACAATGCCCCAGAACAACATGGGAGAACATGTGCCTACAATGCCCCAGGGCAGCATGGGAGAGCATATCCCTACGGTCCCGCAGGCAGCTGGCGCAGGAAATCATGCAGCCACGATTCCGCAGGCAGGTATTCCCGGAAATATTGTGGGACAGGGGAAACGATTATTTTATAGTGACCTTGATTTTCAGGCGGATAACGGAGAAAAATTTCGGATCAACGGAGCTGCACTGGTGAGCGGAGATACCGGAGAGGCACAGATTTATCGCTGTACCAGAGAAGATGGTAGCGGAGATTATGTGGCAAAAGTATTGATCGCGTTACGACCGGATGCATCTGCCAAAAAATTGCGAACCCGAGAAAAAGTACTTGCGTTTCTGGACCAGTACAGCGGACAGAGCCAGTATCATATTTTGCCTTTGATTGCCCATGGAACAGTACAGGCAGACAGTGGCAGTTATTTTGTGGATATTTATCCTTATTGCAGTGAGGGAGATCTGAGCAGCCGCACGGAACCATTTCCGCTGGAACAATTACAGAAGGAAGTCATTCCGGCCATCAACGAGGCAATTCATATATTTCATGAAAACAGACTGGTACATAGGGACCTGAAACCGGACAATCTTTTTTATTATGAAGGACAGGTGGTACTGGGAGATTTCGGTATCAGTTGTGAACTGAATACGGATGACTATGCGGTAGATACCGAGAAAACGGGAACGTTGGGATATTTTGCCCCGGAACTGATGTCGGAAGCCGCTATTATGCAATCGGATTATTATTCTATGGGACAGACGATCTGGACTTTATATCATGGGGAACCCATGTATCGTATGACGATCAAAAGCCATGGAGGATATTATAGCCAGGAAGCCCGGAATACTGTCAGCGATCTGATGAGAAAAAATGAATTTCCGGGATTGGATGAAATCGAGAAAAAGGATAGCTTTTTCGAAGTATTGATCAGGGGACTTTTACAGTATGATCCCAATGAAAGATTCGGCTATAAAAAGGTAAAGCGCTGGCTGGCCGGAGACAAGAAACTGTATCTGGATATTAAGCCTATTGACGGTTCCGGAACGTTTGACAGAGTTCTGGAAATCAATGGCATGGAATGCATGGATAATAACGAGGTGGCAGTACAGCTGGGAAGAGACTGGGTGAAGAGTCTGGCGCTTCTATATAACGATACCTTATATCAAATGTATGAATATACACTGGTCCGTCACGAGGAGGCAGCCTATATTCAGGAAATCCGTGCATTACGGGATATGGATCAGACGAAACCGCAGGAAGCGGAAGTGATGCAGGATGTTGGACTGAGCAAAGTAATACTGTATTTATCCGGTGGCAGGCTGCTTTCCTGGAAGGGGCATACTTTTGCGTCTGTAGTGGATATCAGCGATAAGCTGAAGGAAATAGACGATGCGAAGATCAGCAAGGAAGACATATACCGTTTTATCGTTACCGGTGTGGTAGAAGAATGGCTGGAGAAGATAAGCGATGCAGATGAGAAAGTATATGCGGAGCTGCGCAGAATGCGGGAGATGGCAAAAGCATCCCGAATGGGAGTAATGATCGCATATTACTGGATGTATTACATGTTCCTGGAAAAGAGAGAGGAAGGAGAATATCTGGGGACCAGAAATATTACTGAGGTGGCAGACAGACTTCTGAGCTCTCCTCAGACACTGTATGAAGTGGATGCCGATGGCTGTTGTGTTGAAAATCCGAGACTGCTCGGCTTTTTATGTGCACTGGGCTATGACGATTCGGTAGCGGCATTTGTATCGGATGAGATCAAGGATTACAGAAAAAATTATGACATGCTGTTTGATTTCTTTGAGAATAATATCCGGAACGAGGAACGCCTTACAAAAGTACACCGCTCCTACATGGAATTCGGACCGAAAGCATATCTTACCTGGTGGCAGGCACATCTGGACGATTACAAATTCTATGGAAAACGATGTGCGGAACTGGGCGAAAAGATATGTAGTATAAAAATCAACCCGGAAGATGGACTGGCACAGCAGAGAGCTGCATTTAGTGAGCTGGAACAGTGTTATGGAGATTTCCGCAAATATTTCCGCTTTGACTTCCTGATGGGACTTTCGGGAATCCAAAAGTATCTGGGCAGGAACTGCATTTATTCCGGAAAACTAAGCTGTATGATAGCATATCATTTCCTGGGACAGGATGCACCGATCGGATATAAATATGCATTAAAGATCTGATCCAAGGAAGAAATGAAGATACAGTGAGATTAGGAGGGCACATATGGCAGATACAAAATTATCCAATATCGATGGATTTGAAAAATTATATCGGGAGGTGCCGTATAAGGTAGATCAGTATACCGAAGATTCCCGGGAGGAGATTAACGAAATCAGAGAAAACAGCAGGTATGCATCGGAAGTGTCACCGCTGGGGATGATCATTTGTGGGGCGCTTATGTTGTTAGGAGCTTTTTTGGTAATAAAGGGAATAAAAGTATTCCCGGCGGAAATAAAGACCGGCATGACAATCGGTGCAGTAGTAGTGATGATCATCGGATTTCATGGAATTTGCAGAATGATTTACGGAATGCAGCTGAATTCCTGCGATAAGAAGCTTACCAAGGCAGGAGATATATTTAAAAAGCAGTACTATGCAGCGGACAATCCAACGAATTCCGCGAAAGCACTTATGGAAGCTATTGCGTCCGGAGAAGACAGGGAGGTCAAAGAAGAAAGCACTTTGGCGCAAAAATTGGAAAAAGCTTATATGAATGTGACAAAGGTTGACAGATGGACATCACTGCTGGTTCTGATCTCAAGAATCACCATTCCTGTAATTTTGTTCGCAATGGCAGTTTACTGTACGAGACAGGGGCTTGTGATGATATCGTTTATTATTATGTTTATATTCTGCAGAAGATTATGTCTGCTGTTGGAATATAAGGTAAATAAATGGATCAGAGCTGTTATGTGTATTCCTTCACTATTATATGGATGGCTGGTTTATAAAAGGGCAGATTTCGGAAGACCCGGTATCAGATATATGCTGGCGGATGATCTCATGGCAAAAGTACCGGAGACGGCGCAGATATTCTGTTCCAAAGCTTTTGTACTGGCAATAGTCCAGACAATCTGCCTGATACTGGCAGTCTGCCTGATGAACTATTATGGAGAACGGGAATTCCTTTCTAAAGGACTTGAAAGAAAGGGCAGGAAAACTGTTAAAAAATGGGGGATTTATTTGCGTGTAACGGGGTATATTACGCTGATGTTGATGTATATTTCTATGCTGGCATATTGTTTTATCCAACCACAGTATACGGATACCACATTACACCGGGTACTTCTGGCTGTTGCTTTCGGAGCGGCCTGGAGAATTATCAGCCCGATCTGGCCCAAAGCAATGGAGAAAGTGACTTGTAAATACTGGACGATTGCGTATTCGTTTGTATTAGAAGCGTTTTTTGTAATTGTAATGCTTACTTTGGTATTTAACGGTGGATTTGTGTTCCAGCTGTCTTCTGCGGTCACTATCGGTGTTGCGGTGCTCGCTTCCTGGGTGGTGTTTGCCATCATGCAGCATTTTTGGGGTTGATGTAAACTTCGGGTGAAAACGCAAAGTAGGAATGCAATATAATAGGGATATAACATAATTCTTGCTGGTTTTTTTGTTTGGAGTGTTTGGTATAGAATGGATTGCTGTTCTTTTTATGAAATGAGTTGTGATAAATATTGGCAACAAAGAGGCTTCTATGTTTTGCATGCGCAAAGTATAGAAGCTTTTTTGCTGAAAGGAGCCGTGGAAGTGTAAACTTTGGGTGAAAACTACCCTGGAAAGATATAGTATCCTCTATTCATGGTTGTCAATGATAATACAACCATAAATAAAACAAATGGAGGAACAATACAGATGAGAAAGAGGAGAAGTGGCATTCAGACAGCTATTTTGAGTACAGCAGTATTAATGATGCTGACCGGCTGCGGAAGCAAGAGCGAAAGAGATCAGGCGCAGGAATATTATCAGAATGAACTGGAACTGGATGAAAAGGATGCGAATGAACTTGCAGATGCTTTTTATGGCGATGGAACATCCGACAGCCAGAACACGACAGCAGAAGAAACTACAAAAGAATATGAGCATTTTGATGCTGATCCGGGATGGAAGGATATTTCTCCACAGGATTACGCAATTCAGATCGATGATGTACTGTACAGAGTATGGCAAAGTCCGGACGAATTCATAAAACAGGTGGAAGGTTCTTCCGTAGATTATACTTATGAATATAATCCTGACAAGCTGGTTTCGGGTAAGGAATACGAAAGAATTGAAGTATATAGGGATGGAAAAGCGTGGATAGAAGCAACTGCGCTTAACTTTAGTGATGAGACGACTTCGTTGTCGGAGTGTATGGTTGTCGATGTAAATGTATCTTTGGTTAGTGATGCAGAGGAATATGCTCACTTCATAGATGGGCGAAGCTATGAGGACATTATGGCAATGAGCTATTCAGATGTTAAAAAACTTAGCGAAGATATTTTTGCAGATTACGATATAATTGATGGTAACGGTTTAAGTGAGGATCAACTGGCTATTTACTACAATAAATACAATATGACAAACGAAATAACAGATTACATGGGATATGCCATAACATGGGATCGCGAGTATGCTTTTTTTATTGATAAAGAGACATCTCAAGTGGAATCATTTATTTGTTTTGGTAGCGGTTTTTCTTATGCACGTAAGTTACAGTAAGGAACAATTCCAATGGAACTTAGTATCCCCTATGACTGACTAATGTAAAGTGCTAAGTTTGCCTGAAAATAATATTTTGTACCTGTTGTATGATCTTAATATCGACAACAACGAACAGGTGGTTAGAATATTGGAATCGATGTACATAAGAGATGAGATATCCAGATGCGAGGATATTGAAGAGTTAAAGGACAAAGTATTTCCACTGATCCGTTCCCAACAGGAGCAATGGATGCGCAAGATCAGTGAGATCATCCGGGAAAGTGGTTATACGAAGTCAAAGTTTGCAGATAAATGCGGTGTCAGCAGAGTGACTGTGGACAAGTGGTGTAAGGGGTCTATTCCGAAGAACCGGGAAATGTTTCTGCAGATCGGTATGGTGGCAGGTTATAACATTGAAAAGATGAATCAGTTGCTGCAGCGGTATGGTCAGTATCCGTCCCTCTATTCTAAAAGTTTAGAGGATTGTGTCTGTATGTTTGCGTTGGATCACTATTTTGAGGAGGAAAAGATCGATAATTATAAATATATCCTTGGAAGAATAAAGGAGACCATTGTACGGGAAAATGTGACGGGGGCAGAGAATATCAGTACTGAGAAGTTTGACGCCAAACTGGCAAATGTACAGAATGAAGATGAACTGGAAGTCTTTATCACGGAAAATATTGCCATGTTTTCCTATGCCTACCATAAGTTTTATGCATATGTAAAGACCTGTATCAATGCAAATTATCAGATGTATTCTTCCAGTGTCTATGATATGGCAGAGGGGCAGGGCTGGTCCTCTTCCCTGCGGCAATGTGTATCGGCGATCCGCCAGAATAAATGGTATCCCACCCGCAACAAGATTATTTCGCTGGGACTGCATTTAAGTATGGATCATGATCAGATCGATCAGATGCTGACACTGGCACACATGGAACCGTTGTGTGGCAGAAATGTGTTTGAGAGCGTGGTCATGTTTATTCTGGATGATGCCAGCCTGAACAATATGCTGGATTCGGATGCGGTGAACTATGACCCGGATGCCTTGTGCAGATATGCAAGAAAGGTTATGGAAGAACTGGATATTCCGGAGCTGGCTTCCTTTATTTCCGAGCTTTCAGATATCGAGGTGATGGAATGACGAACAGACTTATCGTAATAGAAAATGGAAAATTAAGTATCTATACGCTGGATGACCGATTGTCCTGGGAACTGGGACGCCCGACAGGCAGCAATCATCCGGATATTGAACTACTGTCATCCACGGTAAGCCGCAGACATGGCAAATTTCAGAATACGGATGGCTATTGGTTTTACGTAGATTATAATGGGAAAAACGGAACGCTTTATAACGGTAAACAGATTACTACTGGCAGGAGCAGGCAATTAAAGCCGGTCATGCTGTCGGATGGAGATGTGTTTTTATTTGGTGGAGCAGAGGGGGCTGCCATGAACTGCAAGACTATCTGGGCCATGTTTACTAACAGATCTTACGAAGAAGAATGGAAGGTAGTGGATACACAGGGGTGTGAGAGTATTACCTTGACAGATGGAACAGACCGGATCTGCGTTGATCATCTATACAAAGGCATGGTGATCGAGGAAAAAGACGGCTTTGGAATCTACATGGGTGACCTGACATATCTGATCGGTGATATCCGGATCGTGGAAGGAAAAGAGCTGGAATGAATATCAGTCATGCGGCATTAGAGGTTCTGCTGCAAACAGGCAATAGCACAGGCAGTTTATTCCCACAATATCGATTTGTGCGAGAAGAGAATAGGTTGCATCAGCTGGGCAGCGGCGGCTTTGCTATTGTATATGAGATGACGGACCCGCTGGATCAAACCAGGCACCTGGCAATGAAAGCGACAGAAGTGGCCAGAGGAACGTATACTTCATTCATGGAGGAGGTGCGTGAATGGCAGCAACTGAGCAGACAAAGCCCGTATGTGATGCCTATTGTGGATGCCACAGAATGGGAAGGTATGTGGTGCATTCTCATGGAACGAGGGGACAAGCTTCTCGGAAGGAACGATGCAGGAGATATGTGTGTCAGCCGGGAAGAACTGCTGCACCGGACAGGAATCCTGCAATTCGCCGTACAGATCGGACAGGCACTAAGAGTATCACATGAGAATGGAATCCTGCACGGAGATATTAAGCCGGAAAACATTTACTGGAATGCAGAGCGGAATTGTTATCAATTATCGGATTTCGTAAGCTGGGAAAGCCGGGGATTTACCAAAGGATATGCAGCTCCGGAGATCCTTGCACAGGGAAGATGCGAGGACATAGCCTCAAAAGAGCCGGGATATACCGTGGCATCGGATATCTATTCCTATGGCATGTTACTGTATGTCTTGTTGAACCGACTGCGCTTTCCGGGAACAGAAGGGTATTACAGCAGCATGCGGCAGTATGATCCGGAGTATGTATTTCCCGCTCCGGTGCACAGCACGGAGATGCTGACCAGAAGCATCCGGAAAATGTGTGAGTGGGCTCCGGAGAAACGGTATCAGACAATGGAAGAGGTACTGGCGGATCTGGACAGGATTATGCGGGAATATGGATTTCATATCTTGCAATAAGAAAACTTTTATGCTAAGCTGAACGCAAAGCATAGAAGTTTTCTATTTTGTTCAGATATCTTACAAAGTCTAATATCGAGTCGGAAAATCCATGCTTTATATCCAATTGACAACATTTTAAATAGCAGTGGACTCTGACCGTTATGGATTTGATGAAAATCTGTCAGACCATAGGGGGAACACCGGGAGAAGAGCAACAGATTTTAGAGATTTTAGAGAAAAATTTTTCAATTGCTATTGTGGCGGAATACGCTTATAATAAAAGCTTGTAGTATCAACGACTCTGAATTGAGGTTTTCAATGAATATAGTAGTAGACGGATATAATATATGTTATAAAACAACCGGTACCGGTGATAAGACGGTTGTGATCTTACAGGGCTGGGGTACCGACCTGGGAGTGTATGATTCTGTAGCAGGTGTGATAGACGGCAGCAGATACCGTGTGATCCAGTTCGATTTCCCGGGCTTCGGAGGCAGTGATGAACCGAAGGAACCCTGGGATGTGGACGGATTTGCGGATTTTTTCTGCAGATTTATGGAAGTAATGCAGGTAAAGCAGGCCACCCTCATCGGACATTCCTACGGTGGACGCGTGATCATCAAGCTGGCAGCCAGAGAGAGCATTCCTTTTGAGATCACGAATATTATCCTGATCGACAGCGCCGGTGTCCTGCCGGTGCGGACTACTGCACAGAAATGGAAGATCCGCAAGTACAAGATTTTGAAGAAATTCCTGAACATGAAGCTGATCTATGCCATGTTCCCGGAGGTGATCGATGACTGGAGGAGCCGACAGGGATCGGCAGACTACCGCAATGCGACACCTATGATGCGTCAGTGTATGGTGAAGGCGGTGAATGAGGATCTGACGGAGCTGCTTCCGAAGATCCGTCAGGAAGTGCTGCTGATCTGGGGAGATCAGGATACGGCAACTCCTATCCGGGATGCACATATTATGGAAGAGAAGATACCCAACTGCGGCCTGGCAGTGATCCCGGGAACCGGTCATTTTTCTTTCCTTGAGAAGCCGGCACAGTTCCGGGGAATTATGGAGGCATATTTGCAATGATCATACGTGTGCTGATAGCGGTCGTGCTTGCTGTCCCGGCATATTTTTATACCATGCGGTATAATATGCATATGTTCCAGCAGAACGGCTATAAGAATAAAGAACACCTTCACTGGCTGAAGAAGAAGTTCCGGCTGCAATGGATTCTCTATTTTGGTCTGGCACTGGGTATTGTAACCTGTGTGTTTCCTTACCTTGCCCTTGAAATCTTCGAGTATCTGGTACTGTTCGTGATCATCGTAGTATATCGTGCCATGAAGCGGATGAATACGAAGAAAAAGCTGGTGTATACTGCCCGGGTCAAGAGATTGCTCACTACGGAGCTGATCCTTACGGCTGCGGTATTCGCTCTGGTGTGTGGATTGGGCGGAATGAAGCGGATCCCGGGACTGTGCCTGATCCTGGTATCTGCGAATCTGTTTCTGGATATTGTGGCAAATGTCATCAATCATCCCATGGAGGCGGGGATCAATCAGCATTATATCAATGATGCTGTGAGAAAGCTGAAAAGCGTCCAGGGACTTACCGTCATCGGTGTGACCGGCAGCTACGGCAAGACCAGTGTGAAGTTCTATTTGCAGACATTATTACAGGAAAAATATAATGTACTGGTGACGCCCGAGAGTTTCAATACGCCTATGGGTGTGGTGAGGACCATCCGCGGTTCCCTGAAGCCCACCACAGAGATCTTTGTCTGTGAGATGGGTGCCCGCCATGTGGGCGATATCAAGGAGATCTGCGATATGGTGCATCCCGATCACGGTGTGATCACATCTATCGGACCGCAGCATTTAGAGACCTTTTTTAACATGGAGAATATTCAGAAGACGAAGTTCGAGCTGGCGGATGCCCTGCCGGAAGGCGGCATGCTGTTCTTGAACGGTGACAACGATTATATTCAGCAGCAGGCAGCTTCTCCCGCGTATGATCAGACCCCGGAGAAGATCTTCTATTATTCCGAGACGGAAGGGACAGGATACTGTGCCAAAGGTGTGAAGGTATCCCAGTTAGGTACGGAGTTCACCGTAGTGACCCCGGACGGCGAGAGCGAGAGATTCCAGATGCGTCTCATCGGTGCCCACAATGTCATCAATGTGGTGGGGGCTATCGCGGTCGCTCATAAAATGGGTATGACGCTGCAGGAACTGCGGATCCCGGTACGCCGGATCGAGCCGGTACCCCATCGTATGCAGATGCGGGAGCACGGTCTCGTGACCATTATTGACGATGCTTATAATTCCAACCCTGTAGGTTCTAAGGCTGCGGTCGAGACGCTGGCTATGTTTGACGGTATCCGGATCCTGATCACGCCGGGCATGGTGGAGCTGGGTGACAAGGAAGCGGAGTACAATCATAAATTCGGCAATTACGCGGCGGATTGCTGCGATTACATCCTGTTAGTGGGCAGACGACATACCGAGCCCATCAGGGAGGGCGTGCTGGAGAAGGGATTTCCGGAAGAGAAATGCCTGGTATTCGACAAGCTGGAGGAAGCTGTATCTTACGCCTATGCCATTAAAGGGCAGGGACATAAGTATATTTTATTAGAGAATGACCTGACGGATAACTATTAGAAGATTCAGAGGCAATTTTGTGAAAGAGGTTCCGGATAGTTGGCAGAGAGTAGGAAAATTCAGGAGGGAAAATAAATGAAGACAAGAGTAGCAATGCTGTTTGGCGGCAAGAGTGTAGAACACGAAGTATCAGTGATCTCCGGTATCCAGGCTGTCATGAACATGGATACTGACAAATACGAAGTAATCCCGGTCTATATGACCAAGCGCAATGAAATGTACATCGGTGAGGAGATCGGCAAGATCGAATCCTATAAAAATATTGACGAACTGTTGAAAAAGTCCCAGAGAGTCATCATGACCAACGAGGACGGCAAGGTATTCCTGACTCCGTTCCCGGTGAAGATGTTCGGCGGGAAGAAGCCGGTAGAGATCGACGTGGCTTTCCCCGTAGTCCACGGTACCAACGTAGAGGACGGCGCTTTCCAGGGTTACCTGAAGACCATGGGTATCCCCTTCGTGGGATGTGATGTGACCGCATCTGCCATCGGCATGGACAAATACATTATGAAAGCTGTCTTAAAGGAATGCGATGTGCCGGTACTGGATGCACAGCTGTATACTCTGGCAGATTATGCGGAGATGGAGACACTTCTTGACAAAGTGGAAAAGGGACTGGGTTATCCCGTGATTGTAAAGCCTGTCAACTTAGGTTCCAGCGTAGGTATCAGCGTGGCAAAGAACCGCGTGGAACTGACCCATTCCGTGGACGATGCTTTCAAGTATGCCACTAAGGTACTGGTGGAGCATGCCATTACGAATCTGCGGGAGATCAACTGCTCCGTACTGGGAGATGAGAATGATGCCATCGCCTCTGAGTGTGAAGAACCCCTGCATACCAAAGATATCTTAAGCTATGAAGACAAATATGTCAGCAATGCCAAGGGCAGTGGTTCCAAGGGCATGGCGAGCGTATCCCGCAAGATTCCCGCAGAGCTGTCACCGGAGAAGAGAGAGGAAGTCCGGGAGCTGGCAGTCAGATCCTTTAAAGCACTGGGCTGTAACGGTGTGTCCCGTATCGACTTTATGATCGATGAGGACAACGGTAAGCTGTATTTTAACGAGATCAATACCATCCCCGGATCACTGGCATTCTATCTGTGGGATCCGGTGGGCGTTCCTTACAAAGAGCTTCTGGACCGTATGATCCAGCTGTCTTTGAAGAGAGCCCGCACCGAGGAGAGACTGACCTTTACCTTTGACACCAATATCCTGAATTCCGCAAGCTTTGGCGGTTCTAAGGGTGGTAAATTGTAATAGCCGGTTTATGGATTTTATGATTATTTAATATATTTTTTAGCACTCTGGACTTGCGAGTGCTAATCTATAGTGATAATATAATCTCTGTAAAAGCAACAAGCGACTGCAGCAGCAGACAATTGTTTGAAAAGAGATGTGAAGTGGTCAGCCGCGCAGGGAACTGTGTGGCTGATTTTTACATGGAGAACGTCTTGGTTGTGTGGCTCACCGGTTGGGCAGAATGGAGGGAATATGACGAAGACAACAAAAAGAGATTATTATGAAGTACTGGGTGTCAGCAAGACAGCGGACGCCGCAGCGATAAAAAAAGCATACCGGAAGCTGGCGAAAAAATACCATCCGGATACCAATGCAGGAGACCCTGTGGCAGAGGAGAAGCTGAAGGAAGTCAATGAGGCTTACGATGTGCTGGGGGATGAAAAAAAGAAGAAACTATATGATACTTACGGTTTTGCCGCTTTCCAGGAGGGATTTAACGAGGAGGCAGCCAGACAGTATCAGGAGCAGTTTAAGAACGGAGGAGGTTTCCACTACAATGGAGGTACCGGCGGCTTCGGCACCGATGGATTCGGCGGCTTTGGCAACGGCACGTTCCATTACAGCACCGGAGGAAGCGGTTTCGGTACCGGTGATTTCGGTGGCTTCGGCGGGGATGAGGATATTTTTGACAATCTGTTCGGACAGTATTTCAAGGGACAGAAAGGCTCCGGACGGGGCAGCCGGGCGAACTACCGTAGCAAAGGTCAGGATGTGGAATCCGGCATCACCATCAGCTTTGACGAAGCAATGCATGGCTGCGACAAGACCTTTACCTTAAGAGATCCGGCTACCGGCAAGTCCGAATCCGTGCAGGTGCACATTCCGGCAGGTATCGACACCGGTAAAAGTATCCGTCTGAAAGGTAAGGGTGGTGAAGGTTACTCCGGCGGTGAGAGCGGTGACCTGTATCTGAAGGTGACGGTACAGGAGAAGCCGGGCTGGGAGCGTAGAGGACAGGATCTGTATACCACGGTCAATATCCCCTATACTACCGCAGCCCTGGGCGGCGAGATCCGAGTCCCCACATTGTACGGCGATGTCATGTGCAAAGTGAAGGAAGGTACGCAGTCCGGCAGCAAGATCCGCCTGAAAGGCAAGGGTGTGGTATCCATGAAGGATAAAAATGCCCATGGCGATCAGTATGTCGTAATCCAGATTCAGGTACCTAAGAATCTGACCCCTGCTGCAAAAGAAAAATTACAGGAATACAAGAAGGTCAGTGGATTTTGATCCACTGGCCTTTTGTTTTTGAGTAAATGATAAAATTTCTCATTAAACGAAAAAAACTGGAAATAAGAAAAACAGGTGCTTATAATATTCATTCATAAATAGAATAAACAAAAGACTTCACACAGGAGGAAATGAATTATGTTGAAATGTTTAAAAAAGATTGATAAAGCAAAAACCGGTATTTTCGCAGCAGGTGTTCTGTTCGGAACTGCAGGCATCAAAGTACTGTCCAGCAAGGATGCGAAGAAGCTGTACACCAACTGCACCGCAGCTGTTCTGCGCGCAAAAGAGTGTGTCATGAAGACTGCGACCACCATCCAGGAGAACGCAGAGGATATCTACGCAGAGGCCCGGCAGATCAACGAGGACAGAGCAGCACAGGCAGCTCAGGAGTTCGACAGTGAGGTTGAGGCAGCAGAGACTGCAACAGAAGAATAATCCCTTCATGAAAGCAGGCATAAATTATGAGATTTGTGATCAAGCATGAGATAAAGGGGAGACTCAGGGTTCACATTCTGCAGAGCCGTATGAGCTTTGCACAGGCAGATACACTGCAATATTATTTGGACGGACAGAGTAATATTGTCAGTGCCAAAATTCAGGAGCGTACCCTGGATGTCACGGTAGTCTATACCGGTTCCAGGGGGGAAGCACTGAAGACACTGGAGAATTTTACATATCAGGGTACAGAAGTGCCGGAGAACTATCTTGCTAATTCCGGCAGAGAGATGAACCGGGAGTACAAGGATCAGCTGATCAACAAGGTCGTGATGCACTACGGCATCAAGCTGTTCCTTCCTATGGACATCCGTTCCGTGATTACCACTGTAAAATCTTTCAAATACCTCTGGCACGGCGTGAAGACTCTGGCGAAGGGCAAGATCGAAGTACCGGTACTGGATGCCACTGCTATCGGTGTATCTGTGCTGCGTGGTGATTACAACACCGCAGGCTCTGTGATGTTCCTGTTAGGCATCGGTGAGATTCTGGAAGAGTGGACGCACAAAAAGTCTGTCGGCGATCTGGCGAGAAGCATGTCCTTAAACATTGACAAGGTATGGGTTGTGAACAACGGACAGGAGATCCTGGTGCCGTCCACATCCATTAAGTCGGGTGATCTGGTAAGGATCCACATGGGCAATGTGATTCCTTTCGACGGTACAGTGACGGACGGAGAAGGTATGGTGAATCAGGCGTCTCTGACCGGAGAATCCGTTCCCGTGAGAAAAATCCCCGGTGGAACTGTCTATGCCGGAACTGTGGTAGAAGAAGGCGAGCTGACCATCTGTGTCAAGGAGACCGGAGGCTCCAGCAAATATGAGAAGATCATGACCATGATCGAGGAATCCGAGAAGCTGAAATCCTCTCTGGAGGGTAAGGCAGAGCACCTGGCAGATAAGCTGGTACCCTACACGTTCTTAGGTACCGGTCTGATATGGTTGTTCACACGGAATGTGACCAAGGCATTATCCGTGCTGATGGTGGATTTCTCCTGCGCATTGAAGCTGTCCATGCCGTTAGCGGTATTGTCTGCGATCCGAGAGGCAAGCACCTACGAGATCACGGTGAAGGGCGGCAAATACTTAGAGGCTATGGCAGATGCCACGACCATCGTATTTGACAAGACCGGTACTCTGACCAAGGCACAGCCTACGGTGGCAGATGTGATATCCTTTAACGGGCAGTCTGCGGATGAGCTGCTTCGGATTGCTGCCTGCCTGGAGGAGCATTTCCCTCATTCCATGGCAAAGGCAGTGGTACGTGAGGCAGCCCGCAAGGAGCTGGTGCATGAAGAACTGCATACCAAAGTGGAATATATCGTGGCTCACGGTATTTCTTCTACCCTGGATGGCAAGAAGATCATTATCGGAAGTTATCACTTCGTATTCGAGGATGAACAGGCACAGATTCCGGAAGGCAGGCAGGAACTGTTCGATCATCTCTCTGAAGAGTACTCTCATCTGTATATGGCCATTGATGGTAAACTGGCAGCGGTGATCTGTATCGAGGATCCTTTGAGAGAGGAAGCACCGGAGGTCATCCGTCAGCTGAAAATCTTAGGAATCAGCAAAGTCGTAATGATGACGGGAGACAGCGACCGCATTGCAAAGTCCATCGCAAATATCGTTGGTGTGGATGAATATTATTCCGAGGTACTGCCGGAGGACAAGGCAAAGTTCGTAGAACAGGAGAAGCAGTCCGGCCATAAGGTCATTATGATCGGAGATGGTATCAATGATTCTCCCGCACTGTCCGCAGCAGATGTAGGTATCGCCATCAGTGACGGTGCACAGATTGCCAGAGAGATCGCAGATGTCACCATCGGTGCGGACAATCTGTATGAAGTAGCTACCCTGAAGGAATTGAGCAACTCCCTGATGGAGCGGATCCATAAAAATTATCGCATGATCGTAGGTATCAACACCGGACTGATCATTTTAGGTGTAGCAGGAATCATTCCTCCCACTACGTCCGCTCTTCTGCATAATACATCTACCCTGTGGATCAGCACCAAGAGCATGAAGAATCTGTTGGACAGAGAAGAAGCATAAAAAGAGAAAAAGCAAAGGCCATTGTGAGAGAAAAAGAGAACTCCTCGCAATGGCTTGTGTTTTATTTTATAGTAAGTTGCTGCTAGCTGAAAAATGTAATACAAAAAATGTAATACAATTTGAACGGAATGTACGGTACTTTTGTAGGAATTATATGTTGCATATTTGCAGATGCATGTATATAATGATATAGTAATTCCTAGTTAGACGCTAGAGATAGGAGGAAGTATATGTCAGAACAATTATTAGAGGTGCGTAACTTGTCCGTAAGTGTAGAGGACAAGCCCATCCTTCATGGAATAGATTTAGAGGTTCGCCCCGGAGAGACCCATGTCCTCATGGGACCCAACGGTGCGGGCAAATCCACACTGGGTTACACCATCATGGGAAGTCCCCGGTATGAGGTGACCGGTGGTGAGATCCTGTTCAAAGGGAAGGAATTATTAGAGGAAACTGCAGACCAGAGAGCGAAGGATGGTATTTTCCTGTCTTTCCAGAATCCCCTGGAGGTACCCGGAGTATCTCTTCGGAATTTCATCCGTAATGCCGTGGAACAGAGAAGCGGTTCCCGTATCAAGCTGTGGACCTTCAAAAAGGAACTGGAGCAGGCCATGGAAGTATTGCAGATGGATCCTTCCTATGGTGACCGTGATCTGAACGTGGGATTCTCCGGCGGTGAGAAGAAAAAGGCGGAGATCTTACAGTTACTTATGTTAAAACCCTCACTGGCAATCTTGGATGAGACCGATTCCGGACTGGATGTGGATGCGGTACGTACGGTATCCAAGGGTGTGGAAGAGTACCAGAAGGACAAAAAGGGTGCGCTGTTGATCATTACTCACAGCACCAGAATTTTAGAGTCTCTCCATGTGGACAAGACCCATGTACTGGTGAATGGTAAGATCGTGGCATCCGGCGACGCTGCCCTGGTAGACGAGATCAACGAGCATGGTTTCGAGCGTTTTCTGGAAGCATAAGGAGGTTGACGATCTGAATGAGTGAACGTGAAAAGACATACGTGGAAGACGTCAACAGAAGCATTTATGATATCCGCAATGAGGAGAAGGACGTCTATCGTATTAAAAAGGGACTGACTCCCGATATTGTGGCGGAGATTTCCGAGAAAAAGAAGGATCCCGCATGGATGGCAAATTTCAGATTACAGTCTCTGCAGATCTATAATGAGATGGAAGTTCCCGACTGGGGTCCCTCTATTGAGGGTCTGAACATGGAAGATATCGTAACCTATGTAAAACCCAATACCCATATGAGTGCCAAATGGTCCGAGGTACCGGAGGATATCAAGGATACCTTTGAGAAGCTGGGAATCCCACAGGCGGAGCGAAAGTCCCTCGCCGGTGTGGGCGCCCAGTACGATTCCGAGCTGGTATATCACAATGTCAGGGAAGAAGTGGCAGCCCAGGGCGTAGTCTATACCGATATGGAGAGTGCCCTGAATGGGGAATATGCGGATATGGTGCGGAAGCATTTTATGAAGCTGGTGACCCCCAGAGACCACAAATTCGCAGCGCTGCACGGTGCTGTGTGGTCCGGCGGTTCCTTCGTATATGTTCCCCCCGGAGTGTCTGTGACGATCCCTTTGCAGTCCTATTTTCGACTGAATGCACCGGGAGCCGGACAGTTCGAGCATACCCTGATCATTGTGGATGAGGGTGCATACCTGCATTTTATCGAAGGCTGTTCCGCCCCGAAGTACAACGTGGCGAACCTCCATGCCGGCTGTGTGGAGCTGTTCGTGGGGAAAAATGCAAAACTGCGTTATTCCACCATTGAGAACTGGTCCAAGAATATGTACAATCTGAATACCAAGCGTGCGCTGGTGGAAGAGGGCGGTACCATTGAATGGGTCTCCGGTTCCTTTGGATCCCACGTATCCTACCTGTATCCCATGAGCGTCCTGAACGGTAAGGGGGCCAGAGCGGAATTCACCGGTATCACCTTTGCGGGAGCCGGACAGAATCTGGATACCGGTACCAAAGTGGTCCACAATGCACCGGAGACCACTTCCTATATCAATACCAAGTCCATCTCCAAGGATGGAGGTATCAGTACTTTCCGAAGTTCCGTGGTAGTGAAGAACAGTGCGGCAAAGAGTAAATCCGCCGTATCCTGTCAGTCCCTGATGCTGGATGACAAGTCCCGCTCCGATACCATCCCGGCAATGGATATCCGTACCCAGGATGCCGATATCGGGCATGAGGCGAAGATCGGCAGGATCAGCGACGAGGCAGTGTTCTATCTGATGTCCCGCGGTATCTCCGAGGAGGACGCCAGAGCCATGATCGTCAGCGGATTCGCAGATAATGTATCGAAGGAGCTGCCGTTGGAATACGCGGTGGAGATGAACAATCTGATCCGTCTGGAGATGAAGGGCAGCATCGGTTAATGTGGCAGGAGGAATGGAGATCAGTATGGAAAAAGAATATAATATGACCATTAACAGACTGCCGGCGAAGACCTGGAACTGGCTTCGCATGAACGAGACGCAGTTGGAAAAGATAGAAGTACCTACGGCAGGAGGGGTAAAGGTAAGCCTGCCGGAAAAAATAACAACAGCAGAAAATGAGGGATCCCAGCCCTGGAATGCGGATTTTGCAGGCATCCCATCCGGCATGGGAGAGGACATGGACGGTCTTCTGACAGCAGCGGGAGTGAAGGCACAACATTATGAGGTGTCTGAGGAAACCACAGAAGCACAGCCGTTGCTGTTGGATTATACCTACGTACAAAATAGTTTACAGGCCGGTGCCGTAGCAGTGAGAGTCCGGAAAAACAGTGAAATCACTGTGATCCAGGACTTTGCTTCCGACAGAGAGGCGTCAGGTCAGGCAGCGGTATCCACCAGACTGTATCTGGAAGAAGGCGCGAAGCTCCGACTGATCCAGGTGCAGAGACTGGGCAGTGATTTTACTTTTATGAATGATATCGGTGCCCTGTGTGAGGAGAAGGCTTCCCTGGAAGTGATCCAGCTGATCCTCGGCGGAAAGAATACTTACCTTGGATGCAAGACTACCTTACAGGGCAGAGAGAGCAGCCTGAATGCCGACACCGCTTATATCGTGGGCGGTGACGGAAGACTGGATATGAACTATGTAGCTGTGCATGAAGGCAAAAAGACCCAGAGCAATATGCAGGCCGGCGGCGTGCTAAGAGACCATGCCTTTAAGCTATACCGTGGCACTATTGACTTCAAATGGGGTGCCAAGGGCGCGGTAGGCAATGAAAAAGAGGATGTACTGTTATTATCCAACGATGTGGTGAACCAGACCATTCCCCTGATCCTCTGCGCGGAGGAAGATGTGGAAGGTAATCACGGCGCCACCATTGGCAAACTGGATGATGAGTTGCTGTTCTACCTGGAGAGCCGCGGCATGAACAGAGAGCAGATCTATGAGATGATGGCGATGGCGAAGGTGGATGCGGTCTGCCGTAAGATCCCTGACGCTTCCACACAGGCAAAGGTACAAAAGTTCCTGGGCAGAGCCGTGGAAGAAGAGGAAGCGGAAGAGTAAGATAACAGGAGGAAGTATGACGACTTCAATCAGCGAGATCCGTAAGGATTTTCCTCTGCTTATGAGTAACGATGTGATTTATCTGGACACGGCGGCGACTTCCCAGAAGCCGTCCTGTGTTCTGGAGGCAGAGAGAACATTTTATGAAAAATACAATGCCAATCCCCTGCGCGGATTATACGAGCTGGGAGAGGCGGCAACCGAAAAATACGAAGAAGCCAGAGAGACGGTCCGGGAGTTTTTAAATGCCAGAGAGGCGGCGGAGATCGTTTTCGTCCGCAATGCCACGGAAGGCTTGAATCTGGTGGCCTACAGTCTGAGTTCCCTGGTGCTGAAGCCTGGGGATGAAATCCTGGTGAGCATCATGGAGCACCATAGCAATCTCCTGCCCTGGCAGCAGGCAGCAGCCAGAACAGGAGCTGTGGTAAAATATCTGGAGTGTACAGAGGATGGAAAATATACCGAAGAAGCATTCCGCGCAGCTCTGAGTGATCGGACGAAGGTTGTGGCCATGACCCAGGTATCCAATGTACTGGGCTGCAAAAATGACATCAAACATTTTGCACAGATCGCCCATGAGTCCGGTGCTTATTTTGTAGCGGACGGAGCCCAGAGCGTTCCCCATATGGCAGTGGATGTACAGGATCTGGATGTGGATTTTTTGGCATTTTCCGGACACAAGATGTATGCTCCCATGGGAATTGGTGCGTTATATGCGAAGAGAGAACTGTTGGAGCAGATGCCTCCTTTCCTGTGCGGCGGGGAAATGATCGATTCCGTCAGCCGTACCGGAGCCGTATGGGCGGAAGTGCCACATAAGTTCGAAGCAGGAACGGTAAACGGTGCCGGAGCCTATGCATTGGCAGAGGCAATCCGGTATGTGCAGAAGATCGGTTTTGACTTTATCGAAGAGAGAGAAGCGAAGCTGACAGCCATGCTGATGGATGGCATGAAAGAGATTCCCGCAGTACACATTCTGGGCTCACAGAAAGCAGAAGACCATCACGGCATTGTGACCTTCAAACTGGACGGTGTGCATCCCCATGATGTGGCTTCTATTTTGGATGCGGATCATATCGCGGTCCGGGCGGGACACCATTGTGCCCAGCCGTTATTGCAACATTTGAAAGTATTGTCCACCACCAGAGTAAGCCTGGGTGTCTACAATACGGAAGAAGAGATTCAGGCATTTTTAGAAAGCCTTGCAAAGATAAGGAGACAGATGGGCTATGGAGAATAAGACATTTTATAATGAAATCCTGACGGAGCACAATCTGCATCCGTATCACAAGCACAAGCTGGAGGATGCGAATCTGGTGTTGGAGGGCGTTAATCCCAGCTGTGGTGATGACATTTTTCTGGAGCTGAAAGTGGAGGATGGTGTGGTAGTTGACGGTGCCTTCGAAGGCGACGGCTGTGCCATTTCCCAGGCTTCCGTGGACATGATGCTGGAGCTGGTCATTGGCAGAAGCAAGGAGGAAGCGTTGCATCTGGCAGACCTGTTCCTCAAGATGATCAAGGGAAGTATTACCGAGGAAGAGCGGGACGAACTGGAGGAAGCCTCCGTATTGCAGGATATCGCCCACATGCCTGCCAGGGTAAAATGCGCGGTGCTTGGCTGGCATACTATGCAGGAATTATTGAAAACAGAAGAAAAATAGCTGATAAAAAGATAAAGATACATCTTGCACGCCCTTTTTGGATACGCTACAATGAAAAAAAGTGTAAGAAAAGCGGGGGGCTGTGCATGTTCCACATAGAGCTTATCATTGAATTCCTGGAAAACGTGATGAACAATATTGTCCAGGTGGCAATACTGTTCTTTGAATTTGTCGGAGTGATCGTTATTATTCTCTCCGGTCTGAAAGGGTTTTATAATTATGTGCGGCGGGTGCCGGATATGAAGATCACCATGGCGCAGGGGCTTGCTGTAGGGCTGGAATTCAAGTTGTGCAGTGAGATCCTTAAGACCGTTATTGTCAGAGATTGGAAGGAGATCGTTACCGTAGCCGGTATCATCGGACTTCGTGCGGCACTGACTTTCCTGATCCATTGGGAGATCAAGGAAGAGAAGAATCATTCCTAAAAATCGGCAGCTGATGAAAATCGGCTGCTTTTTTTAGAATGATTTCCGGTTACCCAACAAAAGTCAATAAGTTTATCCAGATAAAGAGATTAAATTTGTAATGGTATATAGGTTAAATTTGCACCTTGGAAAAAAGCTGTCAGAGGACTAACATATAACGATAAAGTATGTATTTATAAAAAAGTGTAAAGAAATGCTAAAAAATCCGTTGCATTTGACACTTCGACGTGCTAAATCTATCGATAGCATGAACGTAAATGTAATCGATTACGCATGCTTAAAAGGAAAGCAGAATGGAATTACAAAAGACACTTACTCCCGGGGAAGCGCTGGAACGCGTCCTGCGATCTTATCAGACCTACTACAATATCAAAACAGAGGCTGTAGAACCGCCATTCGCAGCCGAAGCAATCTTCGGATCCCATAATGAGCAGTACTTTCTGATCAAGAAAGCTAAGGTGGCAGATATTGACACCAATGAGACTGTGTATTTTGCCACAGAGGAATCTTTATCAAAGGATCGCCTTCTGGAACTGGACTCCATCGCCTGGGAACGGGGAACTGCCAACGTGCAGCCCTCATCCAATCATCGGAACAGCGATGTTGCCCTGATCATTCTGACCGGTCATGCAGAGGAGGATGCGCTTACACAGGTGAAAAGGTGCAAGCATTATCAGAGTTACCTTTGGGGATTTCATGGCTGGAGTAATTACCGTTTGATTGTCGCCGAGTTATCTTCGGGTCGGATCGTCCACAACCGCCACGGACAGATTCTGAAGAAGCTCGTGAAAAAGGCAATGATAAATTAAATCTGTGTATTAAGAAAAGGAGAAACACAAATGACAGCATTATTAATCGTTGTAGCCGCTATTGTATTGTTGTTTATCGGCTATGTGTTCTATGGCTCCTGGCTGGCAAAACAGTGGGGCATTGATCCTACCAAGAAGACTCCTGCTATTGAGAAGGAGGATGGTGTAGACTATGTTGCAGCAAAGCCCGCCGTACTTATGGGACATCATTTTTCCTCTATCGCCGGAGCAGGCCCGATCAACGGACCGATCCAGGCTTCCATCTTCGGATGGGTTCCCGTATTCCTGTGGTGTATTATCGGTGGTATTTTCTTCGGCGGTCTGCAGGACTTCGGATCTTTATTCGCATCTATCAGACATGACGGTAAATCTGTAGGTGAGATCATCGAGGATTCCATGGGATCCAGAGCAAAGAAGCTTTTCATCATCTTCGCACTTCTGGTATTGATTCTGGTAATCGCTTCCTTCGTTAACATCGTGGCAGGTACTTTCCTGACTGTGGCAGACGAAGCCGGCAAGACCGCTTTCGGTTTTGTGACCAATCCTACCGGTAACCAGTCTACCGCTATGATCTCTTTGTTATTTATCGTTCTGGCTGTTATTTATGGTTATGTGACCAACAGAATGGGTGTCAAGACTCTGCCCGCTACCATCGGTGGCATCATCGGTATCGTACTGATCACTGTTCTTGGCTTGAACGTTGGTTTTGCAATGAACCGTATCGCATGGATCGTATTCGTAGGTGTGTACATCGCTGTAGCTTCCCTGGTTCCCGTATGGATCCTGTTACAGCCCCGTGACTATCTGTCCAGCTTCCTGCTGTACGCTATGATCGGTCTGGCATTCATCGGTGTGGTTGCAGGTGCTTTCACCGGTACTGTTGCTTTCGATATTCCAGCTTTCACCAGCTGGGAGCCCAAGGCAGGACAGACCCTGTTCCCTATGCTGTTCATCACTGTAGCATGTGGTGCATGTTCCGGTTTCCACAGCCTGATCGCTACCGGTACTTCTTCCAAGCAGTTAGCTAACGAGAAGGATGCCAAGGCAATCGGTTACGGCTCCATGCTGATCGAGTCTGCTCTGGGTATCATCGCTCTGGTAGCAGTCGGTGCAGTATATCAGAAGTACTTAAACGGTGAGTTCGGATCTCCCGCAGCTGCATTCGCTGCAGGTATCGCATCCATGTTCGGTACCGAGACTTCCAAGGCATATGGCACCATTTACGCACTATTAACTTTGTCTGTATCCGTATTCGCGCTGACCAGTCTGGATACCGGTACCCGTCTGAGCCGTTTCATGTTCTCCGAGCTGTTTCTGAAGGAAGGCGAAGCTACCTACAAGGATGCCAAGGGCGCACGTAAGGTGCTGGCTCATCCTCTGTTCGGTACTGTATCTATGGTACTGATCGGCTGTATCCTCGGCGGTCTGTCCTTGAGCCAGATCTGGGGTCTGTTCGGTGCAGCCAACCAGTTGCTGGCAGGTATCGCACTGATGGCAGTAGCTGCATGGCTGGGTGAAGTTGGTAAGAACAACAAGATGTTCTACTTCCCTATGGTATTCATGCTTGCTGCAACTCTGACCAGCCTGGTGATCACTGTAATCAACAAGTGTAAGGCTATCGGCGCCGGCACCGCTGCATGGGGTGACTGGTTCCAGCTGTTCTTCGCAACTGCAATGGCAGTGCTGGCAATCTTCCTGGTAGTGGAAGGTGCACAGACCTTCGCTAAGCAGATGAAAGAGAAGAAGGCTAAGAAGGCTGCTTAATATAAGCGCAAGATACAAAAGATAAATAAAGTTTAGCAAAGAGAAATCCCGGAGACTGTGAAAGGCCTTCGGGATTTTTATTGTGTATGCGGGGACCGCAGAAGCGGTGTCCGGAATAATAATGGATGCGGCAATCGCAATATCAGCCCCGCGTAAGGAACCGGGGCAATTCTTCAATGGGAATCGGCTTGGAGAACTTATAGCCCTGTAAATAATCTGCATGACTGATGATACACAGTTCTTCCTGGGCATCGGTCTCTACACCTTCGTACAGTACCTTGTAACCCAGGCGCTCAAAGGCGGTAGAGAAGTAATCCAGCATGAAGCGGGAATTGGCATCCTGATCCGCCATCAGTAAAAGGCTTCTGTCGAATTTGACCACATCCAGTTTCAGACTTAAGATCCGGTCGAAATTGGAATAACCGGTTCCAAAATCATCCAGATAAGTACATACCCCCAACTGTTTGAACTCACTGACGCATTCCTGTACCAGTTCGTATTCCGTATCGTTCTGGGACTCCGTAAACTCAACGGCAATGGTGTGGAAGTCGATTCCGGTGGCTCGTACGATGGATTTGAATTCTTCCATGAAGTCCTTTTCGCCCAGCTCTTCCACAGAAAGATTTACGGATACACGGGAGATCTGATAGCCCTCATCTTGCATCTGCTTGATCTGCCTACAGGTCTTATTCAGAATGATCATGCTGAGGCGGTGGATGTAGCCGTATTTTTCTGCCAGAGGAATAAAACGATCCGGGAATACCAGTCCTGTCTGTGGCAGACGCAAACGCATCAGGGATTCTGCGGTATCGTAAGTACCCGTGTGGACATTCCGTACCGGCTGACAATAGACCAGAACGCGTTCGTCATCTAAGGAGCCGTGTTCCGCAATATCCTTCAACTGGGACTTGATATAATGCATTTCTTTATAAGTCTGGTAATCTTCTTCCCCGAAGACACGATAGGAATTCTGCGCTACTTTTTCGGAAAAGTAATTGAATACCTCGTAGAACTGTTCCAGATTCTCACAAAAGTCCAGATGGTCGAAGAGTACCAGCTTGTAGGGAAGCTTATATTCTTCATAATATTTCTGGAACACCTTTTTAATCAGGGATACTGCCCTTTCTGTGGCATCCGGGATATTGTGGCTGTCCACTGCCAGTACGAAGAAGCTGGTGGAAGGATTGAACAACATACCCTTTCGAAAATAATCCGTCCAGAAGCTGTAGAACAGCTTTCCCATTTCCTCTGTCATGACGTATTCGAAATCCATGTCAAAGCGCAGGCACAGGTAGTAGGTATCCTGAGCGGTCTGTCGCTGCTGGCGCAGATATTCATCCAAGGATGCGGAACCCAGGGCACCGGTCTTCGGGTCGTAGGCGTTGGCATGGAGCATGTACAATACCACCAGAAGCGGCAGAAAATAGGTTGTGGCCAGGAAAGAAGTCGTATTCATGGCAGCTTCCATGACTACGATCAATCCACAGACCGTCTCAGTAAATATCAGCATATGGAACAGTGCGGTAGGAAGTCTGCGGCGGTAGCGAACCAACAGAAAGAGGATCACCGCCAGATACAGAAGATATCCGACCATAAAAGGAGTGGACAGGATATTTTCATACCAGATTCCGTAATGATCCTGATGAAATCCCCAGCCGGTCAGAGGAGATGCCAGATCGGCAACTCCGGTCACCACAAGGATGGCGAAGGACAGAAAGGTATATTTCCTGCCGATATTTTTCGGGAAGACGATCAGTATTTTCAGGTAAGCAATATAGAGACAGAACAGGGACAGAAGACTGATATGGTAGACGGCCCGGAGGATCCAGAGTAGGGTGTTCTGTCTGGAAAAAAGGTCGGCATAATAAAAGGCGATATTGGAAACTGCGGCAATGAAAAGCAGGGCAAAACAGGACTTGAAGATCCGAAAGGTCCGGCTCTGTTTAATGAAAGTCTGTCGGATCAGTAACAATGCCAGAAGACACATAACCACCAACAGAAAATCTGCCACGGGAGAGTAACTGTGGATGACGATATGATTTGTGGATAGTAACAGGTTCAACCCCATAAAAATTCTCCTCTCTGGTAATGTAGAAAATGAACAAACAATATAAAATGATTTTACAATATACCATAAGAGGAGAAATTTGTCAGTGGGGCAGCTGTGGGAAATTAGTCCTATTTTGAGCAAATGGGAAAAATTGTAATAGATTTAATGTTCGAAGAATGCAACGGCAACAGCACCCGGGCCCACATGGGTTCCGATGGTGGCACCCAGAGTGCTGACGGGAAGCTCCTTGGCATAATCCTTCCAGAGATGCTCACTGTCGTGAATGTATTTCTGTAAAAGTTCGTCACTCAGACCGGTATAGCCCAGACAGAAGGGCTTGGAGAAGTCCACGCCGTCCGCTTTTTCAATTTCACGGATGAGGAAGTTACTGCCGTTTTTGGAACCACGGGCTTTTCCTAGCATAATGATCTCACCGTCTACGACTGCTACCACGGGCTTGATGGCCAGAGCACCCCCGATGAATGCCACAGTGGGGGAGATACGGCCCCCTTTTTTCAAGTATTCCAGAGTGTCTAAGAGTCCCATGGTGTGGATCTTATGCTTTTGCTCTTGCAGAACGCTTACGATCTCTTCCGCGGTCATTCCCTGCTTTTTCAGCTGCAGGCCGTATTCTACCAGAATCTGTTCCCCAATGGTGGCATTCAGACTGTCTACGACGAAGACTTTGCCTTCATAATCCTCGGCAGCGATCCGGGCACTCTGGCAGGTGCCGGACAGCTTGCTGGAAATAGTAACCACAATGACAGTTTCTCCGGCCGATACAGCTTTTTCGTAGGCTTCTTCGAAGACTGCGGGAGATACCAGACTGGTGGTGGGCAGAGTATCACATTCGATCAGTTTCTCATAGAATTCCTTATGACTGATGGTGACACCGTCAGCATATTCCTCCTCACCGAAGCGGATATGCAGGGGGAGAATCGTGACGTCCTCTCTTGAACTGTTCATATCGGATGCGGAGTCCGTGATAAAACGTATTTTTTCCATAATTGTTTCCTGTACTTTCTATATATAGTTATGATGAATATTCTTTCGGGCGGAAATGCGCCGGGGCATCCATCGGGATGGACATACGACATCGTTCATGTCACCTTGCTGTTAATTCTGTTGGAAAGCCAGTCAGGGTGAGTTTCGGATGGATCATTTCTCTGTGGGATGCTTGACAGAAAACTCTGTAAGATACTGCTCCAGATTATGGGAGATCCGTTCCAGAGAGTCATAGAGATTCAACCGTTGTTCTTCCGTCATGCCATCACCGCCGTGAGCCAGTGCGGAATAGATCCGGGAACTGATCTTTTTGACTACAGTATTGCCTTCTTCTGTCAGATAATACAGTGTGCGGTAGGAACGTTTATGTTCCGGCAGCTCGCAGGACACCAGCCCCTTGGAACTCAACTGGCTTAAGGTACGGGAGATGGCGGCCTTGTCTTCCTTACACAGCTCCGTCAGCTGCGTGGCGGTCAGCCCCTCCGGGTGCTTTCCCAGATAATACAGACACATGGTATAACCGGCTTTTAAGTCCATCTGTCCCATTTCCAGTTCTTTCAATTTTTGCAGATAACGGTGCAATTCTGTGATAGATACCACAAATCTTTCAAAACGATCCTGCATGAAGGTTCCTCCTGTAAAATGTTGACACTGCAACAACTTTATGAAGTGTAACACATGGATGTTGATAAGTCAACAAAAAGAAGGGCAAAAAAATACCTTATCCATTAAGATAAGGTACTGATAAGAATAAACTATGCAATTTCCAGCCGCTGCTTTATTTTTCGGACATCATTTTCCAATACATTAAGCCGGATGCGAACCAGTTCATCATCTTCTTTTACTTTTAAGGCCCGGTCGAATTTTCTGGATAAATCTAAATGAGCTTCTGCAATTGTACAGATATTACGACTGACTTCATTCTCAAGAGTCAACTCTATATTGGTAAGGCGATTCGCCATAGAGAGTTGACCGGATTCCAGATTGGCAAGGCGCTGTTCCATGGCAATCTGACCGGATTCCAGATTGGAAACACGTTGTTCCAAAGAATCGAATCTTTGCTCCAGTGAATCAAGTCGCTGCTCCACCCTGTCGAGTCGCTGTTCGACCTTATCAAGTCGTTGTTCCACCCTATCGAGTCGCTGTTCGACCTTATCAAGTCGCTGCTCCACCCTGTCGAGTCGCTGCTCCACCTTATCAAGTCGTTGCTCCACCCTGCCCAGTCGTTGGTCTATACTTTCTAATTTAATTACTATCGTCTCTAATAATTCCCGGTTGGTCATGAATTCTCCTCCTGCACATGTATACTAGCACAGTTCAAAAGTGCTGACAATTGGGCAATATAGAGAAAAAAGCGATTGTGCATTATTACAACAAAAAATATGATAAATGGATGATAAGCCCCAAAAACATGATATACCCAAGGAAAAAGAGTACGGCAAAATAAACAATGCCGATTGGAACGGTAGAAGAGCCAGAGAGAGCGGCTACGGTATGGATTGTACTGCGTATTCGTTTATGCTATGCTAAATAGCAGAAGTATTCCGGAAACGGGAATGCACAATGTGCAAAAAGCATAATGCACTAAAATCACATGGTGTGATAGATCGCATTGAACATAGAAAGAGTGAGGACTACAGCATGCTCAGACCCAGCATCGGTATTGATTGGGACGATGTTACCGCCCCGTTTAACAGTATCGCCATCCGTATGGCAAATGAAAAATATCATCCGAAGGAACCCTATCGCATGGAGGAAATCACTTCCTGGGCCAACGAAGGGCGGACTTCGGTGATCAAAGAATTCTATAACGATCCGGAACTGTACCGGAGGCAGATCCCGACCGAGGAGACGAAACGAGGGATCCGCAGACTGATGCAGATCGCGGATGTTTTTTTCATTACTGCGGTGTCACCACATTTTATGGGAGTGCGGGCAGAACAGATCATGACCCAGTTCCCGGAGCTTCCACCGGAAAATATTATTCTGGGAAGTGCCAAGGATCGTGTCCATTTTGATATTGTGCTGGATGATGCCATCCACAATATTCTGGAGAGCAAGGCGGAGTATCCGGTGCTGATGCGGAAGCCCTGGAATGCCAAAATGACGGGGCTGTTGTCCGTAAATACCATGGCGGAATTTGTCTCTCTGGTGAAGCAGATCATGAAAGCATCCACTTCTAAGACGGAGAAGATCACTGCTCCGGCGGTGCTGGCCCTGGTGGGGCCGTCCGGCTCCGGCAAACGGGAGATTACGGAAGCTTTGTGCGGTAGCCGAGGGACAGGCGCGAGCGAAAGGACAGAGAGTGGGGAGATTTTTGTCCGCCCGGTGAACTACTGCACGGAACCGGGGCGCTACGGCCACAAGTACGTCCCGGAGGAAGCCTTCGACCGGATGAACTTTTTTGAAAAAACGGCTTATGCCGGGGTACGGTACGGCACCAGAAAGGAAGACATTCAGACCTTGCTGGATCAGGGAAAGTTTGCGGTGATCCCCGTGGATATGTGCGGTGCCATTGCCATGAAGCGTTCCTTTCCCACCCATATTATCTATGTGGCGAGAGATAAAGAAAAGCTGATCGCCGATATCATTGATTCCGACTATGACACCGAGGAAAAGACACTTCGGATCCTGTCTATCGATGCGGAGAAGCGTAATCGCAAGATCTGTGATTATGTGATCCATAATGATACCATAGAAGGGGAACGTGTCAGCGGAGCGGAAGAAATCCGGCGGCTGATCCTGCTGGAAGGCGAAAAATACTGAAATGTACCGGGGAGCGATACCCGGAAAACGGAATAGAGTTGTACAAAACCGGATAGAGAAGGAGCGGGGCGGACGGATACGTATGGAAGAAAAACGGCTGAAATACTATAAAATGCATCATGATTTACAGGAACAGATCCGACTGGGAGAACTGCGCAGCGGTGACCGTGTTCCCTCGGAGAACCAGCTGGCCGCTGCTTATCAGGTGAGCCGCCAGACCGTCCGCAAGGCACTGGCCATTCTGGAACAGGAGGGATACATCTATGCGGTACACGGGAAAGGCACCTTTGTGTCGGAGCGGGTCCGCCCGGAGCATAAGTCTCACAACATTGCCGTGGTGACCACCTATCTGTCGGATTATATTTTTCCCCGGGTTATTCAGGGCATCGATGAAGTTCTTACGGCACAGGGGTATAGCATTTTATTAAAAAATACAAGAAACTCCCGGAGCCAGGAGGCACGGTGTCTGGAGGAACTGTTGCAGAAGGATATCGACGGGGTCATCATCGAACCCAGTAAGAGCCAGATCAGCTGCAGACATCTGCATCTGTATGAGCGGCTGGAAGAATACGGAATTCCCTATGTGTTTATTCAAGGCTGCTTCGACCAGATGGAAGACAAGCCCCAGGTGCTGATGGACGATTGCAGGGGAGGTCATCTGATCACAAAATATCTCCTGGATACCGGGCATCGCGATATTGCCGGAGTGTTCAAGGCAGATGACATCCAGGGACAGAACCGTCACCGGGGCTATGTACAGGCCCTGCAGGAAGCAGGTGTCCTCTACGATCCGGACAAGGTGATCTGGTTCCATACCGAGGATCGTAAAGTCCACCCACAGGAGGGAATCCGGCGTCTGATCTCCAAGGGAACCAGACTCGACAGTGTGGTCTGTTACAATGACCAGATCGCCATGCAGGTCATCCCGACGCTGACGGCCCGGGGGATTCGTGTCCCGGAGGACATTTCCGTCACCGGTTATGACAATTCCTACATGGCCATCGGCGGAGGTTTTCAACTGACCACTATCGTTCATCCCCAGGAAAAACTGGGAGAAATGGCGGCACAGCTGTTACTGTCACTGCTTCATGGGGAATCTCTGGGACCGGAAGAGAGAAAGATTCTCATCCAGCCGGAGCTTGTCGTAGGAAATACAACTTGTTAGCAGGAGCATACAAGTTGTAATATGGTAATATCGAAATTGTATGATGCCAGGGTCAAAAGGTCTAAGCCCACATGAGCTTGCTCATAGGTGGGTG
>ERZ1034998.29-NODE-29-length-100959-cov-21.345913_pt1 | contig 100959 bp, 118 predicted proteins | sample MGYA00520621_ERZ1034998 | MGnify/ENA primary metagenome ERZ1034998 (study PRJEB33766, sample SAMN09781748) | gut metagenome | biome: gut microbiome | host: Homo sapiens | place: Madagascar | study: EMG produced TPA metagenomics assembly of the PRJNA485056 data... | reverse complement strand
GTCCTTTCCGCAGGCGTTGAGCGCCCTCTTTACAGCGTTTTCGATGCCGCCGCACAACGGGCAGCAACCACCGCGCTATAACCACCTGGCATGGCGAGTGTTAGCCACGGCTTTACTTTATGCCCTCGCGTACCTCAGGCGGGGCGAGGGTGTCCGGCTGGGCACCGAGGGCGCACAGCTCAGGGCGAGAGGCTCCCAACCGTGGCGAGGGTGCGCCCCATCGTCCCCCCTGAAGCGGTCGAGGGTGTGGCGGTCGGGTGTGCTGTTGCTCGTCGGTGGCTGCTGTGGATGTTTGGACGGTGGCGAGGTGGTCCGCGGTGGCGGTGCTGCTCCTCGTTGGTGTCCCCCTGCTCGGTGGTGTGTGGTGGTGGTGCGTGGTGTGCCGTAAAAAATATAAATATACTACAAAAAAGTTATATAAAAATTTGGTTATATAACGTTTTTGTAGTACATTTGCATCGTGTTAATAAAACAAATGTTTAACCAATTAAAAACAAAATGAAATGGAATGAACTAAAAAGACAGGCTTTAAAACATGGTTTCGTACTTGATAAGCACGGCAGCAAGCACGACATTTATGTTAACGAAAAAACAGGTATTACCGTGCAACTCGAAAGACATGGAGCAGCAGAAGCAAAAAAGGGTATAGCCTTAAAGCTTCTCAAGCAAATCGGATTCTAACAACAAGGGCGAGGGGTTGGCACCCCTCCCCCTCGCCTTTATAAAAGATATACAGATGAAAGATAATAAATTTTTGGTGACCATCGAGAAAGACAGTGACGGCACATTTGTAGCGTATAACGTAGACGAAAGCCCCTACACGCTCATAGGGCGCGGGGCTACCGTGAAGGAAGCAAAGGCAGACTTTGCAAACTCTATGCAGGAAGTAAAGGCAAGCGAGGAGGAAAGGAAAGGCGCTGCCGCTCCCATCCTCTCGGCTGTGCCTGCGTTTAGTTTCGATCTCTCTTCGCTGTTTGAATATTATTCGATGTTGAACGTGAGCGCATTTGCGCGTTATCTGGGCATCAATGAGACGTTAATGCGTCAGTACAAAAAAGGAAATATATATATTTCCGATGTACAATTACAGAAGATAGAAGACGGGTTGCACCGTTTAGGGGCTGACTTCCTCGGGCTTAGGCTCGTGTAAGGGCTGCGCCCTTTCGTTTCATTTCATTTTATCCCGACAAGGTTTGCACCCTGTCGGGATTTTTTTTGCTCTTACTTCTTTGTTCCTTCGTCACGCTCCAGCCTCTCAACGATGGCGCGGAGCTGCTGCACGGTGTCGGCTGTGTAGATCTCACAGCCGACACGCACGACACCCACCAAGCCACCACCGCCCGCGCCCGCTCGCTGCGCCCTTGCTTGCTTCAACTCCTCGACAACAGCAGGAGGGGCGAGGAGCTGCCACGGCTCCACATCCAGGGCGACGGCGATGCGCTCCAAGGTTGGGAACGAGGGGCGCGAGATGGTGGCGGATATACTTTGTTGTGTAACGCCGAGGCGGTCGGCAAGCTCTTTTTGGGTAATACCTAATATATTTAGATGTTCTTTTATGTATACGTTCATATTAATATATCTTTATTATTACTACAAAGGTAAGCTATTTAATATAAATACAAATATATATTTGTGTTAAATACTATTAAATACAAAATCTTTTTTGTGTTTTTGTTTGTTGTACAAATATTTGTTTGTATCTTTGCAGCAGAAAACAAAAATAAAAGAATTTGGAACATTCAACGGCTGGCGCGGTTGCATGGGTTTGTATTTCAATACAAAACAGCTTCGCCCCTTGAAGAAGTACGGTATTACAGCCGCTACAACGTTAGAAGAAGCATATAATATTGTTAACGAATAATATGTAACGATATGGATTTTAACGAACTTATAAAGATTTCGGGGGCGGTTGTCTTCGTCAAACGCCCCGCCCCTTGGAACTGGAAAGCAATAGACGATAACGGGGTTATCTGTGCAGCTCCAACGAAAAAAGAGTGCCAGCGCAAAGTAAAGATAATGCGCAAGTATGGGCGTTATTCGTCGCTCTTGGACAAATCAACGCGCAAAGGCTTTCCGCAATGAGGACACACAAGGCGCACGCCTTGCCCCGTCTCCTGCGGTGTGCTGGCTGCAACCTCTTCAGGACTGGCGAAAAGTTGCCACATCGGAATATTAAGCACGGCCGCCCACTTCTCTAACGTGGGATAAGATGGCGTTTTGATCTGCTGATACAAACCGACTGGAGAGATACCGAGCAGGGCGGCGAATTCCTTTTGCGTAATATTGCGTTCTTTAAGTATTTGCTTTATCCTATTCATAATATATAATATTAGTATTTGATATTGCAAATGTATATAAAAAATTAAAAGTATATAGTATATACTTAGTTAATAAGTATTAAATATATAGTATATTCTATTGTTTAATTTTGTCGTACTAAGTATTTACTATATCTTTTGCAAGCGTAAAACAAATAACAAACAAAAAATACAAAGATTATGAAGTACTTTAAAAACATTACAACCCCCGAGGAACTTAAAAAGCAATTCCGCGCCCTCTCTATCAAGTTGCACCCCGACCGCCCGACAGGCAACGCCGAGGAGTTTAAAGCCATGATGACCGAGTATAACAACATAATGCGCAACTTTGAGCAGGCCAAGGAGCGCGCCCAGGCAGAAGCCGAGACACGCCGACAGGCTGAGGAATACGCCCAGGCAGAGGCAAAGCGCAAGGCAGAGGAAGAGGAGGCAGCACGCAAGGCAGCCGAGGCAATGCGCCCCGTTATTGCCAAGTGGTCCGCCATCCTGGAGCGTGTGCCAGAAAAAAAAAGATACAGCAAGCCAACGGCAGCGTATAGCGCAGCAGTAAAGCGCAACATTAAGGCCGTATTTGCAAAGTATTTCCCCGGCGTTAAAGTGTCGGTAACGCTCAATAACAAGGCATGGAGCGAGAAAGCGCAAATAACATGGACCGACGGCCCGACCGTGGAGGACGTGGAGAAGGTGGCAGAGTTTCGCCATTTCGTAAGCTCTGAGCACGTTTGCGACCCTTACGCCGACTACGGCGACGACGTGGAAATAACATATAACAAGGCATGGCGCGAGGCTTTCGGCGAGATTGAGGCGCAGCGCTTCGAGTTCGTGCGCGACTTCTCCGAGTTCGGCAAGGCTGAAGTATTGGAGAAGATCCGCGAGATACTGCCCCAGTTCGTAGGCGTTGACGACCGCCGAGGCACGGCGAAGGTATCAGAAAGCGACACCTATAAATTAGTTGAGCTTTTCGGTTTTCTTTATAAATATAATGGAATGTACAAGGATTTAAGCGACGAAGAGCGCGAAGCCGCTAACCGCTTCGACTGCGACCACATGACACACCGCCGCGAGTGCTTCCACCTCGAAAGCTCCAACTATTACGGCGGCGAAACCCCTATAAATGACGTTATAAAGTTGTTCCGCAGTTATTACACCGTGAGCGCATCAGCAAGCCAGAAGGCAAAGGAAGAGGCAGACGCGCCGAAGTTCGCACCCGTACATAACGCCACATATAAAGCCGTTGTAAAAGCTTTAGGCGGCAACTTCTTTGCAGCCTCCAACGACGGGCAGGAATGGAGCCAGCGCAAGCCGATAACACCGACAGAAGCCGCCGAACTCCTTGCAAAGGGCGTGCGCGTGGATCTGGTGAAGGCTTGGGAGAGCTACGACAATAGCACATGTATTTCGGGCGTTAATGCCGGAGGACGCAAGACACAGGAGAAGCGCGCGGCAAAATTCGCCGCCGTTGGCTTTACGGCTCCCATCATCGGACAGTATAAAGACGTATATTTTACCGCCGTATCTGCCGAAGTATTGGCAGAGCTGCGCAAGGATGCCGAGAGCGTGGAAGAGCAGCGCAAGGCATGGGAAGCCGCACAGCGTGAGGGCAAGACCGCACGCAAGGCAACAGCTGAGCCAAAGGCAAAGGCAGAGACAGCCGAGAGCGACAACACCGAGGCACCCGCCGAGGGCCTGGAGCTGGTGGAAATACCGGGCGGCGTGGCTGTTGTAGGTGGATATTACGACACCCTGCGCAACCGCAAGGCGATAAAGGCGCACGGCGCACGATGGAACAAGGAGGCGAAGCAGTGGCAAGCCACAGAACCCGAAGCCGTGGCACGTCTGCGCGAGTGGTTCGGCGTGGCTGAACCGAAAGCCGAGGAACCGAAAGCCGAGGAGCAAGCCGCCCAGGGTGAGCACACACACAGCACCGCAAGCGAGCAGGAGCAGCCCAAAGAGCCGAAAGAGCAGCCGACCGCCGAAGAGGTGGAGCGCGTGACACGTTTTGCCGCCCTTCTCGCTGATGTTATCCGCACTTTTGAAGAGGTAGCCACAGCAGCACAGAGAGAAGCACAGAGGGCAAAGGAAACGGCAACCAAGCAAGCCGAGGCGGAGCAGCTACGCGCCGATATTGCCAAGATGTCGGCACAGGTGGCAAAGATGACGGAAGCCCTGCGCATGATGGCAGAACGGCTCGACGAGATAGACGCCGACAACGACACCAGCAACAACGGCACGACAGCCGACAACGAGACACAGCCCGAAAACGAAGACCAGGAACGCCCCGAAAGGGGCGAGGGCAAGCCCGACCCGCTGGGCATGCTGAGAGCAGCCGCCGAGGACGTGGCACGCCTGACAGCAGCCAACGACCACACCGCCGCACTACTCGCCCGGCTCTATGTGCTCGCCGCCGTCGGCTTGCGTGTGCGCTCTCTTATCCAGAGAGCGAAGGCAATAGAAGCCGCACAGCAGCGCGGACACCTCACGCCCGACGAAGTGAGCGACCGCCAACGGATAAGCCAAGAGACGGAACGTCGCGCGGCGCTGTTGCTCACGCCTGAAGAGTTCCGCACGCTGTACGGATACGACCCTAAGACCGACCGAAAGGCAGCGTAAAGGAGGCAGGGCGGCACGATAAGCCGCCGCCCTACTCCATCAGATAAAAGAAATCCCTTATTATAGAACAGTAAAAACATCACGGAAAAATGGAAAATCAAGAAAACCGCCTTTTAACTTACGAGCTTCTGGAAGCCTTGGCAAGTTATCCCCTATACACTCAGGAGCACAAGCACCTGCCCGACCTTATGGCGGTGGCACTGCTGCGCATCGGCTTAATACGTTGGTACGTTCTGGAAGGCAACGCCGAGGGCGACCGCTTCACGTTCTTTACGCTCGTGTGTGGTCTGGGCGACGATCCGGAATTAGGCTACACGGATGCCGGGGAACTGGCAGAGATTGCCGTGGATGCCTCACGTTATGGAATGCCGGGCGTATTGCTGACGGTGGAGCAGGTGGAAGACTTCCAGCCCTGCCGACTGGCTGACATCAACGACGAGGACGTTAAAAGGTATTGCGACCGCTTCACGCCCGACGAGGAAGCGGCCCTACTTTAATACTTTGCAAACACACACACACAACTTTAATACTTTACAGAATCGTATTTATTTGTTTTAGGCTGTTGGCGGTCCGTGAGGATAGCCACAGCACAACGCCCCGCACGGCTGACACGTGGACGAGGTTCGACTCCTCGCAGGGCGACTATGTTATAAACCCTATAAAAAATTAAGGATTATGAAAGTAACAGCAACAACAACACCGACCGCGCCCCAGGTGAGCGCAGCGGACGTGGCAAGATCTCTCGGCAAGTGCATGGCGCTTTGCCTTGTGTATGTCTTGCAGTGCATGGCAAAGGCCTTCGGCATTGCACAACGTGCAGCCCTGGGCGCATGCCAGTGGCTCAACAGTCGCCACAACTTCACCGACGAGGAAGACCCCGTAATAATGACGGGTTGGCAGTACCTCGGCTTCGGCGTGGTGGTAATGTTCGGGGCAATGATAGTGTGCATCAAGTGGTAAACATTCGCTTCTTTATAGCGTGTGTGAAATATTGAGGATTTCATTTTTTTAATCAAAACAATATGATTCTACAATTAACAAAACAAAGTACCGCCCAAGAGATTAAGGCGTACTTTGAAGAAGTATTAAAATTGTCGAAAGACAGCAAGGAATTTCCAGTTAATCTGGATGATGTTTGACCGTTAGTATTCGGCAGAAAACAAGAGGCAGTGAGAGCCTTGAGAAACGACAGGTTATTCGTTGAAAACATTGATTATCAGGTTTTGCGCAAAAATGCGCAAAACTCCGAGGTTTTGCGCAAGGATGCGGAAAACCAACAAGGAGGTCGCCCGACAGAGATTTACATGCTCTCCGTCCCCTGCCTTGAGTTCTTCATCGCCCGTAAGGTTCGCCCAGTGTTCGAGGTATACCGCCAAGTGTTTCACAAGGTGGCAAGTGGTGAGCTGATGCAGCCCAAGGCTCCGGCTTATTCTAAGCCCTGCGACTTGGCAACGACTCTCAAGCCGTTCGTGGATTATACCGACGAGATTTACAAACGTTGGGATCGATTGTTTGAGGACTCGAATGATAGCGACAAAGTAACAAAAGATTACAACAGCTGGCTCACAGCATACTACAACTTCTGTCATTACACCAACCGGATGGTATATATGGAGACGATGGCAGAGTTCGAAGGAAACCAGTTTCTCAAAGATTAGAGCTAATGAAGAATGCTCCTCCCTCCCGATGATGGGAGGAGTATTAACAAACAAGTAACAATATAAAAGCCAAACAACAATGGAAAAGACAGTTATTACAATAGATATGGACAAGACCAGCCTCCGTGAGGCAATGACACGCATCATCGAGTACATCACACTCACTCCTCCCGATCCCGACGAGTTCGGCAGCAAGGAGCGCATAGAGTACAACTTAGGACTGGACTCACTGTTCACCTGCTTGCGCCAGACGTACTAAAAAGACCTTCGACGAGGAAACACCCTATAACATATAACACAACCCTTTAAAAACGACGGAAAATTATGAAATTTAAGACAGTACAGACTATATTGATGGCTGCGCAGAGCAATCAGCAGCATGGAGTAATCAAGATGCACAGCGACTGCGTGTGCTTCAGTTTCGTGAACGGTGACAGCGGTGAGGACGACATCATCGGCTACAACAGCGACACGGAGGTAATCTCAGTATTAGGCAAGGCTTGCAACAGCTATATCGACTGCGAGGCAATAGAGTGCATCGAAGTATACAAACAATAACCCTACCCCATCCCGCGCCCGGCAAAGCCCTTGCGGTGGTCCGACTCCATCGGCGGGATCTTGCATAATCATAATCAAAGTATTTTTTTGTTTTCAGGCTGTTGGCGGTCCGTGAGGATAGCAGCAGCGCAACGCCCACCACGGCAAAGGCGTGGCACCAGGTTCGAGCTCCTGGATGGGCGACAAAGAGCCAGCAGACGACACAGAAGACGCGGAAAATCCGTTAAATTTGTGAAATCCGATGGCAATAAAAACTACAGAGGACGCAGAGATCACAGAAAAAATCCGTGAAATCTGTGAAATCCGATGACAATAAAAACTACAGAGGACGCAGAGAACACAGAAAAAAATCCGTTTAATCCGTGAAATCCGATGACAATAAAATTAAAAACAATAAAAGTGCGTTTTATTCTAAATAAAACGGCTTTTTATTTGGTAGTTACAAAATAAGTGCTACCTTTGCGTCAGATAAAAGAAACAACTAATTTAAACTTAAAACGATATGCGTAAATCAATAGACACTTACATTAAGGCGATAGCTCACGACAACGAGCAGGAAATCCGCGAGAACTACATGACAGTAGCCGACTATATCATCAATGATGCAGAGAACTGCACCGGCTATTATGAGTATTTCGACGACGAGGAGCTTGACGAGACAGGCGAACCTTCTGAGGCTCAAATCGAGGAGTTGAAGGCTTACCTCCGCGAGAACTATACAACGCCTATAGAGCACCGTATCGAGGACATCATGCTTACCAAGCACAGCAATGGCAGTGACAACCTCCAGTATAAGGCCGACGGCAAGACGTATGAGGTTGATGGCGAGTTTCTGGTCGATAAGCATCATTGCTTGCATCATACGCACACCTTCGAGAACGGCGACGAGCAGGAAATCGTAATACCCTACGAGAACGGCGAACACACGTTATAACAGGCGAAATTAATCACAAACTATCTATAGCCCTACCGCATCACGGTAAGCGGAACGATATGAAGAAATCAGATATAAAGACATTGGACGACTTGTTGCCTTCTGAACATTACGACACACTTGTAGTAACAGATGATGATATGTTGTTGTGCAAGCATTCGGACATCTACGATGGAGTGTCTGGTAATGACTTGTGTGACTGGGACATCCTTGTCATGGGAGACAACGGTCTGCTTATGCTGCCTAACGAGCAGCTGATTTATAGCGAGGCTTATTTCGGCGACATGTACGAGAGAGTGAAGCCGGGCGACGAGGACGAGGATACCCTATATAAGGATTGTGATTTCGATAATGATGAAATTGCCGTTCGCAAGTTGTCGGAGATTCCTTCAGACATCAAGCAGTTGTATGTAGACGTTGAACACGGCATCAACACCGACGAGATATGCGTTACGGATGCGGAGGTAATTCGCGGAAAAGTGTACGAAGCCCCACTCCACACGCCGCAAAACTACCCTACACAAGAGTATGAGGATGCTTTTCTGTTTGTCGGTGAGAATGACAACAAGCGATATATCAAGCGTACTTCTCCTTTCTTTGCGGACGAGCAAAGAGACGTGTATGAGGAGATAACAGAGCAGGAGTTTAAGGAATTTTGTGATTAAAAACCATGTCCTGCGGACACCAACGAAGGAGAACAACCCATAACGCCATGTACGAGATAACAGACGTAATACGCGACTATCTATTTATTACACTCCGTCTTTGCGATGTGCAGACGGGCGTGACAAGAGACTGGACGTATTGGGATGACCTGGAGGAGTGGCTTTGCGAGGAGTACGGCGTAAAGGATCTGAAAGGTCTCGTTATAGATAAGCTGCCTGATTATGGGGATTGGGTGAAAACATGGAAATAAAAAAAGCCCGACCTAAGCCGGGCTACGCGAGCCATCTGGCTCGAATCTACGATAGTAGAAATTAGCTCTTTGTGAGCGTTTGAATCCACAGGCTGAAGCCTGACAGTCAACGGAAGTTGTTGTTTTCTTTCAATTCCATAAAGGTACGATTAAAAAGCCTCCGAAGACAGGTGCAAATGTAAGAATTAAAATGGTACAGACAAAGCATTTGGCTGTATTATTAACAAATATTTAGAAAACAATTCTATTATGGCAGAACAGATTAGAGTATGGAAGTCGAAGAACCTGCGCTCCACTTATATGCTTGTATATAGAGACGAGCAGACGGGGAAGCTGCGTATCACTCGGATGGATGGCAGAAAATGTGACAATGAAAAGGGTATGATAAAGAGTTATAACATGTTTGGTGGTGGTCTTTGGGCAGCTTGCAGGGACATGGGCAACGATGTTGCTGAGATACGCGCTGCCGTGGATCGTGAGATAGCAGAGGAGACGGCACAGCGAGAGCGCGAGGGACTTCGCCTGAAAGCGGAAGCCGAAGCTAAGGTGAAGGCTTTACAGGAGGCTCAGGAGATTAGGGCTGCGCTTGCCGGCACGAAGGACAGCGTATGTGTCAAGCCTATTGAGGTGTTGCAGCGGTACGACCTCTTAGAGGAACATCTGGAACAGCTGAAGCCTGGTGAGTATGCCGTTTGTGTCAATTATAAGAAGAAGGGCACGGTGGTGCTGCGCACGAAAGCACGAACAACCGACCATCTGAAGGTGTTGGCAAAGGTGACGAAGGAGGAAAGAAACAGTAAAGCCGCTTTACATCGTTTTGCCGTGAAGGTGCGCGAAGCGTATCAGTCGGGCATTATCATCATCGGAAAGACTCACGCCCTTCAGAGCTTCGGCAAGCGTATTGTGGACGCTGCCCTCTGTATCAAGGAGAGCCAGAACACTTATTATTCATCATCTGCGCCACGTCAGTATTACGACAAGAACACGCTTGTGTATATGAAGTTGGAGCAGATAGAGAAGAACGTCAAATAAAAACATTTACAAAACATATAATTATGGATAGCAAAAGTATTTGTAGGAGTGAAGATATGGAGAATACAACAAGTAATACAAGAGCCGGTCGCCCTGCGATGGAAGGCAGCACACGCCGCTATATCGTTGCCGACGATGTGCATGAGTGGATCATCCAGCACGGAGGCGGACAGTATATCACGGAGACCATGCGCTGTGTGCGTGTTACGAGCGGAGGCAAAGGTGCTGTGACAGATTATGCGATGTGCATTCTTCGCGCTGCCACGTGCTTCGATTTTGAGGTAGACCTTACCGAGTCTTATGCTGACTTGGGATTGAAGGCCCGCGACATGATATTGTCGAAGGTAAAAGAGCCTGAGACATATCATGTGTACAAGGAAGGGACGTGGAAAGATGGCGTTTTCTGCAATAATATTGGCTCCCTTGCTATCAGTTCACCGTCAGAATGCCCTGAAGACGAAAACAAGCGACGTTATTACAGGCCGTCGGGAAACTTCGGGGATTATAAGCGCATTCCTTACAAGCGGGTGAAGGCAGGAGACTATTGTCTGGTTAATCGGTACATCGACGACAAAGCACGAGTCGTAGGCGTATTGGCGCAAGTAGAGAAGTGAAAATCAATAATAATAAAAACGAAATATTATGAAAACAAAGAAAGTATATCCATTTATAACTGCGAGATTTGCCGCAGGTGTTGATGAAACACTTGAGGATCATATAATAACGTTTGACGCTCGTGAGGTGGCCTATTACCACCACCATAAAGACTTGGACGACGAGGACATCGTGACAGTTAGTTTCAAGTCGGGCAAGGAGATAGAAATGTATCTTAAACTTGACGAGGAGTGTTATCCGGACGACAACCTAATAACAGCCATTGACATGGTGCAGTATTCGCACTTCTGGCACGACAACGAGGATTCTACTCCAGACGAGGATTAACAAATAGGAATAACATTTTAAAACTTTATAGAATATGAAAATAATTGAGAATTTTGAGGATTATCGCGCTTTGGTGGACGAGATGAAGGTGTATGACTACAACTATTTTCAGCTGAACATGCAGTCTATCAGCGACGAGAGATATGACGAGTTGTATTTTGCCTTGCAGGAATACGAGGAGGCACATCCCGACGAGGTGCTGAAGGACTCGTCTACCCAGCATTGCTACAGCGAGAACGGCAACGGCAAGCGCACGGTGGCACGCCGCACGGCCTGTCTCTCGATGAAGAAGCTGCATGATGCAAAGGCGGTGGTGAAATACCTGAGAGCGCAGCAGCGTGCTGCCAATATCAGCAGCCAGGGTGCGAAGGTGGATGTGGAGTGGAAGTTTGATGGCGAGACCGTGAGCCTTGTGTATCGTCGCGGTGCGTTATCTGAAGCTACCTACGGACACGGCAAGGAGCTGTATGGTATCGACTGCCTGGAGCACATGAAGTATGTGAATGGCGTTGAGGGATATGTGGAGCAATGGAAGGACGAGGACCGTGTGGAGCTGAGAGGCGAGGTGATTATCTCGCTTGAAGAGTTCGCTCGTTATAGCAAGGCAGGTAAGTCGCCAAGATCCACAAGCAACGGCATTATGTCGAAGAAGGAGGCTGTGCCGTCGGAGTGCATCCATCTGGAGTTTCACCCCTTCCGCCTGATAGCCGACGGGGTAACATTGCATTATTATGCGATGGACGAGCTGGCTTATAGAGGTTTTCTCACTTGCGGTTTCGTGGAGCAGATAGACCTTGGCAAGAGCGACGACGAGTTGACGCAGGACGTGGAACGCATAGTATGCACGGCTGAGCTGGAGCGCGAAAAGCTGCCCTACCCTACCGACGGTCTTGTCTTCAAGTTTGACAACTACGACTATTACGACCGCATAGGCTATACCGACCATGACGCAAAGTACAACTGCGCGTTTAAGTTTCGTCCGGTGTTTAAGGCTGTAACTACATACCGCGGACACCATACCACGATAGGCGAGAAGACGGGCAAGGTGACGTATGTTGCCGACTTTGACGAGGTGGAGATGAACGGACACCGTTTTTCTCATGCCAACTGTGGCAGCGAGAAGACCTTCAATCAGAAAGCCCTTGTGCCGGGCTGCAAGATAGAGGTCAGCTTGCACGGCGACGTTATCGTGTGCGTGGATGGCAAGGTGGAGGATAAACCTATCATTGAGGAAAAGCCTATTATTGAGGAAGAGCCTCTTGTTATAGACGAATCAGAAATTGTTCATCATCCGGAGCCTTGCGTTATAGAGCCTGAGATTAATCAGAACCAGGAGCTGGAAGCAGAGCCGGAACCTATACCCCAGCCGAAGCCGAAGCGCAAGCGTAACTATCCCCAGGTAGGCGAGCCGACGCTACGAGAGGAACGTGAAGACAAAACGGCAAGGGAAGACAAGGGTATGAGCGTGAAGACAGTGTTGGCGGGTGTACTGGCGGTGCTGATGGCTGTGTCAACGGGAGTCGTGATGTTGGCGTTTGCGGGCGCTGCGGTGTTCCTCCTGCCGATGATTGGCGGAATGCGAGAGTGAGTTTTAACCGCAGAATACGCAGAAGTCGCGGAATTTTCGAGTGTAATGTATATCAAAATATTTCTGTGTATTCTGCGTTTTCTGCGGTTCTTATAATCATTATTAAGTATAAACATTATGACAGTAGAAGAGTATATTGACAACTTGAAGGTTATTGCGAAAAACGCCGGAGCAGCGAAAACTGGCGTGGAGATTGAGACGGAGGACGGATATTGCATCAGCATATCTGTAACTAAGAAACTAAATAAAAAATAGGGCATTTATGAAAAACCAGAAATTCGAGATTCGTATTGTCGTAGGTGACGATGACGAGAAAGTGGGAGTGCACATGGTAGTATGGAAGGACGGAAAACTCATAGATTTAAGTTTGCTTAAAGCCGAGAGCCTAATACAGATATATGTGGTTCTGAAGTGCGCGTTGGCAGCTTTTTCGAGTCGCTATCTCGATAAGATGAAGAAACAAGGAGTTAGATCCGAAGGGGAGAATAGCGGGATTGTGAATTAAAGTAATTAGAAAAGCATTTTTAATCTTTTAAAACTTTATAGAATTATGGCAGAAACAGAGAAATTTTCAAAGAGTCAGATTGCAACATTGAAGCACATCCAGAAGAAAGGTTTTGCGGGTTATCGACGTGTAGACGGAAAGCCAGCGTGTCCGGAACTGGAGGAACTCGTGGAAGCAGGGTATCTTGAGAAGTGGTTTCAGAGTATGTTCGGCGAGGACGTGTACAAGCTGACGGAGAAGGGCGAAAACCTGGTAAGGTCGCTTGTAGGGTAAAATCCGTTGAAACGGTTGAATCCGATGTTAAAGAAAGGTCGGGTTCATCCGTTTCTTTTGATGATTTGCGTGTGGACATAACTGTAAATGACAAATTGAACTGATAATGAGGAGAGTGGATTTACACTATTACATAAATCAACAAAACCACAAATCCACATTCGTGTTTTTCCATAGATACACAAACACATCCATACATAAATCCATAAACGCATACATAAACTAACCAATAAATCAAAACATAAATCAATAAATAAAGTAACAAACAAAGAAACCAATAAATACACACATCAAGAAATGAACAAACGAATAAAGAAAACAATCAATAAAGAAATAAATCAACAAATAAATGTGCGTGGATGTTTGGATATATCGGTTTTAATTCTTAAATTTGCAACGTGTTACAGAAGTGATGTTTTCTGCATACATGAATAGATATTATTAACATTTAAATACTTTAAGGATATGGAAAGACTCAGAGAAGTGCTTGCCTTTGTAAATCACAAAGGTGGGGTAGGTAAGACAACAACAGTGCAGAGCCTGGCAGCAGGTTTGCGTCGTTTTGGTAAGGGTAAATTCGGTGAGAATGCCGACGGACGCAAACGATTACCACGTGTGCTAATCATCGACCTCGACCCTCAGGCGTGCGCCTCGTTCCTCTTCGGATGGAGTGAGACCCAGAATGTAGGCAAGCCTACCGTTTACGACGCATTGGTACAACAGAGTAATCTGCCCGTCTATCAGGTACGCGAGGGCGTTTACCTCGCTCCGGCTGCTGCGCAGCTCATATCCATAGAACCGTTCCTTAATCAGCGTGCCGTGCCTCGCAAGGCGCTTTGCAAGTTGTTTGCCAAGCCGCTGAACGAAATGGCTGGCACCGAGCTGGCAGACGAAGGCGTAAATACCGTCGTGGATGCCTTCGACTATGTGCTTATAGACTGTCCTCCGGCTATGTCATTGCTCACATACAATGCACTTACGGCAGCTACAAGCGTAGTTTTGCCCGTTCAGCTCGAAGTGTTGGCAACAAAAGGTATTGCCGAAATCATCAACGCCATCGAGGAGACACGCGAGGATCTTAATCCGGAGCTTGACATTCGTGGCTTGCTGATGGTTATGAGCAACGACCAGACTAATGCCACAAAGGAGTTTAAGGCTTATCTTGGCGAGAAGTATCAGGACTATATGTTTGACGCTTATACACGCCGCGACACCAAGATGGTGGAAGCCCAGGCTATGCGAGAAGACATCTTTACTTATGCACCATATTGTAGGGTAGGGCAGGACTACGAGCGTTTTACCAAGGAGATAATCAACAGTTTCACTTTTTAATATATTATAGGGTATGGCAAGAACAATGAGCAAGAAGACACAACCTTTTAGGCTTTCGGATTCCGATGCTATCGAGGAGAACGAGCGCATATTAGAGGCTGGCAGTCAGCAGCGCAAGGAAAACAGGGAAAACAGAGCGAACAAGGAGGGAAACAAGGATGAGAACAAGGATGCGGAACAGGTTAAGCAGACAGAACCAGCTCCAGAATCGGGCGAGGACAATCCTGTTGCTTCTACAACGTCTGAGACCGAGACATCGACAACTACAACTCCTGTAGCAGATCAACCGACAACCACATCATTCAGCAACGATATTGCTGTTAACATGCGTAAGCCGAAAGGCAAGAAGACCGAGAACGGCATCACTATCTACGTGCCGATGGAGTATTACGAGCGCATTGCCCTGATGAAAATGCGCACAGGTGTACCAATCAAGGATTTGGCGCTACAGGCTGTGATTGAGTTCCTGGATAGGAACAAAATGTAAAATGTAAAATCTAAACTAATCTATTATGAAGAAGATAATATCAGTATTGTTTGCGCTCTGCCTGTGTATGGCAGCAAGCGCACAGCAGCACATGAAGTTTATGGGCATACCATTAGACGGAACAGTGGACAACTTTGCCTTGAAGCTGAAGGCTAAGGGTGTGACATACGATGCAGCGAAGTCGAAAGCCGCTGGGCCTGGAATCAGAGTATTCAACGGAACATTTGTGGGTGAAGACGCAATGATTGTAGTGTACTATAATAATAAAAGCAAAATGGTATACAGTGCGGCCGTTGAGTTGCAATACACCACAGTTGAGTCTTCTCACACCCCATTTACGAACATAACCGAGCAGTTGCAGAAGAAATACCCCAACGCTAAATATAAGGCAAACCTTGATCAAGACGGTGACGCAAACGGATTGTCATTTAAGATTCCTGATAAAACAGGAACAAAAAGCATTGGCGTTATTCTCCAAACACTGAACGTGGACAAATCTGGTGCCGGTTGTTCTATATGGCTCATGTATACAGACGTGGATAATTTTCAGAAAAGTGAGGCGATAAATAACGAAGACTTGTAATGCGTGAGGTAAAATTCTACTAAAGTTTTTTACCTCAAGGTGTGCGAGGTAAATAAAAACGTAGGTTTAGACTTTAAGGTACAAACCTACGTTTTTATTTACGAAGTCACTACATTTGTGTACCGATTTCACTACATTTATGTACCGATTTCACTACAAAAGTGTACCGTTTTCACTACAAAAGTGTAACCTTTTGTAGCGTAATTGACTGATAATCAGTATAAAAATTGCGTCGTAATATATAATATAGTAATATGTAGGAATCTATAGTAATTAATAGATTAATGAAAAAATAAAAAAACAAAAAATCTTATATATTATATATTACATATTACTGAAAGGCTAAGTATAAGAAAATCAAATACTTATAGAACAAAAGGTTACATAAATGTAGTGAAAACGTTACACTTTTGTAGTGAAATCGGTACATAAATGTAGTGAAATCGGTACACAAATGTAGTGACTTCCGGTTTGTACCCTTAAAACTTATAAAAATTATGGACGAGGACAAGCAGATAATAAAGAAATACATCAACACACCATTTGCCTACGCCAGAGCACAGAAAGGATTGACTTTGCTCCAGCAGAACATCATGGTAAAGGTGGTTGAGCATCTACAGGTGTATATAGGCAAGTATTTTAAAAATCCCGCGCTGCAAGGTTCAAAGGAAGACCCCAAGCCTATGATGACGCGCGAGGATAGGGATAATTTGCCTCCTGTGCGCATAGAACTGAGTGAGCTGGGTGTATCTTCCTGTTCGTATAGTAGAGTGCGTGAGGCATTAAAAGAAGTGCTAAATGTACAGATAGAGAAGAACACGTTTGATGATGAAGGGAAACCTGTAAAACGATTGATACAGATATTCTCGAAGATAGACACTCCCGTGACCGATAAGGGTACACAGGTGAGAATGAAGTTAGGTGAGAACGATGAACTGACGGACGTACAGGTGGACCGCACACGAGGATATATCGACATCTATCTGAACAAGGATATGGTGTGGGAAATGTTCGATATGAATCTTGGTTATGTGTCGCATCCTGACGACATAGCACGTATAGGCAAGGTGGACAACATGCCGCTGATGTACTATCTCGTAAGGTACAGAATGAAGAACTTTAAGCTGTCGAAGGTGGAGATCACCCCGTTTGAAATACGTGACTATCTGGGACTTGTAAAGCGTGATGCCGACGGCAACGTAAAGACAATAAAATACCCGAAATACAGCGTATTTAAGTCGCGCATCATAAAAACAGCCCTTGACGATATAAAACGTGTTTGTGATGCAGGACAGATAGACTTTTACTTTGACATCAACGAGGTTCGTCCGCGTGGCAAGAAGACTGGAGAGCCGAGCTACATAGAGTTTGTTAAGGTGGCGGATAAGAAGAAAGCAAAGCAAGACCACCGTAAGGCTTCAGAAAAGCGACTGTGCAAGACGTTGTGCGATATATATCCTACGCTTGACGAGAAGCGCATGATGGCTATATTCAAGACGGTTCCCGAAGACCTTTGGAACGACTTCAAGACGTATGCCTATAATGGCGTACCAAAGGCAGTGGAGCAGCCACATAGCTGGAACGGTACGATGGAAGAGTTTGTGTTTTATATCATGGGGCAGTGGATAAAGCAGCATAGCGTGAAGGCCGAGGCACAGCAACAGACGTTTGCTTTTGCCGAAGTCGAGGAAGTGAAACCAGGCGAAAAAGAGTGGCAGATGTATTTGCGCTTGATTGATAAGCAACTTGCATCCGACTTGAGCAAGGTTAGGTACCTATCGTTTGAGGATGGTGCTGTATGTCTGGGCGTGGAGAATAAATCTCAAGTAGAAATGATAGAAGAGCATTTTGTCGATGTTGCCGTTTTGACCCATGCGCAAAAATGCGCCGTTAAGATATTCGGCAAGAAAATTTCCCTGAACTATAAGATTGTAAAACAATAAACCTTCACACCGCTTACCCATTCCCATAGGGTAGGCGGTGTTTTATTATGTCCTGTTGATGTTAGCTACTTTTTCTAATTTTGTAGGCGTAATCAACAAGACATATATATGGGAAAAATCAAATCAGTTATGTTATGGCTTCTGGCTGTAATCACGTTTGCGAGCTGCACTGCCTCACGTAAGGTGGAGCAGGGGAGTAGTGAGCAACAGCGTGATAGTGTTGTCTCCGTCGTTATGGATAGTGTGGCGAAATCAGAGGAAAGGATGGATAGCAATGCCGTTTCAACCACGGACGAGAGCCACACCACTGGCACCATGACCGACAAGGGCAGCAACGAGGAGACAATCTCCGAGCGAGTGACCGAGAACACGGATGCCCAGGGTAACAAGACCACCACCACCGACCGAACCATACACCGCAAGGGTGACTATGAGCGTAATGCCACATACGAGGCACGACTGAAGCACCAGGAAGAGACCATATCACGGATGCAGCACACGATAGACAGCTTAGTGTTGAGCAATAAGCTTAACGTTGGCACCCACTGGGCGAAGAAGGACAGCACGAATGTGACGAAGGAAAAGAATACGAAGAATATAAAGTCTGCGTCTAAAGGAGAGACTATAAGGAAAATGATTGCTGTTATTCTCGTTTTTGTTTTCTTATTTTGTTCTTATAAGTATGAAGTAAAAAAAAGAGGCTTATGAGCAGAAAGAAACAAGACATAATAGAGAATACCGAGCAGCCGGAAGTAACTCTTCAAGACTTTGTGATTCCTGCCAAGATAGAGGCGTTCTGCGAGAAATACAAGCCTCTCGACCATTGGCGTGAGGACTGTGACGTGTTTACCGACTATCAGCTTCGCTCGTACTTCAAGGCAGTGGTGTGTCCGTTGGGCGATCCGTTGGCATTGTACCTACAGGAGCTGGCTGTGAGAGGCTTTAAGATGAAGGATGACGAGTGCGGAGAGCCAGTCATCTACGCTGCGCTACGATGAATTTTTAATTAGGATTTAGGAGCTAAGAATTGGTCGCCTTTGGCGATTTTGAATTATTTAGTTTTGAATTTACAACCATAAAAAATTATAGACATGAAGAAACCGCATTATTTTTACAAAGTGAGTGCCGACACAAAGATGGGAGGCGACCTCAAGGAGTTTTTTTATCGCTGTAACTCGGCAATGAATACAGCACGTGAGTGGGCTCAGAAGCAGGGTGCAGAACACTATTACGAGTCGCCAGAAGGCATGGCAGGTGGAGTGGGAGCCGTGGAGTTTGCCGACACCACTGCGCGTGACGGATGGGACAGAAAGGAGACACCCGATGGACGCGTGTTGTTTTTCCCTATGGAAGGCACAGACTTGGAAAAGGAAATGGCAGCGCTGACCGTTGTGAGCGAAACCGAGCTGATAAGCATACTCAGTTTGCAGCCGCGGCGCAGTCCGAAAGATAATACGCCCATGCCCATGACATTTGGCAATAGCACCCCCATCGTGTTCTTGCATCAAGGCTTCTGGTATGCCGATGTGCCGTATGTAAGCGCCGACATGACGCTAACGAAGATAGAAGAAAAGGAGTTTTATCGTCGCAAGATGGCAGCGATAAACGAACATAAATAAGTAGTATATCATAAGTGGTTAATAATTAGGTTTTAGTTTAGATTAGTTTTTTTTGCGTTACCCGTCCGTGATGGATAGGTAACGCTTTTGTTTTATATGTTAGTCGTGCGTGGGGCGGTCGGCAACCATATAGCCATCGTTCATGCCCATGTTCATATTGGCGTTGTGTTTCGCTTCGTTGAGCATACGAGTGAGATTAGCTATCTGTTTTTGCTGCTCGGCAATAACATCGAGCAGACGATGCTGCTGTGTCATGTGCCTATTCTCTAATGCCACGATAGCCGCAAGGTTAGCGTCACTGATATTGTCAGTTATAGGCAGACTCGTATTTCCCTTCTCGCCTACAGCGTTGCTGGCAGTAGGCTTTGCAGTCTCTTGCGTATCATCAGCTTCTCTCGGCTTCATAACAACGCCAGGCACTACTGATGGGGTAATGCGTACATCAAGAGGGTTGAGCATAGAGCGTTCTCCGTGCTGACGTTCCTCCGTGCCACTTGCGTAGCCTTGTATTGGTTCAAGAATATCGTTAGGTGTAGGCATGCCAGGCACAACAGCTCCGTCTGCGCCCGCATCTACATCGCGGAAGAAAGCAGATAGAGGAATTTGGAACGTGTTACAGAGTCGTAGCATACTGATGACGGGCATCGGCCCCTCACATCTTATCCACGCCTTAAAACGATTGTTAGACTTGGCGCCGAGAGCTTGCAGAATCTCACCTTTGGGGATGTCTGGGTTAGCATCGAGCCATTCATTAAGAAACGAGAAATTGTATTGGTACATCATAGTGATAAGTGTTAATGTAGAACCTTTAATTATTAAAAAATGCAAAAGAATTGATTTAATCAATAGTAAATATTGATAATTTCAATTTTAAGAATTATATTTGCATCAAATTTAAGAAATAAGGATTAGATGACCAAGGAATTTGTTGAAAAAATCACAAGATCATACACACCATTGCAGACAGATGACATGTCGGTTGAAGACAAGAAGTCTCTGTATGTGACTTTGGCAAAGAAGGGTTTTACTCTTGCCACTTTCTACCTTCGTTTCTTTCAGAAGGGATTTTCTGAATGGGAGATAGATGGCATCAATGAGTGTAAACGCCAATTCTTACTATTGCCCGACGTGTCGCAGCCATTGTTAGAATATGTGGACGAGAACGACTTACAGATGGTGAAAGGTGATAAGGGGTATCTCTATACCCTGGCGCAGAGCAAAGAGCCCGGTATATTCTATTCTTGCCTAAAGCGTGTGAACGCTGGTATGTGCAACAAGTTTATTGCTTACATGAACGAGCGAGGAATGAGTGCGGCAACCGTGATAAAGCGTTTCACCACCGAGAACTGGAGACCGTGGGAGCAGGAAGGCATACGAGCCCTTCTTACTTCTTATACAACTAACGAATAATTATAATGTACTAAAAATATGCTTGATATTACGCTTGATTTTGAGACTTGTTCTCTGACTCCTACCGCGGCTGTAATGTCGATTGGTGCCGTGGCATGGAAGCGAGATAGCGAGAAATCTCCTTTTTATAATCTGAAAGATGGTAGTACACAGGATCCTTCAAGTGTATTCTCTTGCCACATCGACCTTCGTAGTATGTTCGTCAACAATTACACTTTCGACGGCAAGACCGCAGAATGGTGGGGTGCAAAGAGTGATGAAGCGAAAGCCTCGTTGTTAAGCAATGACAGCTATGAGTTGCCTTGCCGACCTATCGAAGTGGCTGTTAAGGACCTATTTGAGTGGATAGAGGACTTCAAAAAAGAGCATGGCAATCAGGACGTGTGTCTTTGGGCGCAGGGCTCAGATTTTGACATAGCTATCTTGCGTAATATCTGTTATAAGTTGAATATCAACATCCCTGTAAATTATACCTATTTTCGCGACCATCGTACATTTCTCTATGAGGCAGCCCGACTGATATGCAATGCGTGTGGTGTGTTCTATTATCCTGAAAAGGCTTATGACCTTGTGGAAGATTATAAGGACGTGGATAAGGGTGCGGAGCACGACCCCGTGTTCGACTGCAAGCGCAGCATATATTCAACGTGGCAGATGATGAAGAAATTGACTCATCTGAAATATCCGGAGTAATAATGCCTAACCACGAGTATCTGAATTACCCATACATTCCCAACCGCCGGAACAAAAGGCAAGGACGGCCTACACATCGGGAGTATCTGCATCGCATAGCTTATACCGAGACTGTGCGGGACTATGACAGCGACAACAAAGTGCTGCTCTTCCACGCTCCATTCGCCTTAGTGAAGGATGTGTGTCAGAAGTTGTTCACGATGATGCAGGGCAATGTAGGAAATATTATAGTAAGAAATGAGCATTCCTGCCGAGTGAAAAATGGCAAATGCTATTGGCGTGTGGCTGTGGAGATAATCGATCTTAATGAGAGCTTTATTTCGTTCAAGGATTTCGTGCTGATGCTGATTAGCTGCATGAAGAACTTGGCTAACTGCACCATCCGACACTTCCGCACGGAGACATTTCTGAACTTATAGTAAATAACAAATGTAAAACAAAAAGAATAAAGGACAGCACGACGATGGAGGTAGCGGTAACGCCCTCCTATAAGTAAGCTTCCCCAGTAATAAGGAACTGAAGGCCTCGGAGACTGAGCAAGGCTTAAAGAAGTTTGGCGTATCGTCGGCTGTTCCTTTTTAATAATAAAGGGAAACTATGTTTTTTCATTCTATCATCAATCGTCTCGCCAACATCGACCTGCACCTTCTCGTGAAGCCCGCCAACGAGCAGCGCATAGAGGGTCAGACCGCGTGTTTCTGTCCTATCTGCAAGAAGGGACAGGATGCGGATGCTGATGTCAAGCAGACACCTCACTTCATCATCTATGAAAATGAGCGAGGTGGACTGTATTCGGGTGTGGGCGTTGACGACAACCGAATGGCAGAGCATGGTGCCGTGAAATGGAAATGCACCCGCACGGGTAAGACCGGCTACGGATCCATCGAACTGTATGCAGCCAAGATGAATCTTCCTATGCACGGATATAGTCTTCAGCGCATCTGTCAACGACTGGTAAGGGATGTGTATGGCGATACCGACGAGGTGCGCCGTGCCTTCCCAGAGGTGTTCGCCAAGATGGACTATCGTACTCAGGCACAGCAGACCATCGAGACGTTTTCCTTCATGCCGAAGACCGACTTCTCGCCACAAGAGCTTGTAGCTCTTGGGTGTGAGGTTACGCTCGATAAAGGATTGCCTCGCTTCGGCTTTGGCAGTACGTTCACTCCCGACATGCTCAACAAGGACTTCCGTATCTATTCTCTTCTGAGCGTGACGCTGCCCGATGTGATACGCGACGGACAGCATGTGAGCGAGATTATCCACGGCACACCCTGGAATCCGCTGTTTGTATGCTTTGCCTCGCAGGAGATAGGTCCGCAAAACTCATACGGATGTTTCTTCCGTCCGGCAATGGCTGGGAGCGAACCGATAGTGTTCTCTACAGCCGAGGAGCACAGCGTGAGGAAGGTGAGCAAATGGCTAATGGGCGACAACGTGTTCGTGTATGCTATGGATCAGCGCAAGAGCGACAACACAGCCGTACATGCCGCCATACAGAAGTTTGAGCCAACGGAGAAATATACCGAGGAAAAAGAAATATGGGTAGAACGTGAAGACAAGAACGGTAAGGGTAAAGGAACATTCAAGCAGGAGAAGGAGAATATTCCTACAGCCCAGATAAAAGCCCGCAACATCGTCTTTTGCCGTACACCCGAAGACGCATTGAGTGTGTATTATGCCATGCGCTCCTTGCGTATTGACAAGGCTGAAGACCAACATTTCCAAGATTATTGTTGGTATCATGTAGCATTCTCCATCGGACGGAGAAACTTCTGGTATATAGAGCGTGGTGAATGGAAACAGGAAAAACTCGACTTTAGCGGAGTGCAATATCAAAAGATGAACCGTTTTGCCGAGCGTGTCATTATCCTCTATCCAAACGACATTGCCTCGCAGCGCGATTGCGGAGCGATAGCCACTAAGTTCAGCTCATTGCATTATGCCATGCTGCCCGAAGGCTTTCGCTCGCGTTATTGCCGACGCTGGCAATGGCTGTACGGATGCTCACCTCGAAGTGTGCGCGACTATCTGCTGACATACACCATGAATGCAGAAGAGAACTTCCAGTTCGACCATGATGTGCGTCTGCCGCTTTACTCCCGATTGCGTGGAGCAAGAAACACGGAGCCATTTGAGATAGAATATCCGCGTGACCCTCGAAGTGGAAAACTAAAGCCGCCTACCTGCAAGGTGTCGCCCACAAGATTATGGCTCTTTATGACTTGTCACGGTTATTATCGTATGATAGACCCGGAGAGCACCGACCTCGTGGGCCAATATATCCACCTGAACAAATGTTTTGTGGAGTATATCGACGCAAAGAGCATAATGCAAGCTGCAAAAACTCTATTGATGGACTATGTGGAACAGGCTTGGCGGCACAACGACAATGAGCGACGTATGATGTCCGATTGCGCAAACATGATAGACAAGACGTTTAACGAGAAGTCTGCGGGAGGTTTGCAGAGTATGGTGATAAACTTTGCTGATGCGTTCGATGCCAAGACAGAGTATTTCTACTTCAATAATGTGGCATTGAAGATAACGCCCGACAGCATCCGCACGGTGTCTTACGACGACATCAACTTCTTCATCCCCTCGCTCGCCAAGAAGCCGTATGACTTCACGATGCGAGTGTTCGATCCTCCTTTCGTTATTAAGGAAAACGAGGAATATCAGAGTAGGCTTCGGTCTATTGATACCAAAGAGGCAATGAGAAATGAGGACGGTTCGCCGGTGTTCTCTCTATCAGAAATCAAGCAGATGCGTTCCGACCTTATGGAGTGGGCGCAGACCTACCGATGGCTGGTAGAGTGGCGCAGCAAGCGCGAGCAAGACCTATGGCCCATACTTCGCGTGGTGCGCGGTTGTTCAAACGTGCTTTGGCAAGAAGAATTGGAAGCCCAGCGCAATAAGAAGTCGCTTACGCCTGATGCAATAGCTATACAAAATGCACACTTTGCCAATATGCTTTCCGGTATCGGGCGTTTGTGCTATCGTTCATGGGATGGTATGCAGAATATCTGCCCTTACTTTCTTGAGGATAAGATTCCTGACGAGAAGCAGGCGAGTGGCGGTAGTGGTAAATCGGTAATGGTAAATCTTGTGGTGGATGCAGCCGTAAACGTGCTGCCTATAGATATGAAGTCGTTTAAGGATATTGAAAGCGCAAAAAACTGCCTTACCGACATTCTGAAATATCCAGGCAAGTACAGAACGGTACATTGGGAAGACCGACCTAAAGGTTTCCCCTTGCAATACTTCTATGTGAAGGTGACACGAGGCACTAATGTAGAGCGCAAGTATGGCGATCCTATCTCCCTGAAAATGGAAGAATCGCCCTTGCACGTCATTACATCCAATTACCCATTGTCGGATGATGAAGGCTCTACCGTAGGTCGATTCCCCTTGGTTAGTTTTTCAGATCGCTTCTCACGAGGCAACTCTATGAAAAACGAGCCGCCACGATCGCCTTCGGACGTGATGAAGAACTTCACGCTTGACCCTGCAAAGCTCACCGACACCGACCGCAACCAGACCATCTATCTCTGCGCCTTAGCAGTGCAGTTCCTGATGCGCTATCACACCTTTGCCATTGCACCGCAAGGCAATGTGCGCCGCCGTCAGATGGTGCAGAAGCTCACCGAGAGCATCGTGCGCTATTTTGAATGGTTCTTCTCTCGTAATGAGGTCTACGGAGTGCCAATATGTACCGACGATATGTTCAACGAGTTTATGCGCGACTGGGCAGATGCCTCCGAGGGTAAGAGCAAGGAGTATAGCCGTGCCACTTTTAAGAAAAAAATATACGACTATTGCGAGAATATGTCTATCACTTGCAACCCGAAGCACCTCTTCGAGAACGAGAGCGACAAACAGCGCAAGTGTTTCAAGCTGCAGGCATGGGTTACACAGGAATACTTTACCGGTCGTGAGTGGGAGAATGACAACACTATCGAGCCGAAGTTTATCCGCTACTTGCAAACGTCAAAGCACGTGTTCTTCTTCTACCGCCCTGGCAAGGACGCAATACCGAAGGACTACAAGGAACTCAAGCGCATTGCAAAAAACTTTGCCGAGCAGCCTGACCCGCTGCCATACCGTGACGATGATGGCAACATCGTGCAGCTCACCGATGAAGAGAAGGAACGCTGGGAGAACAACAAGACACGCAAACAGGGTAGGCGAATGTCGGCACCTGCGGCAACGAATAACACAACGGCAAGTGTTCCAGATATAAACGAGGAGAATATGCCGTTCTAAGAATCAACAAAAACAAGAATGCAACATTTTTAAATCATTATAGATTATGGAAAAGATTATTTTAAGAAAGGATTACAAGACAAGAGTAGTGCCAGTTGAAGAATCTATCGGCCATTATTTAGCAAAAAGAGCAGCCCGTACATGGACCGAAGATTTTATTGATGAAGACACTAAGGAAACGGTAACAATTGACCGTTGTGAGGTATTGCTTGAGCGAGGAAAACTAATCACCTACGAGTTGGCTAACGAACTTAAAAAGGATGGCGTTAATGAGGTTGAAATCTCCAACTGTCCTTTCCGTGCGGAAGAGGAACAATATTTCCCTGGTCTCGCTCATGTAAAAGTGACTGTTCGTAGTAGCAATAACGAGAATGCTGTGCTTATTGTACGTAGCGACTCTCTGCGTGGAGCACAAGATTGCGCTATTGACTATGCGGAGGGAGCTGTAAACAAGATTTTTGACTCTCCAGACGCAAGCTATGTGTATATCACAAAGTCAGAGATAATCGGAAAGTTCCATTTTATCGGTCGTACAAATGCCGACATTGAGGAGGAAGAAGATCAGCTGGAAAAAGACCCTGATGCGCTCGTAAAAGAACCGTTCAAGGTAAAGGCCAACTTTATAGATACAGATGTTTTCGACCCTGAAGACCGATTTCATTATGGAGTACATAAAAATGATATGTTTGTTGTGTGGGCATACGACGTAGTGACAGCTAAAAATATCGTTTTTGATTATCTCAAGCATAAGTTTCATACCGTATATAACGACCGAGAGACTTTGCGTATTGTGGGCGCTACGCAGTTCTATGCACATACCTATGTTCCTGCTGAGTACTGCAATGAGTACATCAAAGATGATAAGAAAAGGCTTCCAGTAGAAGAGTAATATTTTTAGAAACTCTTTCTATCAACTCATGTGTTGAGGATGTATATGTAGAAGTTTAAACCAAAATATAGAGTATGAAACTATATCGTTTTATGTCAACCACTGAGTGCGCTAATCTCATTAAAGGTAAGATTTTAGTAAATAAAACCGACCATAGTCAGAAACGTGGTACGGCAAGTACGGCTAAAGGCTTTTGCTTTGGCATTGGCGACAAGGAGCAAGCATGTAAAGACTTCCGACACCTCAAGGGTATTGTGGACATCAATATTCTTGTCGTGGCGGATGTTCATACAGAGAGAGAGTTCAATTTCAAGTCATGCCAGGGTCGTTACATTGATTACGACAAAATGGAGGCTGAAGGTAAGACACTTGACGACTATCCGGCATTTGATAAGCCGCATAAGATGCTCGACGAATATTCCACGGAAGTATATTCGTCGAATGATTTCGAGGAATATCATGTCTATGGAGTTTTTTATGACATAACGAAAGATCCATCTGGCACGGATTGTTTGAAGTTACAAGAAATAAGTATAGAAAAATTCTTGGAAGGTCTTACGGATGATGTGGATTTGGATAAAGGTTTATCTTTATCGAAAGAAATAAAAAATTTGCTTCACAAGCATAAAGATATAAGAGCAGGTGAAACTATGATTGCTCTTGCTGCTGCAACATCGTATGTCTTCGATGTTATCGTTGATAATACAAATACAGCACCTCAGCGATGCTTTGATGATTTTGTTGATATGCTAAAATGTTTTACTTTCTCAGATAAAGAAAAATAATGCGAACATTCACCCCCCCCATGTGCGACAACTGCATCTCTTACGACCAAATAAAATGCAGTTGCAGAGAAGAAAGCTCACCGCTGTTCGGTGGAAATATTAGTCCGTTGCACCTCGCTTGTAGCAGTTTTATTGGGCTGTCAAAGGTGTATGCACCTAAGAACCGAGTAAAAAAATGGTATAAGGTGCGCACGGTAAACGATATGAGCGACAGCAAGGCGAGACTCTTTTAGAAGGATAAGCAGTAAAAATAAATCATAAAATAACAAACAAAATGGCAAATTACAATGGAAACATCGATCTGCTCACGCTCAATGAGGCAGGTATTTATACTGGACTTGACAAAAAGAATCCAGAGCGCACGTGGTATTGCGCTCCAACAGACGTGAATGAGATTATCGTCAAAAAATCACCACACGACCCCAATCGTCTAATGGCTTTGCTGAGAGTTGCGATATGGCCTCTTAATGAAGCCTACAAGGCAAAAATCCGTCAGTCAGCACAGGAGCGGGGCGATGAAAATGTTTCGGTTCCTACTCACGAACTTCAGCACTCGTTCTCGTTGGAATATATAAAAGCGGCCATAAAACGTTTTGTACAATTACCTAAGGCGGTGATTGAAGAAAACAAGGGCACTCATCCTGAGTTTGCTGAGCAAGATCCATCTGACGAGAACACTTCTTTATTCAAGGCTATTCGTCGTCGCATGAACAGGCGTATGGGAATGCTCTATCAGCCAAAAACAGCGCAGCAGCCTTCGCCTTACGCGCAGCCCACTTTTGCGGCAGCAGGAGCAGCCGTCGGCTATGTGGCTCCGGCAGAGGCAAGCGGTACGGACCTCAGCGGATATAACTCGGCGGAAGACGAGCCCTTGCCGTTCTAAAAGAATTAGGAGTTTTGAGTTTTGAGTTTTGAATTGTCGGCTATGCCGATTGTGAATTATTCAATTAGGAATTGGAATTTCACGGCTCCTAACTCAAATTTCAAAACTCAAAACTCGCAATGTGCACAATTCAAAACTCAAAATTCAAAACTTATGAAGTTACAAGCCCAATCATCCAAAGCCCTACACGCTGCCCTCAACAAGTCGGCAAAGTGTATCGGATCTAAGAACACTATAGCAATCCTCGACAACGTGCTGTTGACACGCAAGGGAGAGCAGTTCTTCCTTACATCATCAACAACCGAGGCACAGCTCACCATTCCGGCACCGCTCACCATTTGCAGCGGCACATACGACCGCGACATAGTGCTGCCTATCAAGATGCTCAGCGCATTGTTAGGTACATTGCCCGATTGTGTAGTTACATTCGACATTCCCGAAAAAAGCCAGTCGTTCACCGTAGAATATTGCACAAGCAGCGAGGACAACGTAAAGCCAGGTAAGGCGCAGATGTACCTCTTTCCTGGAAACGACTATCCCCAGATGGTACAGCCGAAAGCCGAGCAGTCTTCAAAAATCAGTCTGCCAATGTCGCTGTTCCGCTCCGTTGTAGACACAGCTGACAAGTTCGTTTTTTTCGAGCTGCTGCGTCCTACACTCTCTTGTCTCTGCATCGATGTAGCCGAAGACCGTTCAGAGGTGGTGTTCGTCGGAACCAACGGACACACACTTGTCAAGGTGATGCACAGCAACGACCCTTCAAAGGGAGGCAGCGACTTCTTCCGTAGTGGCGAACCCTGCAAGACGCTTATCCATCGCAACTATTTCCGCTCATTCTCTGCTTTTGATGGTAGTGAGGACATCACCATCGAGAACGACGGGCATACCATCCGCTTCACGTCAGGCGACACCGAATTGATATGTAAGCACATGGAGGGTAGATACCCAAACTACAACTCCGCCATTCCGAAGTCGAATCCGTTCTATGTAGTGTTCGACAAGAAGGAAATGCTCGACATCCTGCGCCGTGTAAGTCTGTTCTCAAGCAATGCGAGCAACCTCGTAGAGATAAAGAAGAACGACAAGTTCCTCACCGTGTCGGCAAGCGACGCAGACTTTGCCATATCGGGCGAAGACCAGGTGTGCATAGCCGATGCCCAGTGTGAAGACAATTTCCGCATTGGTTTGAAGTCTACATCCTTCCAGACCTGCATCAACTCCATCCCTTCTGACACCATACGAATGCAGTTGCTCGACGCTTCGCACGCCGTGGTAATTACCGCCGACGAACCGGCACCAAAGGTAATGACATTGTGTATGCCAATGATGCTGAACGATTAAAACTCAAAATTAAAAAAATGGACGATACTCTCCTCTTCATTCCGCCTTGCTGCGTAGACAATAAGCTGCCCAAGGCGGTCAACCAGGCTCCCCACCGTCAGCTCACGTTTTACACGCATGGCGACGTGACAGCGGAGAAATTCTATAAGGCAGTGAGCCACCTCGTGATAGATCCTCATGTCATGGTGCTCACCATGCCTTCGCCTAAACAAGAGACATTCATGTTTCTTGAGCAATGCTTTGAGCGAGGATGGATAACCCATCTCATACTATCCACTCTTTACTCATGCGACTCTTTGCTGCATAAGCATCTGGGCGAATACGCCGACCGCATCATTTACGCACAGAGCGACAACGTGAGTTTTTACAGTAGTCACATGGTGCTCTATAACAAAGACCGTGCCCTGACACTCAATGGGCCGATGTTCGACCGTCCTCAAACCGACGCGGCTCTCGTGTCCTACAATCTCGTGTTCCACCCTTCACATCTGCTCAGCTCTACAAGCGACTGGGGCAACCCACTGCGCAACATCCTCTTCCCCGACGTGCTGCGTCAGCGTAAGAAGATTTTTGCCGGAGGCGTGAAACTGATAAAGGATAAGACAATAGACAGATTTATACATCTTGAATTTCCGCCATTTAGAGAAGAATAACAATGAGACAACCCACGCAATCATACACCGAGCTTCGCCGATATATGGAGAAATGGCAGTGGAATGACCCTCGCACGGGATGCCGGGTCACGGGTTTTAATCCGCCGCAGACAGCCAGGAACGTGCAGCGTATGCCGTTCTATATCAAGTTTCTCACCAAGAGCGGACATGTAGACATCGGTACATGCGTATGTCTCGCCGTAGACATCGACCGCCATCAGCGCAAGGTGCAGTTCGTCGAGAGTGGCGAGATAAGGGTTGTCAACGATATACTTGTGCTGGAAGTAGACGGTACGAGATTTATTACGCATTAATACAATTTGTTTTTTCTTTATTAATTTGAAAGATTTTAAATTCATGGCTAAAAGGTTTAGTGAAACCAGATAAGTGTTAAAAGCACTTTTGTTGAAGATTATTATTCGGCTTGTTCGTGAGAATATGCCGTATGCGTTTTTTTGTATAACTATTATGAGATTCTTCGGTCCGTGAGGATAGAGGAATTTCTTTAAACTTAATTATAAACTTAAAACAATATATATATGTGGAATCCATTTAAAAGAAACAAGCATAATAAGTTGCAAGAGTTGCGCGACTTATCTGCTATCTCGGCAATTCTCAATGAGTTCGAACGTCACGGACTGATACATTGGCAGCGCCGAGATAAGATACTTGTTATTGAGGAATCTCTGGTAAAATTGAAATTAGCCGAAGGAAGAAGCGGCTTTTTGAAGTTTCTCAACCAGGTAGCCATGTGGCAGAACAATAACATCGTTCAAGAAGCCTACGAAGCTCATCGTCTGAAGGTGGAGACCGAAGCTGTGCGTAAGGCACAGGCCCAGTTCGCTATGCTCACCAAGGAAGACCTTCAACGTATTCGTCAGAACGCTCGTGAGCAGATGCCTATAATCCCACTTGAACAGCTCAAGTTTATCAAGGAATTTGACATCTTCGTTGTGCGAGCCGATGCTCCCTCTCTTCAAGATGCAACTAAAGAAGACGGTCATCTGCTTGCTCTCGGCCATTACGACGGAGAGAAGGTAGAAATGGCAATGTACGAAGACATTAAATATATACTATATGATAGACCTGAGTCTTGACCGTCACGACTTCGTAGCAGCTGTTGAAGGTTGACGATAAAACATTATTATAAATCCGAAACATTATGCCGATAAGAGACGAACTTTATTTACCGCCCGTGCTGCCCGATTATAATGTGAAGAATGGGCGGTTTAAGAAGGGGCACGTGCCATACAACAAGGGTAAGAAGTGGAGCGAATATATGACCAAGCGAGCACAAAAACGATGTGCTAAGGGATGGAAGAATATTGATAAGTTCCGTCCGGCAACTCGTCCTGACAACGCAGGTAGATGTCGCCGACCGATAATCGCCGTTATGGATGATGGCAAATGGCTGTTCCTTCCCGATGCTGTACGAGCACATCAATGGCTTGGTAAAGGCACAAGAGAGAATATAGGTCGCTGTTGCCGTTGTAACGAGAAACATCATGTCAATAAGACGACTGGTAAGGTGAACACCGACCATCGATATATGGGCATCCGCTTCTATTTTGATAGTGATAGCGAATGGATGAAGATTAAACAATAGAGGAAATTAGGGGAAAACAAAGGAAAATTTCCCCTAATTGTTTCTCTCTAAAATAATGAGATATGAAACAAAATATAAAACTAAAGAATTTTTTGCGTAGTTTGCCAGAAGGTGCTAAGCTGTATAGCCCTCTGTTAGGTTGGGTAAAGGTAGCCGACGTGAATGATTCAGGAATTTGTGTAGTAAACATCTTCGACCAAAAAGACAATGAGAGTTATCTTTTTCGCGACGATGCACATTTAGCCAACTTTGAACAAGGAGAACCTATGCTACTACCTTCTTTTTCGTGCCTTAGTTGGGATATTCTTGATTTTAATGATGGCGACATAGTGGCTGTAGATATTCTTTTGAACAGTGGCAAGATGAAAACTTTTATTATGAAGTTTAAAGGTCTGTCTGTTGATCCCTCTTTCACTGTCCATTATTATCTTCTTGGATCTTTAAAAACAAAGACGTTATTAATTGACCAAGAGATGATCATTCATGGTTCGTATTCAAGAGAACGGCTAATTATTTTTAGGTCCGCCACAGAAACGGAAGAGGAAAAGTTTAAGGCAAAAGTCGAAAGACTAAATTTACAGATATGAAACCTAAGTTAAATAAATTTATAAAGCAGTACAAGGATAGTTGCAATAAGTTGGCAGAAGCTGTCAACGAACAGCTCTTCGACGGCTGCCGCAAGTGGTATTGGATAGGCGATGAAGTAGGTGGAGCATGCGACTTTGAGGAAGTTGACGTGTTGAATCCTGAGGATATGGTTAGCATCATTGAGAACAATCTCACCTATGACGAATATGCCGAGTGGCGTGAAGCCAACCTCGACAACAATCGTTACATCAATCTTAAGTCGTGGCTCATGGGGTTGCGGCATGATATGCTGAAGGAAGAAGTTAAGGAGAATGTGAAGCCAATCCTTGATTGTTGTTGTGGTTCTCGTATGTTTTATTTCGACAAGAAAGACCCGAACGTGTTGTTCGCGGACATTAGAGAAGTGCATGAAGAGCTTTGCGATGGCAGACTACTCGATGTGAATCCTGATATTTTTGCTGACTGTACTAATATGCCGTTCACTGATGGGTCCTTTCATATGGTTGTCTTCGACCCTCCTCATTTAAAGAATGTCGGATTAAATTCTTGGCTCTATAAGAAATATGGAATTTTACCAGATAATTGGCAAGAGTTTATTAACGACTCTATACACGAGTGTATGAGAGTGTTGGCTGATTACGGAGTCTTGATATTCAAATGGAACGAACAACAGATTAAGGTTAGTGACATTCTTGGCGCAATAAAAGATTATAAACCTATTCTCGGACATCGCACAACCTCAAAAAACACCACTATTTGGATGGCATTTATGAAGCAACCACAGTTGTGACAATGCCTGTCCTTTGTTTTTTTTAATTTCCAACAATAAAAAATATGGAAACAAAACGTAAATATACTGACGAGCCCGGAGCTGACATGGGAGCCATACACTTGATGATAACCAGATGGTGTTGTTGTAATTGCCCGTTGTGCTGTAACAAACAATACAACCTCAACACGGTGCCAGTGGCGACTGTAGAAGAGTTGAAGGCTGCGCATACCGTTATGCTCACTGGTGGAGATCCGTTCGCTGTGGATGGTATTCTTGATTTTTGCTCACATCTGCGCCATGATTACCCTAATATCAAGCAGCTCTACATCTACACTTCTGGAGGCTTGATGTCTTCTAATGAGGACATAATCAAGCACTACGACCGATTCTGTACCCATGTAAACGGCATAAACTTTTCGCCTAAAACTAAGTACGACTATGCAGCGATTAGGCAAATGCTGAAGAATAGAAATTTTGCAATAAGTTTCTTTATCCATGCTCGTAGCAACCGCATCATTCTCATGCCTAACGACTTTATGACCCGTAAGCAGCAGGAGGAATACATCAAGAGCCTACCTCTCGAAGGTTTGGCTTCTTATGGTGCAAAATTTGACGTAGAATATAGAGAATGGCAGGAAGAGTTTCAGCCGAATGGTGGCGTGTGGCGCAGACTGCCAGTATTCTTGTAATCGTTTCATCCCAAGAAGTAAAATCATTCATATAAGTAAAATTTAGGTTGTTGGAAGGACAGTCGTTGTGAAACGGCTGCCCTTTGTCTTTCTTATACAAAACTAAAAAATCAAAAATGAATAATTCAAAATGCGCTTAGCGCACAATTCACAATTCAAAACGCCCTATCTTCCGCTTGGCAACACAAACCAACCGCCACCGCCACGGAAGAACTTGCAACCTAAGTACAGCGTATCAAAGGCATCGGTAAAATCGGTACGGTTCTGGAGAGGGAGCGTCGTTTCGCTCTCGGGCTTCTTTTCTTCAGACTTATTTTTGTGGAATCCTCGATATGAAATCTGCACCTCGCATAGCTGCATGGCAATAATAAGGTCGGGATTGTTCACCTGGTTAATGCGGATGGCAGGGTAGGAGAGGTGTGCCAAACCATCGTTGATAATCTTGTGCTTTACCTCGTGCTTCTCAGGTGCGCCCATATCAATGGCCGTCACGTTCCAACCTCGCTTCTCCAGTTCAGCAATCACGGTCATATAGAATCGCTCGTCCGACGAAGCGTAGGATGCTCCCTGCTTTGCCGTAGCATCATAAAAATACGTCACGTCGCGGTTGATGGCCCGCTTGGGAGCATAATAATCCGAAAAATCAGCAATCAGTTCACGCAACTTGCGTTCGTTCTTCACATAGAAACTCTTGATGACGTTCAGACATTCCATGCCGTCGCGCTCGTACATCTGTCCCACCACCAAGGTATTAATGTTGGCATTGTAATCCAAGGCTATGTATAAGGGGAGGGAGTTGATGCAGTCGGAGTCCATGCGTGAGTCGTTGCGCTCGCCCAACTCCTTGAAGTCGGGTTGATAGCTCTCGCTTGTGATGCGTTTGCCGTTGATGATTCCGCTTACTTTTTGTGTGCTAAAATTTGCCTGGCTAAGAACATCATCATCTGGTATATAACCGTGAACATGGTCGATGTCGAGGTTTGAGTAGAAACCGTCGTTTGTCTTCTTTACTTTGATGTTGAGGATTGAAATTGCGAAGGTCATGGGTGGAAGATCGCGGCGCATCTGCCTTATGTAATCCTCACCCAAAACATCCACATTGTCGAGCGATGACGCACGACGCACACAGAAAGCCACACGGCGCAGCTCACGCAGATAACCGTCTGTGAACTTCTTCGACCGCAGGAACATCTGCATTTCGAAATCCTCTTCCGGCGTGATAAGGTATTCGTAATCGTAAACCAGTTCGGCATCGTCCTGCGGAATGAGCTTATAGTTGACAGCCATCTCCACCATTCCCTTTGTGACGTGTTGCCCATGGTTGGGCATAATCTTGAACTGCCCTTCATGCTTCATCATCTTCAGAGCCACGGCACGGATCATCGTGCGCAACTCCTTCGGCACCACATGAACCGAGTGACTGGTCTTCTTGGCGTTATACAGCAGGTCGTTGTAGCGTATCACCTTGTTGGCATAATCTTCCAGTTGTTCTTGCACCCATCGGTAAGTCTTGCCTTTGAATGGACCTGTCTCAACGGTTAAGTCTAACTTCTCCTCCTCTTTTTCGAGCCACGACCCTTTGGCTGTGAGCGCAGCGTCGGAGAGAAAGCGCGTACTTTTATACATCGGATTGTAGTCGGAGAAGTTGATGTCGCCCAACGGATGCGTCTGTCCAGAAAGAGCCGGCATCAACTCGTCAGTTACTTTCTTTAGCGGAAAGAACCTCGCCTCGTCGCCCACAAGAGCACTGAAGGTGTAACTGTTGGCACTGGCAGTCTGCGAGAGGGAGATAAGAACCCATCCGGCACCATTGGCAAACCAAATGTAGTTGTCGTAGTTCTTCGGCTTGAAGATACTCTCGCGAGCATGTTTCGGCGGTCGTCCCCAACCGAAGTGTATGCCCTGCGTAAAGCCAAACATACGCTCCATCGCCGCCATCGTGCTCGGTATGGTCTTGCCGAAGCCCTGCTGACGCGACACAGCCACCCATGCGCCGAGCATACCAGGCATGGAGTTGCTTGCCATCCAGACGTAAGGAGCCACAAGTCCGTCGGTCTTACCCACACGGCGGGCAGCAATCACTCGCTCGTCCTTGGCTCCCATGTATAGCGACTGCTGCTGGAATTTAGTTAAGTATATGTTATGTGCTTGCTGCATTGTTATCCTGATTTTGTGTTGTGTATGGAACAACGAATTTCACGAATTTCACGAACATTCCGTTTTATCTGTGCTTTTGTATACTCTTTCTAATTCGTGCAATTCGTGTTTTCGTAGTTGTCTTCCTCATTCGCTGTGCGTCTTATGTCCGATGTGCCATTTGCTGCATGTCCTGCATCTGTACACCGTATATCCCTGTGCTTTGAGCTTCGGATTCTCTTGCAAGAACTCCCAAGCATCATCTTCCGTCTCGTAAGACTTCTTCGCCTTCCAAGAGCGTTGCTTGCGTGTATAATGCTCAGGGTCTGGCTTGAACGGCGGTACTTTGCTGAAGTATTTGTTTCTGTTGTTGCCCATGTGTTGTTTTTGTGTTGTTGTCGGTTGTGTTGTCAGAAGAGGGTAGGCTGCGCCAGCTCCATTTTGACGCGCTTACAAGCCTTGTCGTAATACTCTTTGTTGAGCTCGAAGCCGATGAAGTTACGCTTCTCGCGGATGGCTGCAATGGCAGTGGTGCCGCTACCCATACAGTTGTCTAAGATGGTGTCGCCCTCGTTGGAGTAGGTTCTTACGAGATACATAAGCAAATCTACAGGTTTCTGCGTTGGATGAAAATGGTCTTTACCTACGTCTATATTGAACTTTTGTATGCTTGAAGGAACTCTCTCTGCTGGTGCATTAGGATTCTGCGATGTAGTAAACTTGCGGTAGTTCTCGCTTGATGTTACATGATTAAAACCATATTGCACACGATTAAGACCGCCTTCAGCTCTTTTCTGCATCTGCTTATTGTACGTCCAACCGCCTTTGCTGAATACTACGATTTCCTCATGTTCTTTCATTGGCTCACGAACCGTATTGGCAAAGTTGCTGCCACGATTCTTTTGCCATATCCATTCGTGGCGAAACTCTTTAGGATTGCTCATGATTAAGGCAGATGTGAATGGCTGTCCTGCAAACAAGACAATAGCCGCATTAGGTTTGCATATACGATGGTATTGTTCCCATAGCGGCTCAAATGGTATAACTGCATCCCATTTGTTTGCAGTAGTCCCATACGGCAAATCGCAAATGATGCAATCCACACTCCCGTCCGGAATCCTTTTCATCCCTTCCAGGCAGTCTTCGTTATATATCTTATTCAGCTCTATCATGCTTTGTTGTTTTGTAAAATTATCAATTAAACCATTTTACAGTTGTCTCGCCTTTATATCCTTTCTCCCACACGAACCATGCGTAAGCCGCTGCGCTGCTGCCGTACTTTTCGAAGTCGCCATTCATAGCACATTTCAGTCGTGACGAACTTACCCAAACACGAATGGGTGGGGTAGAACGGAAGAGAGCGCGTCGGGCCTTGCCTTCGAGGAAAGTCAGCTTCAGGAACATCGCCACCTTCTTTCCTTCGGGAATGATGCTTAGAGCCTTCTCCAAAAACTGCTGCGCATATTTGTAGGGCGGATTGGTGACGATGTTTCCGTCCCACGCCAAGTTGTCTATTGCGAGAAAGTCAGCCACCTCGCCATACCCTCTATCCACAAGGTCGCGGCTCACCACCTCATACCCTGCTGCCTTCAGCACCTCGCTCATGTGACCCTCGCCACACGACGGTTCCAATATCCTGCCCTCGAACCGCTCCAGCTTGCACAGCCATTCCGTCGCCTTCGGCTCTGTGGCATAGTAATCCTCACGCTGTCTATCCGCATTCGTATGGTTGCTTGCGCCCAACGTCTTGAACACAGCAGCCGAGCCGCCTACCCAGTCTTTTCTTTTTATGTTGTTATTCATGTTGTGCATTGTTTATTATTGTTTATAATGTCAAGTCAATGCCAAACTCTCTTTCCAAGAAATCCTTCCAGTCCGGTTTCCCTCTTCACTTTCCGTTTCCATATACTCGAAGTAGTCCGGCTCTTCCGGTTTTCCTTCACTCAGCAGTTCGTCGTCTTCTATCTCCTGCAGGTCCTTGGTAGTAAGACCATACTTGCGAGCCATCTTCTTCTTGTACTCATCCGTGTAGTTCACACGGTCGCGCTTTACGATGCTCACGTCCTGAGTGATGGAAATGCGGCTCATGTCGGGCATCTCGTCCGTAGCGTCCTTCTCCTCCTGGAAGTTGCCATATACATTCGCCAAGGCTTGCATACCCTTATCCACTGCACGATCGTTGTTCTGCTGCTTACCCGTGCGTATCAACCACTCGGCACTGCTTAGATACATAGCTTTGTGGCGCGGACTCTCGTCGGTCTGGAAGAAACGTATCAGGTGGTTGCACACCAACACGTCGTTGTTGAGCTCCGTGACCGTGCGCGGACAGATATTACCCTCGTCGTCGAGTGTAATCTTCAGCGCAAGCACATACTCCTGCGCCTCCTTGTTGTCCTGTGCTGCCTGGTTGAAGAACATCTCGTAGTCGCGTCGGGCAATGTTGCGGCACACCGTCCGTGGGTCGATGTCCTTGTTTTGCACCCATCGCTTGTAAAACTCTGAGCAGACCTGCATCCGGTAGCGTTGTTCCAGTTTTGGGAACGCCGTCTGCATACTCGTGCCATAAGAGAGCCACTTGTCGATGCGGGCCAATGTATTTTGCGTAATTCCTGACATAGTTTTGTGTTTTTTATATAGCCAAAGTTACAATATTCCCCGTCCCCCGTGCGGACATGAGTTTAAGTGAAAAGAGAAAAACGAAGAGTGAAAAATCCAATAGCTAAGTGAAAAGAGAAAAGTGAAGAGTGAAAAATCCATGTGCTCTCGTTGCTATTGGATTTTTCACTCTTCGTTTTTCTCTTTTCACTTAAACTCATGTCCGCTGTGCGTAGCAGTTTATCAGTAAATTTGTTGCATAAAATTCAGGACAACAACAACACAAAACACAACACAAAACATGAACAATCCTTTTTATGTCTCGCGAGCCATTGCCGCAGTGCTCGGCTTGCTGTGGGTTCACATCGAACCCTCTATCAATTTTATCACCGTGTGCTTCTTCGCCCTCATCATCGACTGCTATACGGCATGGCGATGCAACCGACGCATCTACCAAAGATACCGCGAAGAGATAAAGCGCAACCCGAAGTGCAAGATGGACGGTAAGTTGCGTTCAAAAAAGATGGCAAAGATGGTGTGGACTTTCTCCGTGCTCATTATGTGCATCTGTCTTGCCTCGTATCTCGACCGCAATATTCTTGGCTACATGAACACCCACCTCGCCAACCAACTCACCGCCATGTACTGCCTGGTGCAGTTCGTCAGCATACTCGAAAACGAGAGCACTTGCAACGGTGCGGCTTGGGCAAGAGTGCTGCAAAAGATTGTGGCGGACAAGACCGAGCGACACTTCAATGTGAAGCTGAAAGAGCTGATGAAGGATAAGGAGGAGAATGAAGAGAAAAGTGAAGAGTGAAGAACGAAGAGTGAAGAATCCATGTGCTTTGCTAACATTCAATACTTGAAAAATTCTTCTTCTGTGAAATCTGTTAAATCTGTTGATAGAATAAAATTCCAAGTCACATGACAATAAGCAATATTCTTGAGCATTGGGCTTCCATCTACAAGCCCCTATCTCACAAACCCGAAAGCGAACGCCTCGAAGACCAGAGTTTCTTCCGCATCCGCTACATCGACCTTGAGAACATTTTTTCCCGTAACGCCAACATCGTTCACTCACCGTGTATGCTATACAGCGTACTGACCACCGGCGAACTCGTTGACGCAAAGAAGGTGTCTGTCTCTCACCAGGTGTGGTTTCTCGCCAAGGTAAAGGACACGCCGCAGACCCTTGGCCGTTACGACGGCAACAAGATAGAGCGCACGGCCAACGACCTCACCGACTACTGCAAGGATCTCATAGCATGGCTTATCGAGGTAAAGCGCACAGTCCGCTGTCCCCACACCCAGCGTAGCTTTGCCGACGATGCCGTGGTGATGGCAGAGCTGCAAAGCATCGACACCAGCAGCATCTCCTTCGGTTTGGTGGGCGACATCTACGCCGGACAATGGCTCGTGGTGGGCATGGACTGGAAAAGCCTGCAACCGCTCTACAACTTTGCATGTGGCAGCAACGGCAAGTATATCGTGCCGAAAGAGGACTTGAAAGGATAGGAGGGTAGGGCATGGCACGTTTCATTTCTCCCGTACAAAAACCTTTTGCGCCTCTGTCGCGGGTAGCTCCGCTGTATCTCGACCAGACTCTTATGGACCTTGAGAAGAATATGCAAGCACAGCGTATTTATCCAACTGAGGTTTATCGAGGCTATGAGGAGATTAACCAATACCGCAAGGAACATGGTATGTGGTGGTCCACTGGCGAGGGTGCTAAGTCGTTTGAGGGACATATTTATCAAGCCGACGACAAAAAAGGATTGCTCACGGTGGGTATTCGCTATAACGACTATTTGCGATATGTTGACCTTGGTGTAGGCTTGACGGGCAAAATTCATGTTCATGCGGAAGACGTAGACCGAGCACGTCCGGCAAAGAACGCCAAACGATACATTCGTGGCAAGTGGGACCGCAAACAAGGCAAATCACACCGTCCTGCCATCATGCGAACCATACGCAGATTGCGCGACCGCTATCGCAATTATCTTGCTGACTTCTACGGTTATCAAGGTGGCATTGAAATTATCTATGCACTGGAAGGACTTGGCGAATACGCTAAATCTACATTCTAACTTTAATTCAACATAAAAACGATTATGGCAAATTTAAAGACCGAAATAATCCTCTCTATGAATGGCAAGGCGGCCATCCAGGTGCTTGAAGCTCTGCGTGATAAAGCCAAGGCCGTAAGAGAGGAAATAGACAATCTTGATAAGGGCGCTCCCGACTTTAAGGAGCAGAAAGCCGGACTGGAGAAAGTGTATGATGCCTTGCAGTCGGCACACGAGAATGTTATTAAGGACACGGAACGTCTGGACCATGCCCTTCAAAATCTTACGTCCACCTCACTTCAGAATCTTCGCAAGGCTTTGGGCGATGGTCGTCGTCAACTGCAAAAGCTATCTGAGGACGACTTGGAGCAAGCAGAGGAAGTAAGAAAGAAGATGAAGCTGATAGGCGATGAGGTGCGTCTGCTTGAAGGTCAGTATGTCAAGATAGCCGACGGACTGAAGAATGTAAAGAACCAGTCAGACCAATGGCTCGACAAGGCTATCAAGCAACAGCGCGACCTCGTAGGCTCGCTGCAGAAGTCGGATGCGTCGTATCAGCAGAACCTTGCTACATTGAAGCAGCTTGAAGCCGAGGAAGATAGACGCAAGGGCAAGATGGGTATTGTGGAAGCTCGTCAGACTGTAACCAGTCAAAACGCTTCGGCATCCGATTTGCGACGCGCTAAGGCTACACTTACTGAGGCTCGTGACAATACACCCACAAAATATTCTGATAGTATTGGCGATTATAACCGTGAGCTTCAGGAGATAGAGAAGCGACTGGAGGCCGTGTCGGGTAAAGCTCAGAAAACATCAATGAGTTGGAAGCAGATGAAGCAGGTGTTGGCTGAGCCCAACAAGGCTTCGGGTGAAGACATCAAGCGCACGATGGAAGTGATACAGCAGAAAATACAACAACTCCCTGCTGGCAGCAAGTATGTGGCAGACCTCCGTCGCCAATACTCCATGCTTGAACAGACCCTCAAGGGTACCCGTATGTCGCAGAGTACTCTCAACGACATTCTCGCCCGTAGCAAGCAGGGCAAGGCTTCCCTCGACGAACTGCGCCGTGCCTACAAGCAACTCGAAGAGGAACTGAACCAAATCAACACCAAGAGCAAAGAGTTTGCAGAAAAGCAGAAGTCGATGAAAGAACTGAAGAAGAACATCGACGAAGTGACGGGCGCGGCCAACAAGCAGGGTGGAGCATGGCATACGGCGTTGAAAAATCTCACGGCTTATGTAGGATTGTTTTCCGTATTCAATCAGATAAAAGACCTTGTAACTGGTGCCATCAAGAAGAATTTTGAGTATTCAGGTTCTTTGACCGACATCCGAAAGGTCAGCGGCTTGACGATGGAACAGGTAAAGCAACTATCTACTGAGTTGGCCAAAATAGACACCAGAACAAGCGTGGATGGACTGGCGCAACTCGCGTACCAGGGTGCGAAGCTCGGCATGGGTAAGTACGGCGTTGAGGGTATGGCTCAGTTCGTAAAAGCAGCCGACAAGATAAATGTTGCCATTGGTGAGGAAATGGGCGAGGAAGCGTTGCCGGCACTCTCTAAGATGGTGGAGGTGATGGGTCTTATCCCGAAGATGGGTATCGACAAGGCAATGGAGGCTACGGGTTCTGCCATGTTTAAGTTGTCTTCTACGAGCACTTCAACTTCCAACGACATTGTAGAATATTCAAAGCGGCTGACGGGTGTTGCTCGTACCGCGGGTATCACCACCGACCAGTTGCTTGCCCTCGGTTCTGCAAGTTCTTCGATGATGCTTATGCCGGAGGTGGCCTCTACCGCTATGGGTAAGTTTATCGTAGCTTTGCAGAAAAACCACAACCTTATTGCAAAGGAACTCGGCATACCTGACGAGACCATTAAGAACCTCTATGCGTCGGGTCATGCTATGGATGCCATTGTGCTTGTGCTTGAGAAGATGCGTGACAAGGGCAATATGAACGCCTTGGGTGGAATCTTCAAAGACCTCGGCTCCGACGGTCAGCGCCTCGTTACCGCTATGGTTACGATGTCGAAGAACGTCGATATGCTCAAGGATCATCTCTACGAGTCGCAGGAGGCCTTTGAAGAAGCATCCGCAGTTACTGATGAGTACAATATGCAACAGCAGTCTGCCATTGGTATTCTCGAAAGAGCCAATAACCTTTGGGAGAAGGCATTTGTCAATCCTGACGGTGTGGATGCAGTGAAAGACATGGCACAGTGGTGGTACGTGATGTCGCAGACTATGACAAGCAGCCCGTTACTGAAAGGAACGCTGCAAGTTGCTTTACGGGCGGTCCTTATTACATTGCAAGCCATTGCGACTGTGTTGCCGGTCGTTATTGGATATATAGCTTCTCAGGGATTGTATTCAGGTTTGATTCTTGCAAAAAATTTTATTGTCGCTCTTGGTCTGGCGGTAAAGCAGATGTATGCTTATATTACCGCCACACGCACGGCAACTGCTGCACAAGCAGGCTTAAATACAACAATGAAGTTGAATCCCTGGATAGCTCTTGCAAGTATTATCGTCGCCGTTGCTGGAGCTGTGTACGGCTATGCACAGCAAGCAAAGGAAGCTGCCGAAGCGCAAAAGGAGGCTGCAAAAAGGGCTAATGAGTGGAAGAATCGTTTGAGGGAAGCTCAAACGGAGACCGATAATTTGCAGAGAAAGCTAAAGATGTATAAGTCTACTTTAGAGGAATCAACTCTGTCCCAAGAAGAGCGAAAGAAGGCTATTGATAGATTTAATCGTGACTTCCGTCAATATATTACGAATCTTGGCATTGAGATTAAGAATGTAGACGACCTTCGTAAGCATTACAAGGAATTAGCAAAGGAAGCAGAACAGGCTACTTATTATCGTTTGCGCGAACAAGCTAAAGAAGACGTAAAGCCGGGGCTTCAGCGTGATGTTCTTAATGCAGACAGCCGTATGAAATCGGCTCTTAAGAAATTTCAAAGTTGGGGATCTCCTTATACATCGGCGATGCTGAAAAAGGAACTTGATATGGGTGTTCATCCGAGCAAACTGTATCAGAAGGTGGTACGTGACGTTGTGAAGAATGTCGATGACAAGGGCGTTCGTTTTTTTAAAAACGGTAGCTATGAATACAGGACAAAGGAAGGAGAATATCGTACTTCTTACGGCGATCAAGAATTACTGTCTTCTATGAACCACTATTGGAATGCCATCCATCGTGAAAAAAAGAAGTACGATGAGATTGATGATTTCTTTGAAGATTTTGTAAAAAAAGACTACAAGCCGTTTCCTGATGAGGAAGTTGGTACTCTTGAAAATAACGCCAAGGACAAGAATGCAATAGCTGAAGAGAAGCGAAGAGAGAATGACCAGAAGCGTGCTTGGCGTGAGGAACTGAAGCAGAAGCAAGACCAGGCGAAGGCTATCATGGACGATGTGGACAACTACTACGACCGTCAGATTAATGCTAAGATTGCTCAAGGCATGTCTCTTAATATGAACGAGGCCGAACTGAAGCAGTTTGTTCTTCCTCTCAAGCAAGACAAGGAAATAGCCCGTTCTCAGGTACGTCTTGCTGTGGCCGGCAAGGAAAACAAATGGGAAGACGCAACGAAGATGATGACTGCTGATATGGTGGAACAAGCGGACGAGACGGGTGTAAACCTTTCAAAAGATTTGCTGGACGGCATATTGAACAACAATATCGACAATCTACGCAAACTTATGGAACAGTTGGGTAAGAATCTCGGTCTGCACATGGATTCCATCACGGCAGAGATATCTGCAAAAGCCACACGCAGCGAGCAGGAACTTCTGAAGATGCAGTTCAAGCAGATGGAGGCACGCCGTAAGATTGCGATGGAACATGACTATACGGGTATTGTTCAGCAAAACTCGTATGACAATTTCAATGAAATGGGTTATGCTGCGCCTACAAAGGAGGAGGTAACCGTTACGAAGAAGATGGTTGACGGTAAGGAAGTGCTCGATAATTCGGCTTTTGAGAAGCGCAAGAAGGTCATCAAAGAGATGTTTGAGGCGGCTCGCCGGAATATTGCCCAACTCTATACGCTCGACGTTACTACTACGAAGGGTAGGGGAATGTTGATGAAGATGCTCTTTGGCGATGATCCCGACGGCATGGCTGCTCGTATCAAGGAGTCGTTGGGTGAGAGCGAAGAGAGTTGGAAGGCTTTTTATCAGAACCTCATTCAGTATTCGGACAATTACGCGGAAGCCGAGAAAAAGAAGTATGACTCTGCAAAGAAAATAGTTGATTTTTGGTGGTCATCCAACAAGCGCAATCTTGCCCAGCAAGCAAAACTGCGCAATATGGAGAACGAAAGCAAGATGTTTGGCAAGCGCACAAACCTTCTCTCTAATCTCGGTCTCGCCAATCTTACAGCCGACCCTGAGATAGAACTAATGAAGGCCCGTATGCAAGCTGCTGAAGACTATTACGCTTTTGTAGAACGTAACATGAAGAACAAGCAGCTTATCGACGAGGCCGAGCGTGCTCGTCATGAAGCCGAACTTGCTTATGCAAATCAGATGGCAACAGCCATGAAGTCGCGCCTCTCGCAGATGAAGGAACTTGTGCAGCCCATTGAGGATTTTGGTGCAGCCGTAGGCCAGGCTCTTGCTGAAATGCGCGATGATGCCGAGAGTGCCAATGACGCTATAAAGTCTGCCCTAAAGTCTATGCTTGAATCCTGGGCGAAGATGGCTCTAAACGATGTGAACACACAAATGTGGAAAGCCATCAACGATGCTGGTGCCAAACAAGGCAAGGCGAACGCGCAACCTGATATAGACGCGGCTCGTGCCAATGCCAACGCTAATGTCATTATGCCTGATTTCACCAACATTGGTACGGAGCAGAATCCGGTGTGGGTGCGTATTGTTGACAATCATTATGAGAACGCCAACGGCGACCGCGTAGGTGCTCCCCGTGCTTGGCGTAAGCGCAATGGTTATTCTGTCGAGGATGACCGCGACGGATTTGCCCAATATGTAGGACAGGTAGGTGGTGAAGTCGCAGGTGTAGTGACAAGTGGCGGCTCTTTGTCTGATGTTGCAGCAAACGGGATAGGAGCTGTCCTTAATGCCCCTCTTAGTGGCAAGGGAAATAGTTCCAAAGACAAGGATAATCAGCTCAAGGATGAAAAGAAACATCAAAAGGATATTACCAAGGAGGTAAAGAAGGGTGTTTCCGACCGAGAAAAGGCTACCGACCAGGGTGTAAAGAATATTACGAAGTCAACCGAACAAGGCAATGACGAACAAATCAAAGGTACGGAGTTAGCGCAAAAAAGCCTGCTTGCAGGAACTGAGACGTTTCTGAACACTTCCTTTCAACTCAAGCAGAAGAACAATGACGAACAGGCAAAAGCTGATGCAGATCTTGCAGAGCAGCAGATGACGTTCTCTATTGCGGGTGCCATTGGTAAGTGTTTCCAATATTTAGGACCTATTGCCGGCCCTATTGCAGCAGCCGTAGTAATGTCAACCCTTACGGGGTTGATGCAGTGGGCGTTAAATTCGGCTTTCAATAAGAAGAAAAGTTCGTCTAAAGGTCCTAATACAAAGGTAACATCCGGTATGCTCACCTACGACTCCGGCAACGTGCAAGACCTCCGTCCGTTTGTTAGCAATGATGGCAATCTTTATTGGGCAACCGAGGACAACAAGCCACACAACGGTGTGTCTCTCCTCACTCAGCCTACTGCCACTACCATCAACGGCCAACCGTCGTTGGTAGCCGAGAACGGCCCAGAGTTGGTAATCGGCCGAGAGACAACCCAGGCAATGATGATGAACAACCCTCAGTTGCTCAAAGCTCTTGTCAATTACGACCGCAACTATTCCGGTCGCCGGGCTTACGACAATGGAAATATTGCGGAATCAGCCGCTACAGTCGCCCCACAATCGTCTGCAACCGACGAAACGGTATTGGCACAAGCAAACACAAACATTGCCCTCTTGCAAGCCGTAAACGCGCTCCTGCAACGTCTGGAGCAGCCAATAGAAGCCAAAATAGACATGTATGGCCGTGGCAAACTCTATGACAGCATGACTAAGGCCAACCAGTTCATGAAGAATAAGTAGTCGGCGTAAGCCGCATAGCATTCTTTTGCGTTCGCAAAGCATTTGTTTGGTCGTCGCGCCGTTAGGCGTGGCGACCTTATTCATCATGATAAAGAATAAACTTCTGTCCCCAGGAGTCCAAAACTATGGATTTCTGTAACTACCTAAAAATCATGGACTTTATCTAAAGTCTACTCACCAAAAGTCCAAAAATCTACCAATTCAAGCTATTACCCTATATAAATTTCGCCAATTTTCTTTCTCTCCAATTTTCAAAACTCCCGAACCCTAATGATATATTTAGTAGCATTAACGCCTATGGCGTAAATAGTTGACAATTAATAAGATAGAGAGAGGGTAAGGGCAGCGTTTGCGAAAAAAAACGCTATAAATACTCCTTTTTCTGCATATTATTATATATTTTTTTGTCTTTTCTTTCGTATAGATATATAAAAAAATCCCCTATTTCTGAACTTTTAGTAGATAAGTAGCGGAAAATCAGAAAGTTAAATCGCTTTTTTAAAAATTCATTGGGTGGTCATGAGGTGGATTTGGGGTGGACAGCAGAAGCGTTTTTCAAAATCATGGACTTTTCATTTTTCGGCATTTCCCTGAAAAAATGGACTCGAGAACGAAAAACTGAACTTCTGAAGGCTCAAAAGTTCAGAAATGGATTTCACTGTTGAAAGATTCAAACAATAGTTAGCATTCCTACGTATATTAAATAAAAGTTAATAACAATAGTAAGTATTGCTTTTATCAATTATAATTATTAAATTTGCAACGGTTTAATTTGATTATTAATCGCATAAAACTATGTTCGACGAGATTTGCTCCATATATCGGGAGGCCAACGACAACAAGGGTAAGTTTGTTGACCGTGAGACTGGCGAGTGCATCCAGCAGATGACTATTCGCGAGTTTTGCCTGACTGACAGATGGAAACCCTACGTGCAGCGTCTGCGTGCCATGCGCCAGGAGTTGGGCAGTAAGGCAAAGAAGCTGCCCGAGTATATCGAGACAAAGAAGATGTTGCCCGGCGCAACGCTCAGTGGACTCTTCGAGTTGTGGGAGGATGATTGCATCGACAAGACTGGACGCAAGTTTCGCGATGTGGTTAGCCGACGCGAAACCCACCTAAAGCAGCATACAGGCTGGCTTGCCATCGACATCGACTTGGCTGACAACACCCAACTGAGCAACTTCGAGAACATCCGCATGGTGTGCCGCTTCCGTCCGGAGATAGGTCTGCTCATGCGTTCATGCTCGGGCAGTGGATATTTCGGTTTGGTGCGCTTGGCCTATCCCGACCGCCATAAGGCTCAGTTCAAGGCTCTTCTGCAAGAATACGCCGCAATGGGCATTACGCTCGACAAGGCTTGCAGCAATATAGGTCGTGTGCGCTTTGCGTCATGGGATGATCCTGAACATATCTATATAAACGAGCGGGTGGTGCCGTATCGAGGATTGGCTGAGTATATGCCTCAGATCACGCCGCAAGCATTCAGACAATTGTATCGCTCTGAAGGTGGGGTTACTTACAATGATGAAGGTGGAGCGCAGTTTTGGGAACAACAGCGAGTGCAAGACCGCTTGATAGAGGTTATTGTGCTGGAGTTGGTAGCCAATCATAAAAATATCACCGAGAGTTATGAGGAGTGGACCAAGGTAGGTTGGGCATTGCGCTCGCATCCCTACGGTCTTGATTTGTTTCATCAACTCTCACGATGTAGTCAGAAATATAACGAAGGTCAGACAAACGTGAAATGGACCCAGTTAGGCAGTAGTAAGACCGTGACGTATAACTACCTAATTCATGCCTGCAAAACAGAGCTTGGAATGGAAACATATAGGCATATTTGCAGGCGAGTTTGGAGTGAGTTGAAAGGCTAAAACACCTTCACTGCGTATTCACTTCATATTCACTTGTTATTCACTGATTTTTTAATGTCAAAAATCCAATAAAAACGATATATATGAATAAAGTATTTTTTGCAAAAGAAGGCTTGACATCCACATCTGCAAATCATGTTGCAAACATGGCCAAGGAGTATGCGCAGCGAATATCGGCGCAGGCTGACACCTTGCGTCTTTATAGCAAGAGCGCACGTCTGCTTGGCGATGCACAGCCATCGATTGTGGAAGCTCCTCTTGATACTCTTGATGCTATTCCCGATGTTATACGTCGTGTAGCTCAGTGTAATGCCCTTATCGGTTGGCTGCGTGAGGCTATCAACGAACGCGAGAAAGGTTTGAAGGCCGTGCAAGACTGCAACTTCATGGTGTGGGCTGACGAACACAATATTACTCTTCCTGAAAAGCCAGTGGTTCCTGATCCGGTCTCCGATATTGATAAGGTGGGCAATGAGATTTTGAATGTAAAGGATCGCAACCGCTATATTGAGTTGAAAACCAAGATGGCGGTATATGGTAAGTATATTCATCCCGACGGGCTATTGCCTCTGGCATTAAAGAGAGTGTCATACCGTCTGGCTAATCCTACAGAGATAGAGGGAGAAGGCCGTGATATGGTTGTGTTCTCTTATAATGTTGAACCTAATACCATTGACCGACTGAATACAATCTTCTTCCAGCTTCAGGGCGAATATCGGGCATTGCAAGCTGAGTTTAATGGCATTGAGCATCGTTTCCGCATGGAAGCCGAAAAAGAGTACAGCAAGCGATTGGCTGAATACAAGAAAAAATATGCAGAGTATCAAGAAAAGATAAATATTTTCGATACTGAAATGTCGAGATTACAGACAATGTTCGTTGAGTGGCAACAGCAGGAAATCAAAGAGATAACTTCTCTACGCATTATCATCCCTAACGATCTCCAGGGAATATATGCGGAGGTCAACGGTTTGTAAAACATAAAATAATAAATAATACGAGGTGGGTAAGGTCAGACTGAAGGTCTTGCACCGTGAAACTGACTCTCACACGGATAGCATACGGAGTTCTCTTTAGTGAATCATGCGTTTTTCCGAAACGTGTCTCACGAGGTCATAGGTTCGAATCCTATCTTTTCTTTCCATAAGAAATGTAGCTCAGCTGGTTAGAGCAAGTTTTGTGCAAAAATCACTCCGCAGTCAACATATTCTATTTCGCTATCACTATCACCCGACTGCGGTGGCTATCACTATCGCCATCACTATCACAGAAGTGCCGTATGAAGAATGTGGCTCACCTCGTTTTCTATACTCTATGAAACTAATTACAATTACAGGTCCGAGTGGTGCGGGCAAAGATACCGTGGCAAAGATGATGTCGAAGATGACCGACTGACCTGTTATCTGTTCTTACACCACACGACCGAGACGTTTTGGCGAGGTTGCCGGCGAGGATCATTATTTTGTAGACAAATGTGACGTACCTCGCGAAAAGATGTTAGCTTATACGCAATATGGCGGCTATGAGTATTGGACTATGGTAGACCAAATAAAAGATATAGCCATCTATGTGATAGATGAAGCAGGGCTGGTTGACTTGAAAAAACATCATCCCGAAATTACGGTCTATTCCATTTACGTCTTCAGTCCAGCAGTGACACGTTTGACAAGAGATGTTAAACTTTCACGGATATTGAGAGACGAAGAACGTCTGAAGTTGACCGCAGATAATGACTATGATTATTGTATATACAATGACTTCTGTATGAACCTAAAAAATCTGTGCTTTGAGGTAGCAAGATGCGTTTGCCACATGCCGTTTGTCAAAGAACATCTTGATCCTTATGATCCAAAACCCCCGCATTTTACTGATTAAAGTTTAAATATATAAACAATGAAATTTACCGAACCGCAAGTAGAATGGTGGCAGCAGACCTCTCTTGCACAACATATAGCAAGAGTGGGCAGAATATGCTACAAAGCTAAGGGCAAGCAGCCCGAAGAAGGAATGACTGAAGAGGAAGTGGAAGCGTTCATTCAGAAGCGCGACGAAGAACGCTGTAAAGGCTTCTGGGAAAGCGGACATCGCTCGATGTATCGCCACGGCACCGTCTACTTTTTCATGCCTAATGAAAAGGGCCTTCCTAACTACATCTGGGCGTATCTGAATGCTTCACCTTACATCGACTATGCCACAAAGAATCACAAAGTATGGATTAGCACTAATATGCAGTTCCTGCTTGAGAACAAGAACCTGATGGATGCACTTAGCCCGTATGGTGTCAGCGAGGACGAGTTTATCGAGAAGGCTTTAAAGTATAAGTGTGAGGAGGCATTTTCCATTATCCGCATGACGCTGGTAGTCACAACGCAACGCATACAAGGAGAGTCGTATAATCGAAAATCGCCAAATTGTATAGCCGAACAAAGTACACGTTATGTAAACCTTTCACGGAAAGATGGTGTGCAAATTTGTCGCCCACATTGGGAGGAACAAGCTAAGTGGTATCAACTTTGGGCTTCTCATTTTGGCTATTGGGTGGCAGAGAAGGTTTATAAGTTCTTGATATTTACAGGTCTAAAACCTGAAGATGCAAGGGGCAACCTAACTTTTAATACCTATACCATTTGTGGTTATACATACACTCTTAGTGAGTGGAAGCATATTTTGGATATGCGCTTACGCAATAAAACTGGAATCGCACATCCTGACGCTTCTATCGTAGCAAAACAGATCAGTAGAATCATTAATGAGAGAATGCGGCAGTATATTCCGAGTTTTGAAATTTAATTAACAATTCAAACAATATATATCATGGCAAATTTAACATTAAACGAATACCAGGACAAGGCAATGAGTACTTGTATGCCTGAGAGTGACAATCTCTTCTATATGCTTGCCAATCTCGTAGGCGAGGTTGGCGAGTTTGCAAGCAAAGCCGGCAAGCACATGCGTAAGGGCAAGCTGCATATAACCACAACACAACGCGACGAGGAAGGCAAAATTCTGCATACGCAGGTGTGGAACGTCAGTGACGAGGAACGTCATCTTATGCTCTCTGAAATCGGTGACATTCTCTGGCAGACTGCCGGACTGGCAAAAGTGATGGGCGTTACGCTCGAAGAAGTGGCTGAAGAGAACCTCGCAAAACTTGCCTCTCGCAAGCAGCGAAATGTCATTGCCGGCGATGGTGACGAGCGTTAGTATTTAATTGATAATGCACCTTATGATAAATAGGAGAAATTATGAGTAGAAAACCGCTTCCCGACCGAGAGGATTTTGTGCGCCAGCAACCTACAATTTATCAATTCGATTTCAGGGATGTTCCTATAGAAAAATATGCAAAGTCGCTTTATGCTCTATTCCACAATCCCGACTACGTTGATGCTGTAGGAAAGCGCAATCGCCTTGTTGCAACAGGCGATCGTATGCGTGTAGGTACAAGCGAAATGAATAATCTGTTTCGAGTTATTCAGCAACACGACCGTCGATTGGCTGACATTATGTATGCCTCTATGGTGCAAGTTAATTTGCACTCTGAGGTTAGCTATGATACCATGACGTTCTCTACTTTGCTGAAGTATAGTGTTGATTATTCGCAGCCAGGAATGAAGGAGAAGGTAGACTTACTTGCCGCTCGGCTCGACCGTCTGACGTTCCTTGCCGAATGTCTTGACCGTATTGCCACTGACATTCGTGGAGATATGCTTGATATTTTTAAGGGTAATATTGAGTTCAATCAGTTTGATTCCGTTACTCATGTTCTCCATCAGCTTAGAGGCTATTTCCGTTCGGCATTACCCAACGATATGGATTCTCCTGAAGGGGAATTGTTCTATGAATATGCTGACTCGATTTATAATTATATTGATAAGCGCTTGAAGACCTATACTGCAAAGTATCGCAAGATGCACCCTGTTTCGCCCAAATACACTGAAGAAGACCTCATAGAAGGTCTTAATCAGTTCTTCGGTCGTAATGATAAGTTCGACAAAAGTTTTGTCGGTCACACTAAAACTGGTGGCTGCTACATTGATGTTGCACAATTATGTCTCCGTCTCGATAGCAACGAAATAAAGAAGATTGAGAAGGTGACTTGCAAAATCAAGTCGAACAATATTTCCGATGCCGCATTGTGCTATAGCTTCAATGCCACTGATTTAATCATGAGCCAATATAAACGGCCCGAACAAAAGCAATAACTATGCCTAACATTTACCTTCGCCTACCTACGAGTCGTTGCCAGTTCTTCCGCAATCGCGACCCGAAGCACACGCTTGCCAAGGACGAGCCGTTGGTGTTTAGCCCCTACATGCCTCACCACTTTGTCTTGCGCAAGCATATAACCAATATCCCTGCTGTAACGCAAAAAGTTAATTCACAATGTTTCTCACACCAGCAGTGGCGCAACATGATGCAGGGCAAACACCCCAATGGTGGTGAAGTTGTTACAAAGCGCGATCCGCATGAATACTTGTCTTTTGGCGAGGTTCAGCGTTTTAGTGGAAGACAAGATTACGCTAAGAGTGACAATGAAGACTATTTGTGCATAAAGTTGCCTTCGGAGGTAGAGGTGATTGACGTAGTTCGTCAGGTTACGCCGGTATGGAATCTTAGTACGCGCGGCATCCGTCAGTTGCTTCTCATGCTGAACGATGATTTTAAGCGCAGTGTTGTAGAATGGGCTTTAGCTACATTTGACTATTGCACATCCGATAAGCGTATCATTTTCCGTCGTCAAACAGCTATGCTTGAGCGTTTTTTGATGCGTTACGGCATAGACCAGAACGAGAGCGAAAAAGACGCCTTGCGTCGCATCATCAGCCGATGGCTAACTTCGAATCATAGCAATTTCAAAGCTTATTCATGTGCGGATATGCAGTATATAGATGATAGTGAAAAGCGTTATTGCGTAGACGATATATTGTTTGACGATTAGAATAACGTGAACAAGAGTTAAATCAAAGTTTAAAACAAGTTAAAAAACAACCGTTTTAGGTGTACAAAAATGCAACTACCCGATAAATGTAAAGAATTATTCCTCGAAGGCATTACCGATGTAATGTTTTACCCGAAGGAAGATTGTGTAATCCCCGTGCCGTTCAATATGGCACAAGTGTTATATATTAATAATTGTAGTCTGCCCGCCGAGCCAACTTTACGCTTGGCTACGAGTGGCGAAAACTACGTTATTGTAGAGAATCTTAAAGTGAAGATGAGATTCGCTAAACAGGGCAATGGCACTATATATACATATAATATTAGTGCTAATGTGGCAAATGGAGGCGAAAATGTGGCTGAAGCGTACCGAAATATGCGTGATAAGGAGTATCTTGTGGTATTGCGCAAGATGGACGGTTCGTTGCTGTTGTGCTATACCTTACCCCATACATTCGGTATTGGTGGCACCACGGACCACAGTCAGACTGAGTTGGCACGAACCGTCACAGCCACCACTCAAGCCCTGTCGGAGCCTATACCCATCACGCTTCGAGAGTAAAGCTATGCAACCATTTTTCTGATACATTATATTATACTGTTTAGAGCCGCTATTCGTGAGAATGGCGGCTTTTTTTGTCCTAATGTTAAAAACCACGGTCTTTAATTTTGCATAAGGATAACACAGCGGAGTAGTAGCAGATGGTAGCTCACTTGGCTCATAACCAAGAGGTCGAGGGTTCGAGTCCCTTCTCCGCAACATAGTCAGTCGGTAAAAAGATTGATTTTTCAGGATAACAACAACTAAACACATTTATTTTTAATGAAAGGCTTATTTGAAATACTAACCGAGAAGAAGTGGATGGTCAGTCCCGACTTCGTGCATGGTATTCGCAAGTCGCTTGAGCACAACCTAAACACTCATGCGGCTTTCAGCAAGCCGGAGAAGAATTGCGGATATGTCACAGCAAAAGATGCCGAGGGCAATACCTACTATCCAGAGGAATATCAGATCTCAGAGGACGGCAAGCAGGTGAGAGGCAACTGGTGTCTGGGCCTCCCTGCTGATGACGAGGATGCGCAGACGTTTCCTTTCGTTTCGGTTCTTACTGTTGACGGCCCTATCACTCGCAACGGCGGCTATTGTTCGTATGGCTCTATCGACCATCGCGACATGATGATGCGAGCAGCCGATCATCCTCTTTGTCGCGGTCACGTTTTCATCATCAACACTCCTGGCGGTTCTGCTTGGGCAAAGAACGATTATGCTCTTGCTATCGACTATGCCCACTCAAAGGGTCAGAAGGTTATAGCCTTGGTTGATGGTCTTTGCGATTCGGCTGGTATGTACCTCGCTTCGCTTTGCGACGAACGCTATTACATGAATCCAAAAGACCAGGTTGGTTGCATCGGTGTAATGGCAGCGTTCTATACTCTTGCTGATGGCACAGTAGACCAATTTACCGATGAAACTTATCACGAGCTCTATGATCCGAAGTCGTTTGACAAAAACAAGGCTTATCGCGACCTCGCTAATAAGGATGATGACAAGGAACTTATCAAGGAACTTTCCGATCTTGGTGTTGAGTTCCGTGCCGACGTAAAGAAGGCTTGCCCCAATGCTACCGACGAGCACCTGCATGGTAAGGTGTTCAATGCCGAGGACGTGAAGGGCATTTTGATGGATGGTCAGTCATCATTTATGGGAGTGGTGCAACACGCCTTTGAGCTTTACGATGGCAGAGCCGAGCTTATCAACCGTGAGCAGACGGTTGAGCCACAGAACGAGCCGGAGAATGAGCCGGAACCAGAGAAACCGGAAGCGACCAACACAAACACTAATATAAATATGGAGAAATATCCTCTTATTTGCAAAGCTTGTGGATTGCAGGCTGGGGAGATTGCCGTTACTGAGGAGGGCGCGTATATGAACGCCTCGCTTCTTGACTCTCTCGAAACCCACATGAAGGAAGCCGAGCAGAAGGTGACTGATGCCGAGCAGAAAGCCACCGCAGCGGAGACCGCTCTCGCGGATTTGCAGGGCAAGTTCGATGAACTCTCCGCCAATGTAAACGCAGCCAACGAAGCAAAGGAAGTCGCGGAGACCGCACTCGCCCAGGCTAACGAGGCTCACAGTACAGAACTAAGCGACCTTAACGCACAGCACACCGAGGCTCTTGCCAAGAAGGACGACGAGCTGAAAGCTCTCGCCGAGGCAAAGGACAAGGAGATTGCCCAGCTCACAGCCGACAAGACTGATGCCGAGGCAAACCTTCAGACTGCTAAGGACGCGCTTGCTACAGCCGAGCAGACCATTGCCGATAAGCAGGCTCAGATTGCTGCCCTCACCAATGAGGCTGGCGAAGAGCTAAACAGCGGCGAGGCTCCTGAGAACAATGGCGAAGGAGCTAACATTAAACATGCTCAGACCGGCTATCCAAAATGGAACCAAGCCGATCCCGTAGGCTCAAAGAAGGCTATCGAAGAATACAAACGTAAGAACGGTATCCTTTAAAACACAACAACACAAGACAATTAAAAGCACAACCAACACAAAAATTAAACAAGACTATGGCAACACCTAAAGACTTTATTGGTATCAGCGCACTTCAGGAAGTGGCTAATCAGGTATTCGCAAGTGTAGTACAGGGTCCTGCTTTTGCTAATCCCGAGGAGATGAAGCGACTCGGCATCAAGACTATTAGCGGAGTCCAGTACAAGCGCACAATGAACGTGTTCGTCCGCAAGGGTGGCACTACTCGCCGTAAGGACATGAACCCGACCATGAACGGCACAATCGGATTCCTCAAGGAGCGTGTTTTGACAGCTAAACTCGCCTGGTTTAAGGGCACTGACAATATCGACCACTACTGTGAGACGGTATTCGGCGTAGACGCGCAGGGTGCCTATCCTCTCTCTACGGTGGCAGTGGAAGCAGTAATCAAGACTCACGCCGACGACCTTTATAACAACCTCTGGTGGGGTGACATCGACAACGACGTGCCAGGTGCATCGGAGGAGAAGAAGGCAATGGGCCTTTACGACGGTTTCATCACTTGCATCAAGCATGACATCGAGGACGGTGTCATCAGCGAGGCTAACCACAACCTCATTCACTGTGAGGCAATCTCGGCTCCTGCCGACGCTACCGACTCATCGGCTTACAAGAACTTCCGTGATGCTTATATGAGCCTTGATCCACGTCTGCGTCGTCAGAAGGTTTACGCCTATATGACTCCCGAGACAGCCATCAACATTGCTGACGGTTATGCTCTTCAGTCATACGGCACACACAAGCTCGACGTTGTGGATGGTGGCAACTACGTCATCCCCGAGCTGCCAAAGCTCACCATCGCGCCTGTTGAAGGCATGGGTGTTGGCGACCGCATCATCTTCTCAGTAGAGGGCAACCTTATCTATGCTGTTGACACCGAGAGCAACCAGACTTTCGTTGAAGTGCATCTTGGCTCTGACAACGATTTGAGAGACATTGTTTTCCAGTGTCAGTCAATTCAGGGAGCAATGGTAGCGTCAACCCTGTCTCATTCGTTTGCCGTCACAGACGGTCCCCTTCAGAGCACAGACTTCCAGTCGGGCGACTACACCAACTCTAACCTCGTTGTTACTCTTGCTCATTCTGACTCAGACACAGGCAAGATTGACGCAAAGGTTAAGGTGGACGGCGTAGAATACAAGACTCCGATTGAGACGACTCCAAACCAGATTATCTCTCTCGTAGCTGAAGACAGCACAACTTACAAGTTTGTGTCATGGAGCAACGGCAAGACCGATAAGACAATCCAGCTTACCGCTTCCGGTATGAACATGGGCTTGACAGCCTTCTTCAAGAAGAACGGCTAATCCTTAACGGAGTTTCTTTCACTCTATATTTTCAAGGACGACGGTCGTGGCTGACTTGACGGAATATGCTAACCCGTCGCCCTTCTCTTCCAAACAACAACACAAAAACTTATAAGAATATGGCAGTAACAGCAACATGTCCTGAGATTAAGGACGTCCTCGCAGCTAATGAATGCCTGGAGAACTTTGGTGGTCTTGGTGTCAATGTATACGTCTTCAATAAGGCAGACCTTAAAGCTCCCTTGAAGCCCGAAAAGAACATCTACCCTGCATTGACCTCTGAGTCGTTCAACACAGGTAAGGGTCTTTACAAATTCGAGTGTAAGGATAGTAGCCAGGGACACTCTTTTGAGTCACTTGGTCGAAGAGGCGGTTATAAACAGCAAATTGACTTTGTGCTTGAAAGCGTAAACGCAGAGTCGGCAGAAGTGGGGCGTGCTCTGAACAACCTCGACCTTGGCTATATCTTCCAGGATGGTGAGAAGAACATCATCGTGTATGATCCTCAGCATAAGGTAGAGTACGCTTCCGGTGGCATTAAGGGCGACACGGGCAAAAAATCTGACGATGAACGTAGCGTTGTTTGTAGTGGAACTCTCCAGCCCACAACATACGGACGCTATGAGATTGCAGAGCCTGAAACTGGCGGTTGGGACTCGCTTCTCGCTTCAAAAAAAGAGTAAGCGATATTGACACTCAGAGCGAAAGCAATATCGCCACCCAGCAGCTCGACAATGCCGATTCTTCTTTCTTCAGCACAAGTGACGAAGAGGAAGGAACAACGGCAAAGAAGAGCAAGAAATAATCGCTCATACGAGAAAGATTTTTTGTTATACGACAAATCCCTGCATCTATCCTTTATATATAAAAGGTATAGATGCAGGGATTTTTTATTATATACATATTAGTATTCTGACAAAATAATACTAAAATTAGCGTTTTTAATATCAAATGTAAACTAAATAAAATAATTATTGTAATTTTGTAATTAGAGAAGCTTTTTTAATTACATTATTGTAAATGTAAAATAACTAAAAATATAGAGTTTATGGAATTAAGACATTTACGCTCCTTTGTTTATGTCGCCGAAACAAAGTCGTTTAGTACGGCTGCCACACGTTGTTGCGTCACCCAGTCGGCGGTAAGCCAGCACATTCGCGCCCTGGAGGACGAGTTGGGCTGCAAATTGCTTATCCGCACATCACACGGCATTACTCTCACCGAAAGCGGCGAAGCCCTGTTGCCTCGTGCAAAAGAAATACTGAAACAGACCGAGGACTGCAAAGAGCAAATCAACGCCCTCAACAACTGCATGACCGGCGAACTGCGTATAGGCGTAGGTTCGTTTATTGCTCCGTACGTCCGCATGGCAGCATTGATTTTTATGGAGAGATACCCCAACGTGCGTATCAATGCCGACTTTACTAAAGCCTACATCCTCAACCAATCGCTAAGGGCGCACATGTTAGACCTTGCGTTCACAATGAATATGGCATACCGCCACGAAGGGATAGAGTCGCGACCCTGCATACCTTTTAATGTGTATGCTGTCATGCGCGACACCCATCCGCTTGCCTCGCTCTCAAAGGTGTCGTATGAGGACATTCTGAAGCACCAAATCATCATGCCCGACATAGGCGAACGTGCCATTGAGACTTTTCAGCAATACATACAGCGCGACCTATATAAGCTCAATATCAAGTGCATCATCAGCGACCCCGACGAAGCTCTTGCTTCGGTGGAAGAAACCAAGTATGTCACCTTTATGCCTAAGCTCTACCTGCGCAACCACCCTACCCTTGTGGCACGTCCAATCGTAGGAATCGAACAGCAGTTGATGAGCAACGCCCACTGTATGCAGGACGTACCAAAGAAGCGAGCCGCACAACTCTTCCTCGACATCATCCGCGACGAGGTAGTGCCATATATTTCCGTAGCCGAAGAGGCGCAAGGGAAGTTCACACCGCCACCTTGATAGTCATTAGATTTTCTTATACCGAACCGAGTCTCACGTTAGCAGCGTGAGGCTTTTTTATTTAAGTATTAGTCGAAATTATACGTTATATCACCTCAAGAACACTTAATAAGAAACACTTCGCTCCCACCACTTTCTCCCATACCTTTGCAATAAGTTCAATAATGAACGAAACCAAACACAAACAACTATGCAGATTAAAACTAACGACGGCAACTATGATGTTGCCAGCAAGGGACTCGGCAACACAGCCTTGGGTCTCGGCATCGCAGGCTTGGCAACGAGCCTGTTGGGAGGCAGCGCCTCGCTTCTGGGCATTGGAAGGAACAACGGTATGACAGCCAATCCTACCGACCCTGACGCGCGTTTCGTAACTAAGAGTGAGACTAACCTTATCCAGGAGAACAGCACTCTGAAGACCGAACTCGCAATTCAGAAGAGCGAGAACTACACCGACAAGAAGCTCGTTGAAGTGACACAGTATCTCGACACGAAGTTGCGCCGTGTAGAAGACAAGGTAGACGCAAACAAGGATGCGCAGCAAGCTGTCAACGCACAGCAGATGGCTTACAATGCGGCTGCTAACGCCAGCATCGACGTGCTCAAGTCGCAGGTGGCATCGTTGTCGAGCGTAACCAAGTTGTTCATCCCTTCAACCAACGTATGCCAGACTGGTTGCGGTTGCGGATGCAATCAGTAGGAGAATGACGTAATCCTATTATATATATGGAATACAAAAACTCGCAAATCTTGGCGGCAGTCGTGTCCGAATGGGCACGACCCGCCATTTCGCAGATAGCCGCAGGCAACCTCATGCGCCTACCCATGCTTCAGTCTCTGCAAGCCACCATCAGCTCGTTAGGCATTGTTAGCGGCAACTATGCCCTACAGAAAGACATCGAGCCGCTTATCCAACCCATCGTCAACTCGCTTGTCGCACCTATGCTTGCCCGATATTTCGGTCAGATACCCGAAGAGAGTATACCGCAGATGGCACACGACATAGTGGAGAAGATGCGTGGTAACGGACCGCTATCGGTGCTCGAAGGTATGGTGACGTTTGAAGAAGAAGACCTCAACGAGCTTGCCGATCTTCTTGACAAGAACCTTCCCGTAGAGCAGACGCAAGGCTATCATGTAAAACATTAAACAGAGTAACAACACCAGCGGCGGCAAGCATCGTCGCTATAATAAAACAGAAACCATTATGAACAAACGTACCATTCCGGCTATCATCATAGCCACACTTGCGGCAGGTGCAACCGCCGCCGCACCCTATTATGATGTCAACATCACACAGCAGCTCTGCACACCGGCTTGTGTAGACGAGACTCCCGTGTTCGCTCCGAAGTTCTCCGTCAAGAGCATTGCCAACGTAGGCACCTCACAGTATATCATCGTCATTCACGTTGAGGGCGTAATAAACTACATCCCTTGCAACTGCGGCTCGTGCTGCACACGCTCACAAGTGGTGTCGCAAGACTTCACCATTCCTGTGTTCAGCGCCACCGCCATCAATTCGGCAACAATAGCAGTTGGCACCGTCCAGAACGGCATAGCACGCATGTCGTGCTGCAACTGTTCCAAGACTTTCGTTTCCGACTGCCCCGTAACGCTCACCCTTGTAACTACATAAAGCCATGATAGTTCTGATAGCTATAGCCACCATGATAGCTGCCACGCTTGCCCAACACCTCGGACTGGCCGAAGCCATTGCCCATGTTGTTGACAAGGTGGCATCATGCCCTCAGTGTTTCACTTTTTGGGTTACAATGTCGGCATTGCTCTACCTCGGTCACGATGTCTACACATCGACGCTGGCGGCTATTGTGGTGGCGTATCTGTCAAACTGGTTTGTGTTGTTGCTGCTTATCCTTCAACGTAAATTCACAAAGCTATATGAAAAAGAAAGACACACCACCGACCGCCTCGACCACTGAGGCAAAGGCAGAAAGCAAGCCCGAGGCGCAGACATTCTTTCCTATATTGCATGTCTCAGTGCAAAAAAGCCTGATTGTCCCACATTTTCGGGGTATTTGCCCCACATGTTAAACATATAAAACTCAAGCAAAATGAATTATAAACAGATGATTGAACAGGCACGTGCCAACGGCATGGCTACCGAGAAGAAGATGTGGGCAGCAGTAGAAACTCTCTCTACCGACCTCCTTGCGCTTGAGCAGACCGACCCTAAGCTCTACTGGCACATATTGCGCCGTCAGCACGCCGTTCTCTACGGACGGCACTATTCTGAGAAGATGGCCAACCACGATGTGAATGCTCTTGTCTATAGCGGCATGTACGATGAAGAGGGTACGCCAACCGACGGAGGTGCACATTGGACTCGTATCAAGGTAGACGAGCTGACTAAGGGCATGAAGTTTCACGCTAACGTCAACGCATGGGACAAATATGTCGCCTTCAACTCGATGTATGCCGACCTTTGCGCTTGCATGAACGAAGATGAGATAATCAAAGCCGCTTACGCCTTCTACTTTTGCGATGACGACTGGCAACCCTGCGAAGACGACTGCACTAAGGTGTGGGACTATAACGCCCTACACGCCACCCTCTAATTTTTGAATTTTACATTTGTTTTTTTCAAGCCACTTTGCGCCAATTACACAAATCGCAGAGTGGCTTCATTTGTATATTCGCCTTATACGCTCCCCTACCATGTCCGCTCCGCCAAATTAAAAACGTCTATCTTTGCTCATGAAAGAAACCCGAAAATATGACACAACGAAACATCAACCTTACGCTGCCTCGCTCATGGAACGAGTGCAGCACAGAGCAGTTGGAGCTAATCTCTCGCATAATGCTTGAGCAGATAGAGCGAGTCGACCGTTATCATCCCTTCGACATGCGCAACGTCAAGATAGCGTGCTTCTTCGTCTTGTCCGGCATAGAGATAGTGGAAGGCATAGACGAGTCGAAGCCTCTTGAAGAGCAACACTACACTTGCCGATTCTCCACCTCAAGCCGTCGCAACCGTTTCTTCCGTCGCAAGCAGCAGGAGGAAGAAACCTTCCCCATCTACTTATGGCAGCTCAACTACTGGCTAACGCCCAAGCCGAAGACCGACGACCGCAACTCGGCTGAGTATCTTGCTTCTGGTGCCGGACTGCTTGACTGGCTCGACAACGAGCGTGGAGCTCACCTCACTCGCTTTCCCTACCCCACCCTTCGCCTTCGCAACAAACGTGGTCTGCTACGTCGCAAGATTGAGTTTGAAGGTCCTGCGCAGGATATGGACGGCTTCTCATGGCAGCAGTTTCGCTTTGCCCATGATCTCATGGGACAAAACACCTCGCTCGACAACAACCTTGTCAAGATGAAGAAGATGGGCAAGTTCACAACCGAGCAGATAGCACTGCAAGCCGACAGCGTAGACCAGGCACGCTCTATGTTCCTCGCCACCATCTTCAACCGTCGCATCGACTTCATTGACACCAACACCAACCTGAAGGTACATGATTTCCATTACGACGTGCGTCAGTTCGACACCCAAGCCCCACTCTTCCGCCACTTCCCCGACCACCAGTGGCAACCCATCCTCTTCTGGTGGACCGGCATGATGCAAACCCTCTCACGGCGTTATCCTCATGTGTTCAAGGTGCAGAAGATCGACCGCACGCAACCACCGTCCACCCCACTTGAGATATACACCGCCACCATCGCCACTATGCAGAAATACGCCTCGCTCACCGAAGACCAGGTGAACAATCAGTCATATTCGCTTGTGCTGGAGCATTTGGAACGAATCTCGAAGGAGAATGAGGAGATGGAGAAGATTCGCAACGCGAAGTGAAAAGGGAAAAGCGAAAAATCCAATGGCTTATTAACGAAAATATAGAGTATGCAAAAGATTATGTTTAATGACAAGTACGGACTGACTGATGCCGTGCTTGCAAAGCGAAAGACGCAGACAAGGCGAATTATCACCAACAAGGAGATGCTTAAAGTCATCAAGAAGTTCGATACGTTGGGGGCGCTCTTTACTATTTACTCTCGATTTTTATTAAATCCTGATTTAAGAGAGCGATTCATATACAATCGCAGAGTGATGCGCTATCAAAAGAACGAGACCGTAGCTATTGCGCAATCGTATGCCGACATTACGCCTCAAGCAGATTGGGCAAACTGTATGGCTCGCAAAGAGGAAATAGGTTGGAATAACAAAATGTTTGTTCGTGCCGAAGATATGCCCCATCATATCCGTATAACCAATATTCGTATTGAGCGTTTACAAGACATAAAAATCGAGGATTGCTTAAAGGAAGGTCTCTGGATGGCTGGAGACGTAGGACTTGAAGGTACGACTTATTGGTATCACGGTCTTGCCAATTCCTGGTTTCGCACTCCGCAGGATGCCTACGCATCCCTCATCGACCGCATCTCTGGCAAAGGCACATGGAAGAGCAATCCGTATGTATTCGTTTATGATTTTGAACTAATAGATTAGCGTATGTATCTAAAGATAAAACGTTGCAACCGTCCCGACTGCATCGTAATGCTCTGCCCAGATCGCGCCACAAAGAAATGGTGTTTCGTAAATCTTTCCACCGAACACGTCTGCACCTGTCGCTTCGACACTATCGATGATGCTTTTGCCGACCTGAGAAAGCGTGCGGAAGTAGCGAGCTTCTCCGTAATAGACAATCCCTTTGCTCCACATCTGACCGAGAATGCCATGCCGCCCCATGTTTCAAGTTTCTACTGACCGCAAAGCGCTTTCCAACTTTTGCGACCCGAAGGTGTTCCATTTCCCCAAAAAGCGGCGTGTGCCTCCTGAAGTTTTTGACCCGAGGTATTCGATGTCTAATGAATATCATGTCGTAAGGAAGAAAAACAGTCGGTATAAGGTTGTTCTGAATAAGCCCCAAAGACGTTCTATTGGAAGAACCTTGGTGGTAGATACAAAGAGAGGTTATATCCGTGAGATTGGTGACAAGGTGTGGTATCATCCGGATTATATGGATTTCGGCTGTGAGACCTGTGCTGACTTCGGAACTTGTCGGTCTGGTCATCACGACAAGAGTTTTTGTACGGTGGCTGCAAAGTTCGGGATCGGTCGCTGTAACACATGGCAGGAAGTAAGAGAAAACAATGACTGACCCTCACTACAAGCGCGGCACTATCTGCAAGGACGGCAAGCTGTATGGCCGCTATCCCGACGGCACACTCTACCGCATCTACTCCACCGCCGACCGACCGTTCCTTCAGTTGGTGGACCGAGAGGGCGAGACGTTCCTTCGCATACGCCAAGCTACCGAGCAGGGCTACACCGACTGTCCCTGCCCTGGAGCCGCCGACCTAAGTTATCCGTCCTCGGCTCTGAGGCGTAGTCGCACAGTCGGGAGGGGTAAGCTCGTAAACGCTCTGACCGCTGCAAGTGGCGGAATTTGCGTGTTTGTTGAATTATAAAAGGAGAAATAAATTATGATTATAACGAATGATTGGCGGCTCTGGCTCGCATCAATGTTGTTTACGTTTGTCGTAACAATTTTGTTTATGGCTTACATTTGGTGGACAGAGCGAAAGCTAAAGAAAGAGATAAAAAATGATAGAGAAATAGACTATCAGAATTGTGATGGGTATTTCTTGTGTGTGTTTACCAAAGGTGGTGGATGCGATTTGCACAGAGCCTCGGATGTCAAGCAGGTTGTTTCGTCTGTAAATAAAGATTACATCAACGTAATAATGACCGATGGTGAAGTAACGCATTATGAAGATGTCGTATCGTATGAGTTCAAACACGTTTTAGATTTGTCCTTGTATAATTTGAATACAGTAAAAAGAGTAGCTGAATAGGCTTGTTGAACATTTAACTAATAAAATTTATGAAAAGAGAAAAACGACTGCCCGATGTGCTGTTAATGTCGGCTAAAGCATCCACCTTAATGTCAAACTCAACCAAGGACGCTTGCATCTGCGTCGAATCTGACGAACAAAGTGTAAGTTTTAAGGACGAACCGTCGGAAAGTGTAACGATGGATATTACAGCCGAGTATCGCAACATCGTTCAGTTGTGGCACCCCGCTACAGAAAAGCCTCATTGCATAGGTCAACTTCTCTGTTGGTGTCACGACGGAAAATTCTTCGTACACAACCATTATAGCCATGACGATGAAAATTGGCATTTATTCATCAGCACTAACAACATAAAGCGTTATTGCTATATCTCCAATTTGGAACCAGAATGGTTCATTTGATATGACTGACATTAAGATATCCGTGCATCCCGTTAGCCATCGACTCGAATGGCGAGGATGGGGGAACTTCTCGCCCGCCCTTCGAGCCACCGACTACAAATGCCCACACTGTATAATGATTGAATATGACTAATCTTGACTTCTACCAATATCCTCGTGGCAAAAACGGGGGGGACTAAACACTATGATTTGTCCGACCGTTACTATATCTTCATGGTAGCACAACTATTTTCTGATTGAAGAATATGATTGACATCCAACCCTTAAATGTCTGTATGGGAGGAATAGCAGTAACACTGAATACACGATACGAGCGACTTTGCATTGAGCATTTGATGTCACTTGCCCACTTTCCGAGGACAGGCGTAATGATTGAATACAAATAACAGCAACTATATGATCACAAAACTCAATTTCACCGACCGCACCATCAAGAGCTATGCCATCCGCAAGCTCACACCCAAGGAGTGTTTCCGCTTGAAGGGCGTTCGCGACAACGTAATCGGCACGATGCAGAGCAGCAATGCCCAGGCAACCGAACGTCTGCCCGACTGGAAGGGCAAGGGTAAACCCGAAGACATGGCTATTTCTGCCTCACAGCAGTACAAGCAAGCCGGAAACAGCATCGTGGTGGACGTGTTGGTCCACCTCTACGAGCAGCTTTTCTACCCCGCTCCACCCAAGCCACGCCCAGGCAAACAGCTCACGCTCTTCGACGACCTCGAAGACACGTTGCCCGCTCTGCCGCCCACCGCAGCCAACAAGAACGAGGAGAAGATTTTCCTCACCACGTTCTCCGGCTACGACTCGCAGCTCATGGCAGCCGACGTGCTACGCGAGTGGCATCCCGACTTCCGATGGACGTGCAAGGGATGGAGCGACATCGACAAATACGCCTGTCAGATGCACAACCTCGTCTTCCCTGAGTTTGCCGACTGCGCCCTTGGCGACATCACCAAGATTGACTGGCACGAGGTGAAAGACTCGCTCCATGGGCGCGAGGTTGACCTCTTCACCTATTCCTCGCCTTGCCAGGACATCAGTCAGGCTGGCAAGCAAATGGGCTTGCAGGAGGGCAGCGACACCCGAAGCGCACTGCTTTGGCGTGTGGCGGATGCCGTGGAGGTGCTTCGCCCGAAGTATCTCTTGCAGGAGAACGTGGCGGCACTGGTTAGTCAGAAGTTCATGCCCGACTTCCAGAAGTGGCTCGACAAGCTCTCGTCGCTCGGTTATGTGAGTCGTTGGGCGCGACTCAACGCCAAGAACTACGGTGTGCCGCAGAACCGCGACCGAGTGTTCTGCCTCTCCATGCGCCGTGACGTAGCCTTCGGCTACCAGTTTCCCGAACCCTTCGAGCTGCTTACCCGATTGGAAGACGTGCTCGAAGAGGAAGTGTCCGACCGTTATTTCCTCAAGGACGATGCCGTGAGCAAGTTTCTCAAGGCAAACGACTCTGACAACGCCCTATTCCTTCAGTTTGATTTGCCACCGGCACATGAGGCAGCGATGTTCTTGAAAACGTGGCTCACGTTGTGGATGCAAGCAACCGATGGTTGGAAAATGACCCCTACAAGTCTTCAGCTCGCCCTTTATTCGGCAAAGCAGAAAATGGAGCTGTCTTATTTCGTATTCACGGATAAGGGAGTGGCTGCGTTAGGCGATGAGTTTCAACGGTTGTTCAAGGAGAATATGGAGAGGAAGAAGGATGAAAAATAAACCGTGTCATGCAATACAGAATGGGGAGGGTACGATTGCACCTGCTATCACCTCCCACTATTTCAAAGCCGGTGTACGAGATTTCTTGTTTGCGCTCGCCATTCCGCATTGCTGTTTAATAGTAGAATATGATTGAAAAGATTGGCAACGTTTATTACGACAAGTGGAAGTCCTGTTTTGATGGCAACATCTGCGGCACTAAAGGAATATACCCCACCCTAACCTTGTCAACACAAACTGGAGGGGTACTGATTGAATATGCTTAACAAGAACGCTCGCTTAGAAATAATGTACAAACGTGGTTTCCGCCCCTCTCATGCCGTATGGATAGACACCTATAACAAGCAATTCGAGAGGGGTATCATCTACACCATTCAAGCTGGAGTGAGCAGTCGTAACCACTATTATGTAGCAGTAGAATTATGAACAACCCTCGCCCCATCATCCTTGGCTCCTACAGCCCCTCGCAGAACGGCATCATCGTGTCACCACACGGCATAGCCTTATGCATAGCCGGGGGGGGGTAAGGGTCACGACGTGGATAAACCGAAAATATTGATAGAGTATGATTGACCGTTCCGTCCTCGTCCACTACCGCACCGAGGAAGCCAAAGCCTTCCGTTGTGAGCATGGCGACCGGGGAGGGTGCAGATACGGCGACAAGTATCACCGCCCCAGCCCATGGCCGTGGAGCAATTCGATAACAACAGTAACAAAAGACAATCTCCTATGCTACACTTTCACATAGCAGCTTTCCGAGGCCGTGACCCCGACAATCCGTCCGACCGCAAGCATCCCTCCAACGGACGCTTCTGTCAGCGAATGGAGATAAACGGAGAGGGTACAACCAACACCCTCACCTCAGTTGGCAAAGATAATATGGCATTGATAGAATATTTGTAAAGAAAATAATATGAATATAAGCGAACTTATAAACCGCCTTGAACTCTTGCGTAAAGAACATGGCGAATTGGAAGTAACAGTCAATGGCGACGAGTTTTCAGATGCTGATTTTGACTGTAACAAAAACACCATCGATATTGAAGGTGTAAATGGTATATTTTTCAATCCCGATTATGTGTAACCAAATTCCTTTCGTGCAACGCACATCGCAGCTCTGCCCACGTCGGGGTGGGTACTCCACGGCATTGTCCGCACGCTACGATGGATGGGCAGGACTATACGACGAACACGGGCAGCACACTATGGTATTGATAGAATATGATTAGACAGCAAATCATCAATTCACCCCCCCAAGTATGTACTACAATCTGTACGCATTATTACAAAGACGGAGCAAGCAATATCATACAAGGTACAAGCTCGCTCATCAAAGCACCCGCAATATTGATAGAATATGAGTAACCGTAAAGACCTTATAAGAATGAGGTGGCGCGATGACGACACCATCCGCTTCTATCGCGACACGCCCGACAAGCGAGGAGTGAGCGAATTGGTAATAAACCATGTGGGGGGGGTAGCCTATACGATAATATCGGGAAATGTGGCAAATGTCCTCATTCCACTGTAAGAGTATGAATATGATTGACAAGTATTACATCGTTTTTGTACGCAGCGGCAAGGACGGCAAGGGCCTTGTAAAGTACCGACCGCGCAAACGGATAGCCAATGCCGTGACAACATCGCCACCAGGCTGTTTTGCCGACCCTCGTGACGGACTCGGCAACACCACACCGCATATTGTATATGAATTTGAATAAGATATGAAGCTAAGAATTGTTCCAATGGAAGCCTACAACGGTTGCATACCCGTGACCGTTTGGATGGTTCAGAAATATGTCGATCACTTCCCATTCGGCAAATGGATAAACATCAAAGGATTTTCCGACAAGAAAAAGGCAGTGGCACTAATGTCGCTGTTGTATAATATGTAATAAAAACAATAGAGACAATGAAACATCAGGAATTTAAAAATCGTGATGCCTATGCAAGACGTTATGGAGAGTTGGTAGCCGAAAACGTAGCGATGGAACAAAGAATACATCGTCTTGTCAAAGACTATAACAGAGTAGTAAAAAAACTCTGCAAGCTGGAATACAAGCATGAGGATGTGGTGGCGGAACTGGAAAAGGCGAAAGCTGCTCACGAGGAATTGTCTAAGGGCTACACCAACGTCTGCAACGCTAACATAGCGCAAGGGCGTGAGACCGACAATCTCAGAAACGAGCTTGCCAAATTGCGAAGCGAGAACGCAGACTTAAAGCAAGAGCGCCGCACCCTTATCGACTTACTTGAGGAAAAAGGGTTCACTCTCGTCAAGAACACCGAATGTCCTCACGACATGGTGGAGACGGGGGACCCATTCTGCAAAGAAAATCCCGAAACAGTAAGAGTGGATAGCTGCGCATGTTGGAATTGTGAATATTTCTGCCTCCGACTGAAAGACAGAGGCAAGATAGTTTGCAAGGAAGGGCAAAAACGGAATCAGCAAGACAATAATGCTGATGTCGCTATTGTATAATATGTAATAAAAATTATAGAGACAATGACAACAGAAGAAAACAAGCGCATGGAGGCATTGGCCTACATCATCGCCGACTTAAAGACAGAGAACATTGAGATGACGCAGCGCGTGCATCAGCTCATGGACGACTACAACGAAGTCGTGCGCCAGTTGAACGGTAAGGAGAAGCACAAGGACGAAGACCCTTCAAAGCAGACGCTCGGCGAGATGCTGAAGATGCGTGAACATTGCGACAAGCTGGAATTGGAGAACGTGAAAAAGAATAGGTTTATAAAAGCAATCGAATCATTTGTAAAGGAGAAAAACATCTACATGATGGAAGGAGCGTCCTGCGGCTACAGACAAGGGCACCCTGCTATATGCTCTACGACCTGCCTGAAATGCGACTCTTGCTTGAGTGTCATTGAAAGCTTCGGCGTGATCTGCCAACAGGCTCTTTTGGGGTTGAATATTAGGCCTGTCAGACGATGACTGACACCGCGCGCCCCCTCGTAGTCGGCTTGATGCAGACACCACCCTACGACCGGATGTTCGAGCAGAGTCGCCGCGTGTATTCCGCAAAAGGAATATCGCCCACGCTGCATACGCAAGGGGGGGGTGGTCAAGAGATAAAGGTATTAATAGAACTATAAAAAAGATTGAACATGAGAGAATTTGTGATAAAGGCATTGCGAAACTACGGCTATCGCTTTCTTGAGAATCAGAGCGGTTGCTACACTTTTGGCAAACCGCTTGGATACGGCATACTTCGTGCGGATGTGCGCGAGGTTGAAAACTCCGTAAGTGTCATGCTGATTGTTAAAGGAAACAAGAGGGACGGCAAACGCCCTAATCTGACATGGCAGCAGACGATCCAGGGCATTCTGGAAGAGCATGACGAACAGAAGATGTACGAGGCGTTTGTGCGAGCCGTTGCCGACTGTGAGGCAGACATCTTCTCCAAAACGCCTGTGGCTTTGTTGCAAAACCGAGACGTGAGATACGACTTTGAGGAGAATGTCCATATCAAGTAAAAGAAACAACCTACCTTTGCACATGATACAATTTCAACATTGGGAAGACTCCATTCGCATACTCGTCACCGACGAGCAACATTATGGCAGCATACAGGCGTTTATTCCTCACCGCACCGAAGACAAGCCTTTGGATGGCGAGGCAGACGCTCTCATCTACTCGCTGTGGGTGGGAGAACGGCACCGTGGCTGTGAGGTGGCAAAGCACCTGATGGAGGCAGTCGAAATGGCACTGAAGCGTTACGGCATAGAAACCGTCGCAATATCGTGGGACGGACGCGACTCTCCCCCGTGGGTGTTGCAATGGTATAAAAGGTTGGGCTACGAAGAAAAGGCGTTCGACTATAAATGCTGCACGCTTCTTAAACGGCTGTAGTTGCCCCTATTCATCCCGAAGGCCAAGGGACCGTAATCAGGTGAGCCTCAGTCGCCACCTCCGTAAAACGTAATTAACGGGCACTGGTGCAGACGTGCGAGCAAAAGGAAAATTCATAACCACTGCACATTGTTTTGCCAACATTAACAAATAAAAATACAGAGAAAATGAAAACAAAAAACATTGTTATGGCCTCCATACTACTTGTGGTTGCCATCGTTATCGGCTCGCTGGTAGCCACTTACTTCAGTTACAACAACCGTGAGATTGCCCTTCGCCAGCAAGCAGAGGCGCAGCGAGGAAAGATTGAGGGCGTTCACGACAAGATGTGGAAAATCATTCAGCAGAAGGCGCAGGTTACGGACGAGTACAAGCAGACCTTTGAGAAGATTTATCCGCAGCTTATTGCCGGACGCTATCAGAATGACAAGGGCACGATGATGAAGTGGATAAAGGAGAGTAACCCCAACTTTGATGTGTCGCTCTACCGCGACCTTATGCAGGCCATCGAGATACAGCGCACCGAGTTTCAGACCTCTCAGGAACGTATGCTTGACATCATCCGCGAACACGAAACGCTCACTCGCACCTACCCTGCCAGATGGTTTGTGTCTAACACCGTGCCTATCGAGTATAAGGTTATTTCTTCGTCGCGCTCCAAGGAAGTGATGTCGGAAGGCGAAGACAACGACGTGGATCTGTTCGGCAAGAAACAATAAAGGCTTATGGAACTACTCGTTTTTCTCATCCCCTTCTTTGTGTCGGCTGTGTTGCTGTTGTTCTTCCGCAAGCAAACCTTATGGTGGGAACATGCCATACTTATCATCCCCTCGCTCCTTGTGGGCGCAGCGATGATATGGGCGTTTGAGCGCGTAGAGTCGAGCGACACAGAATATCTGGGCAGCTACGTTACGAAGATACGCTATTATGAGCCGTGGAATGAACTTCAAAGAAGGACGCAGACCTATAGGGACTCTAAGGGGCATAGCCACACCCAAACCTACTATGTCACTGTAAACCATCCCGAACGTTGGACCTATTACGACCATTCGGGACGTGAGCGAAAGTGTTCCAATGAAGACTTTTCGGCTATGAAGCGTCGCTTGTCGGTGGCTTCGGAGTTCGTGGATATGCACCGCCACTATTACACCCGTGACGGCGATGCGTATGAATACCGATGGAACGGTCAACCCGCTACGCTCTACTCCGTTACCCGTGAACATGAATACGAGAATAAGGTGAAGGCTTCGCGCTCGGTGTTTAAGTTTGAGGACATCAGCGAAAAGGAGGCTCGCCGACTTGGTTTGCACGATTATCCCAAGATACGGTTTTGCGACCAGTCGCCTATCATCGGAGCAATGTTCTCTGCCCGTCAGGAACGAGCCATCCGCGTGCTCAATGCCCGATACGGACCGAAGAAGGAGTTTCGCCTCTATCTGCTTTTCTACCGCAACAAGTCGCTATCCATTGCCGACCGACAACGCTCCTATTGGCAGGGAGGCAACAAGAACGAGCTTGTGGTGTGCGTAGGTCTTGACAGCCGTAACCGCATAATGTGGAGCGATGCCTTCTCTTGGTGTGACTCTCCCGTGCTTGCCGTGAAGAGCCGCGACTGGTTTACGTCGCACCGACTTGACCTCTGCGCTTTCGCCTCGTACATCGAACCGATTGTGCAGAAGGAGTGGAAACGAAAGGAGTTTTCCGACTTCAAGTATCTCTCGGTAGAACTGAGCAATAAGGAGTATTGGGCCATCATTATCATCATGCTCTTGCTCAACATAGGATTGAGCGTATGGGTAGTGAGGAACAATTATAAAAATTAGTATAAACTATAACAATTAAACAAAAACAATTATGAATATCATTTTTTCAACTCTCATCGTGATTCTCATCATCCTGCTGTTCACCATCTTTGCCGCTTGGCTTGACAGGTTTGGACGGAAGGGCAAGGAGGAGTTTATTGACAAAGCCATCGAGAAAGTCCTTGGCAAGGTTTCCACAACCGTTACGTCTGGCATTGCCATGGTAATGGAGCAGCACAAGACCGGTCCGTGGTATCTCGCGGTTTATACCAAAGATAGCAACTATCCGATATGGGTCTCTAACAACAATATCCGCAGCGTACACCCTGATCCGAAGAACCGCAAGATCATTATCAAGCAGTTCTGTAATGAGGATATGGTGATCGAGAATGTGGAGAACTACGAGATGTGCTCGGGCAACGAGATGTGCGACTACGACATGTAGGCGGGCGCAACTAACAATATATTTTGACTGGATGTTTTCATTGATAATATAGAACTTCGAACTTTCCATTTAGCTCTGCCGTCCGTGAGGATAGCAGGGCTTTTTGTTTATTCCCTCCTCGAGCATGTCCGCCCCTTCTCCCCGTCTTTCCCTATATTTGCATTATAAAAACATTCAACAAAACACATATTCAACACAATGACAACAGTTAGCAACTTAAGCGAGCTCCAACAGCGTAGTGAGGAGCTCCAGTCGCAAGGCTACGAGGCCGTTCTGCCTGGCGCGTTCTGTGCGCCCAAGCAGGGAGGCAGCAGTGTGTGTTCGTGGGGCGATTACATTCACCAGAAGCTCACGGCTTCCGCCACCATGACCGGAGCGGAAGGCAATGCGGCAAGACGGGAGATTTCCGCCGTGTTCGGTTCAAGCGGTGGCGAGAACAAAGCTAAGCCGCAGGGTGTGGGCACACCCGACCTTGGCTTTATGGAGTGGGGATTGGGCAACCGACTGCCTAACCTCGTGTATCTGCTCTCCAAGATGTCGCCCTTCACAGCAGCGGGAGTTGACTTCGTGAAGAAAATTCTCGTTGGCCGTGGTCCTTCGCCCAAGTATCACTACACGCAATACGTCGGTGGCAATATCACTGAGAAGACTATCTCCTATGCCTCGGCTGGCACCCTGCTCCGCGGACAGATAGCCGACCTGAAGGCTAAGGAAAAGCAAATGTCAGATTCGGATAATCAATCTTCACAATCGGATAACCAATTCTCAAAATCGGTTAATCAACTCTCACAATCGGCGAACAATTCTGATAGTGAAGACAGCGAAGAGATGAAGTCGCTCAAGGCAGCATTGGAAGAATGGAAGCGAACCAATAAGGAGCTGCAAGAGTTTATCGAGAACAACGATCTCCACAAGACCTACCTCGAAATGGCAGGCGATATGGCGCTCATGTCGCAATGCTTCTGCGAGTTGCAGCTTAACCAACGCCAGTTGGACGAGAACAAACGCCCCGTGCCCACATCACGGTGGGATCCGAAGATTGTAGGCATAAAGCCTCGCTCGGTGTTCACCACCCGACTGGAGCGCATGGATAGTCAGTATCGCATCAACTATGCCTACCTCTCTAACCAGTGGCTCGACTCCACCCAGACGCTCACCGAAACCGACCGTCGCATTGCTGCCGTGCCTTATCTCGCAGCCGACACAGCCGTAGCTGACCTCAACCGCCATGTGCGTGAGGCACGTCAGCAGCGTGTGAGCCGCAAGAACCGCCCAACACGCTTCATCATGTCGCCACGCGACTTTGGCGGTCCATACTATGCCGATGCCATGTGGCACAGCATCTTTGCCGGAAGCATCTTCGAGTATGCCTTCACCATCATCGACGACCGACTAACTCGCAAGCGCAACAGCAACATCATCGGTCGCGTGATCTACATCCATCAGGAATACCTCAAGCAGCTCTACACCCAGCAGGGCGAAAACAAGAGCAAGACGATGGCTCAGATTCAGCAGGAGGTGTTCACCGACATCAACCGCTGGCTCTCCAACCCCGACAACGCAGGTCAGGCTCTTATCTCTGCCGTGTTCACCGGCTTGGACGGCAAGGAGCACAAGGCGTGGGAGATTGTGGAGATTGAGACCAAGGCTAACTCGCAAGCGCAAGCCGAGAAAACCGAGCTTCAGGAAATATCATCCATCATCTTCTTCGCCATGGGCTTGGACTCGAAGCTCATAGGCAACACCCCAGGCGACGCTACATCATCGGGCGGCACCGACCTCCGCGAGCGTTTCCTCGTAAAGCAAATCCAATTTGCGCCATTGCAGCAGCTCATGCTCCGACCATTGGAGGTGATAAGCAAGTTCAATGGATGGGACCCGCACCTGGTGTGGCAGATTGACCGCGAAGTGCTCACCACGCTGGATAACTCGAAAACAGGGGTGACGATGCAGGAATAGTAACGAATAAATGATATAGAGAATGATTGAACTGAATAAGATATATAATGAAGACTGCCTCGAAGGAATGAAACGTATTCCAGACGGGAGCGTGGATTGTGTTGTGACGGATATACCCTACAACGAATGTAATCGTGCTGACAAAGGTCTGAGAAACTTAGATAAGGCTAATGCGGACATCGGAATATTTAATGTTGACATTCTGACAAAAAATCTATGTGACAAGACCAAAGGCAGTATTTATATGTTTTGCGGTTTCAATCAAGTTTCTACTATCCGGCAAGCAATGTCGAAAAAAGGTTTGAGCACAAGAATCGTTGTATGGGAGAAAACAAATCCCTCGCCTATGAATGGTTCGGTTATTTGGTTAAGTGGGGTCGAGTTGTGCGTTTATGGTAAAAAAGCAGGTGCAACATTCAACCTCCATTGTAAGAACACCGTTTTCAGATACCCTTGTGTGGGGTATAGGATTCATCCGACACAGAAGCCAGTAGAGCTAATGTTACAACTGATAGCCGCCAGTACTAAAGAAGGCGATACCGTCTTAGACCCGTTCATGGGCAGCGGTACCACCGCCATTGCTTGTATAAAAGAGAAACGCAACTTCATCGACTTTGAACTCAACAAGGAGTATTACGACAAGGCTTGCAAGCGCATTAAGTTGGAGCAAGCGCAGCTCAAGCTGTTCTGACAACTCAAAATTCAAAATTCAAAACTCAAAATTCGCATGATACTATCAACCACCAAGGAGCTACGGCTCCACATTCCCAGCAACGCCATTGACGAGATAAGTTCTCTTCAAGGTACACTCGACAACAGCGAGAAGGATTTTCTTCGCGACAAGTTAGGCGACTCGCTCTACGACCAACTGTGCAAGTATTACCAGAGCATTTCGCCCGACGAGTTCTACCTCTCCGTCACCAACGGCGAGCATACTCACCTGCCTTGGCAGCAACTCCTGCTTATGGCACAGCGCATGGTGGTTTATGATGCCATGTCGCGCTTCGCCTACACGCAAGCCCTCTCCATCAACGGCACGGGCATCAACGTAGCGTCGAGCGAAGACTACGGCGCTGCATCCAAAGACCTCCTCGACAAGGGAGTGCAAGGCTACAAGCGCGAGGCAATGGTGTCGCTCAACCAAATGCTTATGATGCTCGAAGGTTGGGCGCGTAAGATGACTACACCCGCACCCATCGCCGATTCCGACTCCACCGAGCCACCGACCACCGCCCCCCCAGACGAGCAGCACAAAGCCATTGAAGAGATAAGCCTATTGTGGCAGGAGAGTCAATACTATTACCTCCACCACGACCTCCTCATTGCCACATGTGCCGACCTTCAGCACTACCTCGACATCTACGAGAGCCGTGAGAAGTTCATCCGTCTTCTGCCCGACCTCCACTTCATTCAGGACGAATACATCAGTGAGGCTATTGGCGAGGACACGGTGCAGCGTCTGCTCCACACCAACGACCCTGCCGACCAGCCACTCCTTCGCAAGGTACGTCGTCTGATGGTGGCCCACCTCGAAGAGCGCACAACAATTCTCACTATTGACAAGGCACGCCGAGCCGCTGCCCACAACGAGGCCATCTCCCTACGTTCCTCGGTTCTCCGGCTCATGGAAATGCGCAAGGCAGCGGACGCTGCCAACAACACCCCAGACAAGCCCTCAACCAACACCACCGACTCAACAAGCAAAGGCTACGAGAACAACCAACCTGACAGCAAGATATTCGTGTCGCCATTGCTGTATTAAAGTTATTCGTCGGCAAAACAAAAAATAACTATGGAAGAAATAATTCGTATTCTAACCCCTGCCCTCTCCGCTCGTATGCTCACCTCCGACCAGCGTGAAGCCTTCGAGCGTGGTCTTACTCTTCTTGAGCAGAATCCACGGGCAATGTCGTTCGTTAAGGAGAGCCGAAGATTCCGCGACTACCATCGTCGTGTGCGTCAGCTCCTCACCTATCTGCAAACCATGCAGACCTCTCGCACGGAGATAAAGCGTCACGTCGGTCGTCCCACCCGTGAGGAACAGGCACTCTATGCCGAGCAGCAGAAGGAGAAGGCTCTTGAGGAAGCGCGTCGCTCGCTCTTCCCCGACTTGCAGCCCGATCTCACCTTGCAGCCCCTTACCTACGGCGGCATCGTAGCCAACCCCAACGGCGAGACCATTGCGTCCACCATGCCCAACCTCATGCAGCTCCGACCGTTCCTCTCCGAACGTCTGCAAGAGCAGGTCAACACCGTGCGCTCCTTGCGCAACGAGATGGCAGCAAAGTCTGAGCAAGCCAAGACCATGGCCGAAGCCAACGAGAAGGCTGGCCGACCTATCTACACCGAAGAAGAGATTGCCCTTCTCGCCACCCGTGCCGTGAAGATAGAAAGCGAAATCCTGCCTCGTATCTACATCAACGTTGACCGCGAAATAGGCGAGGCATACCTTCGCCTATCCCCACGCACCGGCGATCCCGAATATATCGCCCGAATAGAGAAAGCGTGCAACGTGCCACCGCAGAACCTACGCGCCCAGTTCCGTCCTTTCTACGACAAGGCTCTCTCCCGTGATCCTCTCTTCGCACAGTCGGTAGCCGACAAGATAGCCAACGACCGCCCTGAGGTGAAAGCCGCTCGCGACGCAGCAGCCAAGCACAAAGCCGAAGCCGACGCTCTCATCAAGTATATCATGCGCAAGGACAAGCCATCCACTAAAGCTCGTGCAAAAGGCCTTACCGACCGCATCTCCCAACTCCGCAAAGACTACGCCGACATAGTGACCGAAGACGAACTGAAGGGCTTCGAGGCAATATTGGAGAAAACCAAAAGTGAAGTTTCACCAAAGGCTTAGAAAGACCTAAAAAAGGCTTAGTAAGGCCCAGTAAAGCTTATCATCATCAAAAAGAAAATCCTATGACTCCCTTCAATATTCTAAAATCCGCTTGCACCTCCGCTTGTCGTCAGACACCTGCTTGCGCGCCAAGCTACCGAGCCATGCTCAAGACAGAGAATATCAGTCAGATGATGGCTGTGTGGCGCGAGTATTGGGAAGACATCGCCGACGGCAAGTATGCCGACATCATCAACGACCGTCTGCCTGCCCTTTACCCCACCCTGCGCAAAGAAATGAATGCCGCCGGCATCTACGTCAACGAATGTCCGAAAACTGCCCCCGAATTTGTCTTTGTGCTCGTTACCGACTACGACTATATCGTTGACATCCACGACTACGCCCGATGTTACGTCTTAGGCAATGCCGTTGTTCGTGCTTGGGATCATAGTCAGGTATATAGTAGCCGTTGCGACGCAGCTTGCATCTCGCTCCACGACCATGCCTACGGCCATATTAGCAAAGGCTGGACGCAAGCCTTTACCGCCGCCCGACTATGGACCGCCACCGATGCCGTATTGAACGGCAGCGTAACGTGCGAGGCTCACGGAGGTACCATCAAGGCCCTCTCCTACCGCAAGCTCGAAGCCTACGGCGACACCAAGGTACATGCCGCATCAGAGCGTAACATCACGCTCTACGGCAACGCCCACATCATAGTTTAATTTTTCCCAGGCTTAGAAAGGCCCAGTAAGGCCCAGCAAGGCTTATTACAAATAACAACCAACATGAACAGCAAACTCACAATTCTTGCCGACGGCAAGCCGCTCGCCCTAAAGGAAGACGCATCCATCAGCATAGAGTTGAGCAACCCATTGTTCAACGACATCGAGATGTTCTCCTATCCCGTGGAGCTGCCCATCGAAGGCAACCGACATTTCCTAAAGAACGTGGATGATGTCAGCAGCGACATCCGCCCCATGAGCTACGAGCACACGCCGATGCAAATCATTGCCGATGGTGTTCCCTTTGCGTCGGGCACAGCCATCATCCAGGAAGACGAGCGACTGGAGGACTCCCTCTCACTTAACGTCGATGCAAGCACACAATCATTCTCCGACCTTATTAGCGATCTAAAGTGCAACGAGGTGCCTATACCGTCCAAATATAAGGACCAGCTCTTGATAGGCGAGAAGATAGATAAGGTGGATGTGAGCGTGACCTACAACACGAGCGTTGTCATAAAACACGAAGGCAAGAAAGGCAATAAGAAGTATGGTTCGGTGGGTGAAGACAAAACCGAAGCATCTTTTTCTCCGCAAGCTCTCGGCTTCTCTTACCCGGCACAATGTGTGGAGGAAGGCAACAATCACGAAGCCAAGCTGAAGAAGACTTACACCTATCCGCGCGGCAACGAAGTTAAGGTGCCCGAAGTGCTGAAATCATATATCAATGTAAGCGACCCCTACCCTCTGAAGCCATACTGCAATGCCCGTGTGTGTTATAAGCATTACGATATTGACGAAAAAGGAAAAACATCATCCGACGTAGTAAATTCTATCACCGGTCGTGATGGTGAGAACAACCTAAGCACACTGGAGCAGGAAATGTACGAAGACCGTGGTCCTGTATGGGTATTGGATGCCGACCGCCCGCAGTCGGGCATCTGCTTCTATGTGCTGTTCTTCCTCGACTGTCTCTTTGAACATCTTGGCGTACAGTTCGACAATTCGGCTCTTACAGCCATCGGCGACTTGAACCGCTTATGCTTCTTCACCACAAAATGCGCCTACAACATCGAACCGCTTTATGCCAAGGAAACCTACAAGGAGAACGATAAAGAGGTTATTGCCGGACTGAAAAAAAAGGGCGACGTGAAGGTTGGCTTTTTCCAAAAACAAGCCAACAGCGAAAAGGACGTTGCTAATCTGTTCGATGATGTAAACGCATGGCTCAGTTCGCGCGGTTGTGGCGGCAAACTGAAACTTGAAAATCCGAAAGACAAGAGCGTTCAGGAGGTGAAGTATCGCAAGGTGACGTATAAGGTAGTAGAGAAGCCGTATGATGGTAGCTTCTACAACCAAGGCGTGTTTAAGGACACCGAGGTTGTGACGGTGGAAGATGATAGTTGGACCACCGTCACTGTAGGCACCGATAAAGTGGCAAGCATCACTTGTAAGAGCACCATCAAGTCGGCACAGATGAGTGCAAGTATCTTCCGTATGTATGCCAATGAGCAGAACTTCCCTGCTGAGTCGGTATCAGATGTTATCAACTCGCTTGAGCAGCAGTTCGGCATTAAGTTTCATTACGACTACGAGCAGAAGAAGGTAACTGCCTATCTTATCCGTGACGTGTTCCGCAAGCAGAATCCCGACCCTCGCACCTTCCATGCCGAAGTGCTGTCTATGGTGCCCATGACGGAGAAGATAACCGGTGTACGTGCCGGATATGCAGCCGAGAGTGAGGCGAAAGAGCAGAAAGACAACGTAAAGAATGCCGTTAAGGATTTCAATACCGATTACGACTATATCGAATACCCTAAAGACCACACCGTGACGAGTCTTACATATAAAGACATCATTCATCGTGTCAAGAATACTGAAATGAGCGTGTTCGTAGACCTTCAGACGGGCAACAAATATCGTGTAAAGATAGACAAGAATTTTACTGATGCAAGCAAGATGGAGCCTCGCTTGTTTGAGGTGGCAGCCATGAAGGGAGTGGAAGTAGGTGATTGTTCGACAATAAACGAAGACTTTATTCAGGAATTTAAGTCATCGTTCGTTCCCGTTGGTATGGTGGATGCCAACTATCGCAAAGCCCTATCGTCAAGCACGGGCAGCAAATGCGCCACTGACAACACAAAGCAACCTGCCGAGGTGGGCAAGCAATACAGCGGATATGAGTTTGGCGAGATAAACGGATCTTACGCCAAGACTCAGATGGCAGCTCTCATTGACGAGGATATGGAGCATGAGTTTGTGAAGCAGTACATCAAGAATACCATGTCGTCAATGGTAGCCGACTTCTACGTTACCGAAGAACTCTCGCTGCGTGAGAGCTATGACCCCTCGAAGACCGATGACGGCAACTCGCCCCTTCAGTCATACGATTGGGGCTTGTCGGTGGCTATCATGCGAGGTGGCGGCGTGGACTCAACACACGAAGCCTATGATTACAACTATGACGGGTTCGGTAACTCCAAATGGCGCACCAAGGCGGGCGAGTATGCCCTGACTACCGACTCCATCGACCCCTACGGCGTAGAGTACGACTACAATGGCATTGAGCCGGGCAATGGTAACGAGGAGCGTTTCTCCCTGAAGCCTCGTGCTTGGGTGCAGCCCGAATGGGCAGATGCTCCGCTTGTGGTGAACACCCCGTCGGTCAAGAACCGTGGCTATGTAGACGTGTTCCTCGTCGATTACATCTATTTTCTCCTACATCGCAAGAAGTATTACGTCAAGTGTCTTGCCTCTGTCGCTCAGATAGCCGATATTCAGAATCATTGGAAAGAGTGGTGGACCATCGACGGCAAGAAATGCCTTATCAACAAGGTAAATGCTGACGTATCGGCAAAGGAAGGAATGGGAGAAGTAGAGCTTGAAATTTATAGCATTTAAATAATAACTACTAAATAATAACTGAAGCAATGGCAAGTTTACTTAGATTACATTCAGGTTCGGTATTTAATGGCAATCCTATTGTCTTCATCGTATGGCCTATTGCACTTAAAGAAACGCCTTCGTTTCATCGTATGATATTCGAGGTGAAGTGTCGCATGAGTGGCATGAGTGACGGCAAATACGAGACAATAAAGATGTCCGAGCCTATAAACAACGAAAAAGGCAATCCAATAACTGTAGATATTTCGTCTGCCCTGCGCTCCTTCCGCGACTCCTATGAGTATTCGCCTGAGCCAGGTGTTATGCCAGTAGTGAAATTCAATGTTTCGGCATACGACGAGTATATGACTAATGGCGAACTGCATAAGTCGGAACCCGTGTCGTATCTCGCTGGCGAGGACGTGAAGCAAACCTTGTTCGGAGGATTCTCTGACTACGACCGACTTATGGCTACAAACGACACTATGCCCGTTAGCCGAATGACTCGCAAGCCTACCACCATACCACAGTTGGCGTGTGTAGGCGAAACCATCATCTACGTAGAGCCATACTCTCCTGCCGTTGACTTCACAACCGCCACATGGGAGGCTCCCGAAGCCAAAGCCTACAACATAACGGCAGAAGGTGCACAGACCGTAGGCGGACAGCAGCTCTTTGCCCTGCCTGCTTCCGAGGCAGAACGTCGCACGGAGTTTCGCTTCATCAACTCGTTCGGTGTGCTTGAGAGCATCAGCATACCCAAGAGTTATGCACAGGAAGTAGACATCAAAGCCACCAACTACATCGTGACACGCGAGGAAACCTTGCACTCCTTCTCTCGGTCGGCAGTACGCAAGCAGGGTAACATGGAAGGTTGGAACTATATGACCGACCCGTTGGATGAAGCATGGCTCGCTTGGTATCTTCACGAATTGCTCATGTCCGAACACGTATGGCTGAAGATTAACGGCAAGTTCCTGCCATGTACCATCGAGTCGGAAGAGACCATAAAGTATGCCGATGATACAAAGGATGATATATACAGTGTATCATTCACAGCACGACTCAGTTTCTGCGGCAGCACAAAGATATAAGTCTTTTAGTTTTCATCTCTATATTTCTTACGACCTCAAGAGACACCATGCTATTGGGGTCGTTTGCGTTAAGGTATGTCCGCATCATGCTAACGTTTTTCCCTAAATTCGCAATAGAAAATCAACATAATATATGACACAAGCGACAACCAAAGACTATTGGATTTCGCCTTCGGCATTGCATATTGAACTAAATGCCCTTGGCTATCCCGACTATATTCAGGCATCGTGCGTAAGCGGTGCCAAGATACTTGTGTACGTCAAGGATATTATCGGCTTCGATGCCGGACACAACTACCGACGCTGGTCTTTGCAGGCAGCTCCAACGGTATTCAATACCCACACCGAAAAATATGTTTATGTTGCCATTCCTCGCGATATGACGCTCACGGCTTCGGCATGGATAGTATTCCCGTCCGAACAGATAGACATCTACGGAAAGAATGAAAAAGAAGAGCAGATAGGCGACGAGAAGTACTACTACATCTTTCTGCAGGGCATCATCACGTCGTCAGGCGATAACGGCACGGTGCAGCGCGACTGGAAGGAAGGTGGCAGAATAATATATGGCTACTTGTCCTCAGACGAAGCTATCAGCGCCATCCCCCACGAAAGCGAGTGGTATAACTATTCTTCGGTAGATGGTATCGTGACCTTCCTCAAGGACATTACGATGAAGGCTGGCACTAAATTCCGCCAACTTTTCGCAAAAACTCTTACTATTAAGTCCGGAGGGAAAATAGCCTTTGAGAATCAAGGTGAGGTGAATGGAGTGTCCATTGATTCAACCCCCCTCGACTCTGTAGATAAAATTGTCACTCCCAACTATCTTGACAATAAGGCTCTGTCTAAAGTACATGAAGATGTAGCAAAAAAGGTAATAACCTTCATGGAAGGACTGACGGTTGGAATGGACAAGAAAAAAGGTATTGATGCGAAAGGTAACGCTGTGTTGGGCGATGTGGTACTCGACCGTGTGCGTGACCCCCACTCTACCGAGGCGGACCGAACCATAATAGGCGCACAGGGATTTGACCTATATATGGGCGAGGACGGCAAGAGTCACCTGTACATTGACTACCTAACGACTCGTGTAAAGATGTTTGCTGCAAGTGCCGAGGTTAGGAAGGTGAGCTATTCGGGCGGTACAACTATCTTCTCGAACGCTGGCTCTACTATTATTAAGGTGGCTTACATATTCGACACATCGGGCTCGAAGGTGATAGCGTACAAGTGTTATGCTGCTGCTGATGATGGAACGACAAAGACTATGAACTGGTGGCATGTAGGCATGATGGCTCTATGCCAGACGTTTAATGTGAAGGCAGGCGAGACAGAGAATCTTGCCAACAGATACTACTGGCGCATGGTGGTTGGTGTTGGTCAGGAGACGTTGGAAGACGGTAAGCTGTACGACTATGTTATGTTGTCGAACATGGCTACGTTTGTCGGTGGAGATAATGTTATACCGTCGTATTGCTCGAAGGTGATAGCCAAGAAGAAGGTGGCCCTTAAATGGGGTAACATTGCAGTTATGGTGGCACAGCAAGACGGTATGATGAGTATAGCATCGCTGTTTGCTGAACAGGAAGGCGGACGTACACAAGACGATGACAAGAACGAGATTGCGAGTCGTGTATTCTACGGATATGACGAAGGAAGTGTGGCACCATTGGCTGGTGACGTGATTGTTAATGTGGGAGACCAGATACGTTGGAACTCGCGCGGCAATGTTATCAAGCTGACAACATCGACCGAGGACAACAGCTCGGACACTGCGCCTTCTATCACCATGTACCACGGCATTGGCGCATTGTGGGAGACGGGTAAGGAGGATGCAGACAAGCAGCCTGTGCGTAATCCTTATCAGTGGAAGACCGTGACGTGTGTAATCTCGCCTGAGCTTACAATGTTCAATACGGAGAGATTCAAATGGTTCTCGGGCACGCCAGATAATTTGATAGACCCTATCACAGTGATGTGGGAGATTGTGCCTACATCGAGCAGCATTGTGCGCCACGTAGCTAACCGTACGACTACGCCTACTGACATTACCTTTACTCTTGTTAAGCATACTGGCAGCAAGGCGGAGACAATAGCTGCCGAGAATGTTGTGTTCAAGGCAACAATCGAGTACCAAAACGGCAATAAACTGAATGATGCTCCCTTCAAGAATTTGGCCTCACTCGCAAGTCTGTACGACATGAAAAGCGTTAAGGTAGATGCTTATCTGAAGGAGGAAGTAAAACGTGCTGATGGGCAGACGGAGACGAAGCAGACACTTGTTAAGACTACAAATGTAATTGTTACAAGCGACGGTAAGGAAGGCAGCAGTGGACGTGGTATCGTTAGCGTCAATACCTTTTATGCCTTGGGCGATAATCCGCTTGCTTCGCCAGTGAATACTGAATACAAGTATGATACTTTGTCGGCTGTGGTAATAAAAACCAATGCCGACAAATATGTTTGGAGCGCCGACAAGGTGACGTATAGTAATAACACTACAGAGTTTACTGGTAAGTATTGTGTGGGCAAGTGTGCTGACTTGACCAGCGTAACCGAGATGTGGGGTGTATCTAATTCGGCTACTGTAAAGCCTTCTGTTTGGTCGGACACTTACCCTAACGAGAGCAAGCTAACGCCAGGCACATATATCTGGAGTCGTGACGAGATTGTTTGGCTCGATGGAACAAAGACGTACAGCGAGGCTCAACTTGTAGGATATATAGGTACGAATGGAAATAACGGACGTGGCATTGATAGCGTCAACACATTTTATGCGCTTGGTGATAATATCACTACCTCGCCTGTAGACGCGGAATACAAGTACGATACTTTGTCTACGGTTGTAATTAAAAACAATGCAGACAAGTACGTGTGGAGTGCTGACAAGGTGACTTACAGCAACAAGACCGTGGAACTAACCGGTAAGTACTGTGTAGGTAAGTGTGCTGACTTGACAAGTGTAACCGAGATGTACGGCGTATCTAATTCGGCAACCGTAATACCTAAGGTATGGATATATAGTTATCCTACAACTGAGCAGCTAACGCCAGGCACATATATCTGGAGTCGTGACGAGATAGTATGGCTCGATGGAACGAAAGAGTATAGCGAGGCGCAGCTTGTTGGGTATGTAGGTAAGGATGGTGATAAGGGAGAACCAGGACAGCCGGGCGACCCAGGCAAGCCTGGAGAACCAGGAGCCGATGGACAGGACGCTATACAAGTAGATTTTTTGCCTACAGCTCTAACGGTAGAAGCTAATAGCGATAGCAGCGGCAATGCCGTTGTAGATTGTTCGAGCGGTAATATCACGGCAGAGATATTGGTGAGAAGTGGCAGCAAGTCGGTAATGTCGGCATGCGACAAGATAGAGATTGCGAGTGTTGACGGATGCACAGCCGAGGTTGTAAGGACGGACGTGAACACAGTCAAGGTACGCATAAACTCTGTAAGCTACACGACCATCGACGGTAAGCGTATATCGTACACTACAGCGAGTGCTACTGTGCGAGTGCATTGCTTGTTGACTAATCTCTACTACTCGGCAACACTTGCCATAAACGTTAATGTGGCGGCATTGTGGGGAGAGTACAAGCGCGACATGAAGAGCATGGAGAGTAAGTACACCGAGATAAGCAATGCAACAAATAAGAGAGTGGACGACCTGGGAAATAGTGTTGACAATATTGGTGATAAGGTTACCAATATAGATAAAGCCTTGGACGGAATACCTATCAAGACCGATAACGACCTGACTAAATACACATCTAAGATTGAGCAATCGGCAAGAAATATATCTCTTAAAGTTGGCGAGACCATTGTGGGCAGGCACAATCTGCTTACGGGCAGCGCATTCGAGAAGGAAACCGATTTCTGGACAGGCAACGATGCGTATACGCCCTATATCTCTGTGCTAAACAACTATAACGGATATAACTCGGCAGTAATAGAAGGTAAGAGCGGAACTAATAGAGGTGTTGACTTTATACGTGTTAGGGTTAATGTTGCTCGTAAGTATGTTGTTAGCGCAATGCTGAAATGCAGTGGAGCGGTAAGTGAAGGAGACTTTAATGCGTACATCGTACAACGCGACGGCAGTATGGCCGACTTAAACAAGAACCTTTTTATACCGTTATCGGTAGCTAAGAACATGGTAGCTAACGAGTGGATGCTTGGAGTAGAGACCTTGACGCTTGATGCCAACACGGTGTTCATTGATTGTGTATTCCTCTATTACGGCACCAAGACAGCCTATATAGCCTGTCCGCAGATAGCCGAAGGCGAGGAATATGCGGGATACACACTCTCGGAACAAGACAGAGGGTACATAGGCGGAAACTTGTTAATTCACACCAATACCCTTGTTAAGCCAGACACCTTATCTATATACAACTCTGACCCTCTTGTTGTAGACAGTACGCATACATCCTTGTTGCAAGAAGGTGATGCGAACAAGTATGGCAGCTATGCTACATTGTATACCGACGCGACATCTGCCGAAGTAAACACAATACGGTGGAACTTGAAGGGAATGAACTTGATTAAACAGGGACAGATGTATATGTTGTCGTTTGTTGCTAAGGGCACTGGCAAGGTAACTACCTTCTTATACAACGACGGTACACCTCTTATTGCTACTGAGGCAAGTGGATTTGCATCGGGCAATCAAAGTGCGGACGGTAATGCAGCGATTGTCTTAACATCATCATGGCAACGATATTTTGTGTTTTGGCGCATTGTGGGTGATAAGTTGCCTATATACGTTTTGTTCCGTGCGATAAAGGGCAGTAAGTTGTATCTATCGCAGCCTAAGTTAGAGTATGGAGCTACCGTGACTGAATACCGAGCCGAGAAAACTGGCTACGTTGAAGACAAGTCGATTGCTGGCAGTCTGCTCGATGCTGGCATTGACATAACAAGCCGACAGATAATGCTGACCGCTGATAAAACATTGTTTCGAACTACCAAAGGTACTAAGATAGCTGTGTTCGACGAGAGCGGAATAAATGCTCAATTGGTTAGAGCACAGCGTCTACAGACTAAAGGCACGAACGGAGCGGAGGTGCAAATTGAGAACGGCATGGTGCAATTCTTCGGCGCAGCTGGTGTGGCTAATATCCGCTTCGGTCTTGACGATAATGGATATGCCACACTTGGGTATTACGACAACCACGGCAACCTGCTGTACGACCTTGGTCCGAAGGGAATTGTTAAACTTGACGTGTCAGACTCTACCATGACCCGTACCGCCTTTATCAATCTTGACGCGGCTGGACTTGTATCTCCTTACACGGAGAAGAAGGATGGCTATTTGTGGATAACAGCCGATAATAACAACAAATTCTTTGGCTTGCAGGGTAAGCCTAACGTCTATGTTAGAGTGAATCTTGGCGTATCGAAGAGCGTGACGCTGTATCTGTATCGTGCTCCACGTGTAAACGGCGAAGTAATGGCAGATGATAAATATGGCATGAATAAGTCGCAGACGGAGAAGGCGGACGGCTGTTATTTTACCAGTAGTAAGATACAAGTTGTTGGTAACAACTTTACCAATCTCGCCAAAGGCACTTATCTGCCTTGGGACGCACAGACACGAGACAACACTAAATTCAGACCAATTGGTGTTAAGTCGGTACCTAAGTTGTCGGTTGGCGGTTATATGACGCTTAGTACATCAGCTTTAGCAAGTACGTCGCAGCTAAAGATACTTAGTACAGTGTATGGTGGCGGTGTGTATGTGTTTCCTGATGATGGATTTGGGAAAGTGGAAATAGATTAAAAAGTTGGACTTTATAAAACAAATAAAATTATGGCAGAAAAACAGGAGAAAAGGATTAAGGTGCTGCTTACACCTGCTGGCTCGGAATGGGTGGCGGATAAGGAGTACAAGAGACTTGACTACATCTCGGACGGTAAGGCGGTATGGGTGTGTATCAAGGTGGATGCGGTGTCGGGTGTGAACGTGGGGCATGCTCTTACGGAGACCGCATGGTGGAACAAGTGCATCGACCTTAGCGAGGCGGAGAGCCTTGCGAGCGAGGCCACTGCTGCGGCTAACGCTGCTGCGACTACCGCCAACAATGCGGCTCAGGCGGCAGAGGAAGCTAAGACGGCGGCGGAGGCGGCTGTCTCCGAGGCAAACAAGGCTACGAAGGCTGCCAACGCCGCTACATCGGCGGCACAGATTGCCACTGCTGCGGCTAACGTAGCTACCGCCGCTGCCGAGAATGTGAACGCTGTGCTTGGCGACGACAACGTACTGAAGGTGACGGACAGAACTGGAGTCGAGAAATCGTTGGAGCTGGTGTCGCAGGCTGCGGCAACAGAGATGGCGAAGAAGGTGGAGCAGAACACTGCGGATATAGCCGAACTGAAGGAGGGTGTGAAGGACTATTATGTAGGTGAGAACGATGAGGTGACGGGCGACCCTCGCTTCAAGAACTGCAAGGGCAATAAGGAGTTCTTGGGTGAATGGCATCCGTTCCTTATCGACCATACCGACAACACGGGCGAGGGTACACACCCCGTAGGTCAGTTGATGGACAACAATCACTTCCGCTTTGTGTCGGGTGCGTTTGCTCCTACCGTAGGTATCACAGAGGCTATGCGTGCTGCGTGTGATGTACAACTCTATACCGATGCCGAGCACACTACCCCATTGACATTGAAAAATGGTGTTGTCGTGACAGATAAGGTTGGTGCACATCCTTACGATGCGACAGAGGTGTACAACTCGCTTGGTTTGGTAGACTTGTACGACGGTGAGGGTAACAAGGTGCGTCAGTTGTTGCCTTGGGAGACTACCGAGACCAAGTATTCGGTAATGATAGGTCGCTACGATACTCTCTACCCCGTAGACCGCCAGACAGGCGAGAGCGGTAAGGTATTGACGGGCATCTTCAAGCGTCAGGTTCGCTATGACGGCATTGATACGGGCAAATATCCGCTACTGAGCACGGCTCTGGCTCCATGCCCAGTGACAACTGTAGGCAACAAAACACGCAACTTCTTCTACGCCTATGCCGTGGGTGATAAAAACACCACCAACGGACCAAGCGGAGCTGGCGAAAGTATGTGCTCGATGTACGTAAACGATGGCAGAACATATCCTCGTATATCGGATATTACTCAGATGAGCAACATGCAAAAGGCACGTGCAAACAATGCTGATGTCAATGCGTCACAGCCCTTTGCCGAGGGTGGTTATCATGGTGTCAACACTTTCATTCTGTGTATGGAACTGCTGTATGGCACAAAGTACTTGCACAACAATAATCTGTTCGGTTCGGGCATATCAAGCAATGACGCTTGCAACTCGGAGAATACATGGCTCGGCAATGGCGGTGTGCGATGCAAGGAACAGGGAACGTCAGAATGGACATATCGCGGATTTGGCGATAGCACACCGTTTGGACATAACGAAAAGTTGGAAAAGAATAACTTTTCGTGGTTCGTGAATTATTATCGCCCAAAGGAGCAGTGCATGGAGAGCCAGATGGCAGCATCGTGGGCAGCAGAGTTTGGAATTGCTGAGAACACCGAGTATGAGGCGTATGGCGTAACTTACAGATATAAGAACATAACGGGCGTAAAGGGCTTGAATGACGGTGTAATGAACTGTAAGGTGTATCGCAAGAAGATTGGCACTTGTAAGGGCTACAAAGACGCTAACACGCTTGCTACATACGACCTTGAGCTAAGTCTTAGAATGAGCCTTATGCACGGCATGAACACCAGTGGTGATGTCTTCGCCTATTGGGGCGGTGGTTGTGAGATGGTGGGCACTAACAAGGTGCAGACCAACGGCAGCTACAATGCCGAGCAGTTGTTAAAGAACTATATAGACTTCTATCTCGAGCCCAACCAGTCGAAGTGGGTGAATGAGTCTGGTGTTATCAAGAGCAATCTTGGCACATTCGGCTTCGAGTCGGTGTATGGCAAGATAGGTACTTTCGGTCCTCCTATCCTGTCGGACGGTTATTGTAAGAATAGACTTGGGTATATCCCATACAAGATTGCCAGTGGAGGGAATATTAGCAGTTGGCAATGCTTCTACTCGTGGGCATTTCCATACTGGAGCTCTACTATCAACCAGCGCGTGCGCATAGCCGTCCGTTTGCGTGGCGATGCGAACGCTTCGGGATGTTCCGCGCGGTCTCTCGCTGCGTCCTACTCGGCTGCGACTGCGTACGTGAATTCTGGCGGTTCTGCCCAGTGTCGCATCGTGCAATAGGCGCAGCCGGGTGCACCCCAGTGCAACGTTGGGCACCCGGTGCAACCGGGGCCCTCTTGCTAAGGGAAAAGTGAAGAGTGAAAAATCCAAATGTTAAAAGAAATTATAGAAAATGGAGAAAGACAAGAAGATATTTCCTCAAAACCAGGACAAGCTCGGCATGAGGGCCGAAGCCTCTGAAGCCTGCATGAGAGGTGACGCCATCCTTATAGAGGATGGCTAAAGAGATTGGTGTTCCCGAGCCGTCCGTTTGCGTGGCAATGCGAACAATTCGAAATGTTCCGCGCGGTATCTCAATGCGAACAACTCGGCTGCGAATACGAACGTGAATAATGGCGGTTCTGCCCAACGTCGGGCATCATAAAAGATGCAGAACTAATAACACGGGAACACCACTCTCGCTCAGGAGAAGCAGAGAATATCAAAGACAAGGGATGTGAGCGTAGCACGATGGCTGTACGTGATGCAGCGGACGTGACCGAGAGACATTCTGACGGACAGACAGTTCCGTCAACTTTTTAGCCCGACACTGATTATTAACAGCGGAGCAATCCGCACAAAACATATTATTAACGTGCATAGACCCAACTACATACCATTCGTTGCTGACGACTTTAAGAGAGCCGTTGAAAGCGCTGCTAAGGGCAGAAAGAAACGACCGGAAGTAAAGGAGGCATTGAAGGATGTAGACGGGCTATGCGCAAGTATTAAACAACGTCTCAAAGATGGAAGTTGGCGTAAAGACATCGAGTATCGTAAGCTGACCAAGGTGAACAACAACAAGAAGGTGAGGCATATAGACGCTCCTTCGTTCAGAACTTTAGTTTACGAACATTTGTTAAAGAACAAACTGGAGCCGATATATCTTAGGCGCGACCCACTGGTGTCGCTCAACTGTAAAGAAGGTTGCGGCATAACTCCATCGGCTAAGCACAAGGAACAGAAAAGCAACTATGTGTTGCCAAGAGTGAAGCACCTGTTTTACGATCTGCGCGAAATGAACTGGATTGTGACAGCCGACCAACGACAATGCTATATGCACGTGAAGCCGAGTGTGTTCCGCAAGGAGCTGAAATATCTTATTGGCGACAAGTGGCTGATAGACTTTGCCGTGGAGCTGTGCTTTGTTGACGGACAGCTGCCAGTAGGCACACCGACGAGTCCGCTTGCACACCACATACTGATGTTGAGATTTCACGAATGGCTGTGCCGAAACACCGAATGGCGATTGTGCTATGCCGACAACTGCATGGTGGCTTGCCGAACAAGGGAGGAAGCGCAACGGATGAAGTGGCGGATAAGACAGTATTGGTGGTATGAACTGAAGATGAGGGCGAAGCGTGGCGATACAAGAGTAACGAATATCAACGACATGCGAGGTGTTGACTTCTGCGGCTACAGAGTAATACGCAATGCTGGCAAGCACGTGACGGACACGAACAAAGGCTATTGCCTTATACGCAAAGACACGTTGCTAAGGACAAGAAAATGCGACAGCAATGATTCGTGGGGCAGCTACTTCGGGCTAATGCGGCATACTGACGGATTCGGAGAGATGGTTAAAATTGAGAAAGATATGAAACTACGAGAACTGACAAAGAAGATACGCATAGACCGCAAGATGGACGCTCCGAATATCAAGCCACTGGAGTTGGCACGTAGCGGACAGGCATTCACTGTCTTCGACTACGAGATACGCAAGAGCGAGAAATCGGGCGACCCTAACTGGATAAAGATGCTGATAGGTATGCCAGAAGTGACCGACGACGGAGAACTGACGGGCAAGACTGTAGCAAGGGAGGTGCACGGTGGCATGATGGGCATTGTGGCGTGGATGGTGGAAGCCGAGAAGGAATACGGCAAGAAGAATCTGTTGCCTCTTGAGGATGTTCGTATCGTGGACGAATGCGGATATATATTTGAAGGCTCGACAAATCAGATGGAGTACATTTAAAGGTAAAAAAGTAAAAGAGTAAAAAGGACTTTAAAAGTAAAAGAGTAAAAAGGACTTTAAAAGTAAAAGAGTAAAAAGGTATAAATTCTTAAAAATAAAAGATTATGGAGAAATATTATTTTGACGAGGCACAGCCGAGACTGACGGTTGGCGATGGTGTTGTTCTGCTGCTTATCAACGGTAAGGAAGAGACAAAACCTGTGGACAGCATACCTAATGAGGATGGTGTTGTGACAACAGAACTGGTATTGCAGAAGCAGTGGGTGTACGACGGAGTGCGTCTGGAGACTGGCGGCATGACATCGGAAGCTGCTCTGACTGCTGCCGCACAGAAGATGGTGCTTGCGGAGATTGAGAAGCACGACACTTCATCTGCCGTTAACGGCTTTATCCTCAACGGACAGCGCGTGTGGCTGGACAAGGCTACTCGTGTAGGTCTGATGAACTCTACTTCGATAGCTAAGGCGATGGGACAGTCTACTACTACGCTGTGGCTTGGCGAGGTGAAGTTGGTGGTGGAGTGCGACAAGGCGATACAGTTGCTCTCGGCGCTGGAGATGTATGCCCTGGAGTGCTTTAATGTTACGGCTGCACACAAGAAGGCTGTGAGCGAGATGCAGACCGTGGAGGAGGTTCTGGGATATGACTATACCGCAGGCTATCCGGAGGTGCTGGAAATGAGAATTTAAGTGAAAAACGAAGAGTAAAAAGTGAAGAATCCGATAGTTAAGAGAGCACATGGATTTTTCCCTTTTCACTTTTAACTTAAAGGTTTTACTCTTTTAATTTTTTAATTTTAAACATTATGGTAGTATTAAGTTTTATTGCGGCATTGCTGATGTTTGCTATGCTGTGTTTAGTGATAGATGATAAAAAGGAGACACCTGAGATGATGAGCAGTATCTACTACATGCTTGGCAATAGAGGTTGGGTGTTTCAGTTGGTGATGATACTGTTCGGCATGCTGATGATGATATGCTTGCTCGACAGCGGATTGGGTGAGCAATGCCTGGCGTTCCTCGCTTGTGCCGGACTGATGTTCGTGGGAGCTGCGCCAAGGTTTCTGGAGCAAGGCGAGAGAGCGGTGCATAAAGGTGCTGCTATCGTGTCGGCTGTGGCGAGCGTAGGCTGGTGCTTGACGGTGGACTGGAGAATGGCGCTTGCCTTCTTGACTTGGTACGGCGTGTATTTTGTAGGTATAAACAAGGACAGCAAGCCTTGGTTAACGGCTGAGTTTACGGCGATATTGTTGGTTATGGTGACGTATTGGTGTAATGTATTGGTGTAACATGTAAAAAATAGAGATTATGGCATATATAGATACTATAGATGTGCTGAGCTTGCCCACAACGGACAAGGTGCAGACGGGTGACACGTTGCTCTTGATACGCCCTAAAGCGGATGGCACGCAAGAATGCTATCGTGTCGAGGGTAAGGACTTCAGAGGCGAGGACGCTTATGACGTGGCCAAGGCGGGAGGATATGCTGGCACGAGAGGCGAATGGGAGGAACAGATTAGGCGAGTGAGCAAAGTGGATATTGGATTTGAATCCGATAATGGCGAACTTGTTATTAGTTATTAAACAGATCGATATGAAAAAGATAGTAAGAGGTAACGATTTTACGATGAGAGTGCCGGTAAGGAAGATTGTGGGCGGAGAGGTGGAGAAGTTTCCATTGCCTGCTTGCGAGGAGGTGGAGGTGAATCTTGTCAATGCTTTCCGCCGTAGAAGAATGGCGCATACGATAGGCGTGGAGGACGACTCGCTGCTTGAGGTGAGAGTGCAAAGCTCGGAGATGGCTCTGGGTGCGTATGCCCTTGAGGTGAAGGGCAAGCTGTTCGGCTGTTCTTGGCGAAGCAACGAATATGAGCAGATAATGCTTGTTGACAACAATGCCCAGGGTGATACGGTGTTTGAGCCACATGAGGGTGAGGACTCGGTTGAGATGGACACAGCTGTTGTGGTGCTGCCTCCTACCGTGGAACTTGGCAACCTGATAACGGGGGCACACGAGGCTATCGAGAAGGCCAATGCGGCAACGGATAGAGCTAATGTTTCTGCTGATAAGGCTGACAAGGCTGCTGCGGATGCTAAGAGCACGGCTGATACTGCAGCTGCCGAGGCGAAGACTATTGCGGACGCTGCAGCTGCCGAGGCGAAGAATACTGCGGACGCTGCTGCTGCCGAGGCGAAGAAAACGGCTAATGACGCTGCTGAACTGGCTATTACAACTGCTAATAATGCCGCGAGCGATGCAGAACAGAGAACGACCGCTGCCATTGCCGAAATGACTAAGCAGACGGACACTACGCTTGCTGATGTTACGCAACAGACAACGGACGCTATTGCTGATGTTAAGCAACAGACAGATACTGCTATTGCCGACGTGAAGCAACAGACTGCCGATGCTATTGCCAAGAACGATAAGGCTACGACCGATGCTGTGGCTAAAGCTGCCAAGGCTACGGCTGACGCTGTAAAGGCTAAAGCGGATGCGGACACGGCTGCGGACAGGGCTAATACGGCTGCAGAAAGATGCGAGAGCGTGAACGTAGATTTTGATGTGGAAAGAGGAGAATTGGTGATTGTAAGTGAATAGTGAAAAGGGAAAAATCCAATAGCTTTTAAGAGTAAAAAAGTAAAAGGGTAAAAAAGTAAAAGGGTTTTATTATGAAAGCAAGTGACATTTTGATTGACAAACTGAAGCAGTTTGAAGGGTTTCGGGCTAAGGCGTACCGATGCCCTGCTGGGGTGTGGACGTGTGGGTATGGGCATACTAAAGGTGTGACGGCTCGCACGGCGTGCGACAAGACGAAGGCTCTTGCATGGCTACGCTCTGACCTTGCGCCTATCGAGAGTTTTCTTTCTGCCATTCCTGAGGTGACGAAGACGCAAGGACGCTTTGACGCATGTGCGGATTTCTGCTTTAATCTTGGTACGGGTGCCTTTCGTGGGTCTACGCTCTTTAAGCTGATACAGAAGAAGGCTTCGGTGGCTGCTATTCAGGCGGAGTTCTTGAAGTGGATTTACGCAGGAGGCAGACCGATGGAAGGACTGAAAACGAGAAGACGATGGGAAGCAGGCCGCTTTGCGGAGTGAAGAGTGAAGAATTTAAGTGAAAAACGAAGAGTGAAAAGTGAAGAATCCAATAGTTATGTAAAAGTGAAGAGTGAAGAACGAAGAGTGAAGAATCCAATAGTTAAAAGAGCGCAAAATCCTCGCAAGAAGCAAAAGCACATGGATTTTTCACTCTTCACTTTTCACTCTTCACTTAACCTCGCTCTTCACTTAACCTCACTCTTCACTTTAAAAATCAATTGTTATGGAGAATGTTATTACAAAGATTGTGAATAAGGTGGGCAGCGATAAGGTGATGCACGTTGAGACGTGTGCGCTTATAGCTGTTGTGGCGAAACGATGCTCGGGCAGTGTGGCGATAGGTGCTGCTGTTGCCCTGGGTGTAGGACTGCTTAAGGAGCTGTATGATGTTGCTACGGGAGAGGAGTTTGACATGAAGGACGTGGCGGCAGATGCTGTGGGAGCGGTAATTGGAACAAGCATTTAAAAGTAAAAAAGTAAAAGAGTAAAAAGGTAAAAGAGGACTTTTAAGGGTAAAAAAGTTAAAAGAGTAAAAAAGAAGGCTGCTGTCCTCACGGATAGCAGCCTTTAAGTTTTTAACATTTTAAATACTTTACAGAATATGTATTATTCTAATAAAATACTTTTGCAAAGGTACAACAAAAAGGCGAGACTACAAAAGTGGTTCGCCTTTTTTGTTTCGCTCTTGTTGCTTATTCGCCAGGTACAGTGAAGTCTATCCACTTCAAGTTTGGGAAGTATTGCTTATAGTTGTCTTTGGTGATGTCCTGCTCCCAGTCGGTGCCGTCCATATACTCTATGCAGATACTGACGGGCAAGGCGTGCACCTTCTCCACTCCGATGTAGGCTGCGTTAGCCACACGCTTATACTTCTTATTCGTGTCGAAAGGACCGGTTGCCGACACCTTGCGCAACTGAAGGTTGGGTGTCATGCCTACTGACACGTCGCCCACCTCGTTTACGGCACACCACTCCACCTTGACGTACTTCACCTTCTTCTCTCCGTCGCACGTAAACCCGATGTGCAGTGCTTTGGAAGTGTAGAGGATGGTAGGTTTCAACTTAAAGGTTGAGAACACCACTTGTGCATTTGCTGTATGGGCAACGAGCATCATTACCAACAGCATCATCATTCTAAAGATTTTCTTCATACTTTTATATTTTTATACGTTAGTACTTTCGTAGATTAATATTTTTATCCCCATTCTCACTATGTCCGTTAAAAACAGACAGGCAAGACCTATCGTTCCGACCGTCACAGTCATCCCGATGCAAACACCGAGGTGCAGCAGCCTCGTTCCATCTTCAAGAAGAAGGCGCAGTTTGCCGCGGCTTGGTGGAAGCAGAACCGTCCTGCAGACAAGAACGCCAAGGGTACGGAGGCTTACCTCGCCGTGATGAAGGCCTACAAGGCGCAGCACAAAATCGGCAACCCCTACAGCTTCATGCGCTCCCTCGTCACCGACGACCTCAAGGTCCTCCTCTCCGGCAACGACCTCACGGGTGGCGTGAAGCCTGGTAGCTCCACCACTGAAGGTAGCGGTCAGAAGCCTGGCGCAGGTGGCGAGTTGGAGTCTTAACAGCCCCCTCGTCTGTCGCTACCGAGCGAAGCAAAAAGCCACGCTACCTATCACAGGCGGCGTGGCTTAAAACCAAATTAGTAATCACAATCTTTAGATTATGAAAACATATCTTTATTCTGCCGCCACGCTTGCACTTATCTTAGCTCCGCACGATGGGCAGATTGTCTGCATTTGAAAATGTTTCGGCACAACTCGTGTTTGCCATTGGTCCTCGTCGGGAAACAACTCGGTTATCTTCACTCCCAATGCGTCGGCAATCTCATAGAGGTTGCTTAATGACGGATTGCCGTTGATGCGTGAACTAAGAGTTGGAGCAGTTATAGAACGAGTATTATTATCTTTATCGGTACGAGTAATCCTGCTTGCAAGTTCGTTAAGAGAAACGCCTTGTTGTTGCATTATCTCGGCAATGCGCAGATTATTTCTTTTTCTTTCCATGATAATATTGCTTTTCTCCATATTCTATAAGTATTAAAACGTTGATGCAAAGGTACGCTAAATTAGAATAATTTGCAAGCCTTTTAGGATAAATTTTAAATATCTTTGATTATTTTCTTTCTTTTATTTGTTATTTTTAGAATTTTTCCTTATCTTTGCAGCGCAATTTTTTAATAAGAATATAATCAAATTAGTAATCATTTAATTTTAAACAGTTATGGAAGAAACAACAGTGACCATCGACTTAGGCAAAGACGACATTCGTATTGCCGCAACTTCAGTACTTGAATATCTTAGCATCTATCCTCCTATGGAAGATGAGCGTAACATCGATTTTAATATGGGCGTTCAGATGCTCTACGACATCCTGAAATCTACCTTTTAATGTAGGCGACTATGGATAATCCTATTATGCCAGCACGTAAAATCTCTGCCGCGAAAAACATCTTTCGTGGCAAGATTTCTTTGAAACATTGTTGCTTGAGTTCCAATGAGCGAAATTATCTGACTATTGCCGCCACTGCCTATCTTGCCAATCCTAATACGCTTCTTGATATAGAGAAACTGGAGAAGATGACAGAATTTCTTATGGGGCAAAAACGTAGGCATCGTGTAAGCGAAGGTGTATCTAAGTTCTATTCTATCATTCAGGACATGGCTAATGATGGCGAGAAACTGAATTTTGATGATATTCCTATTCTGCCATTGTCGGATATAGACAGACAGATGGCTAAACTTCTTGAGCAAAACTACACTAAGCAAATGAACGAGCTGAGGAAAGAGAATGATATTTGCAGGGAGCGATACCGTGAGTTTGTGGAGTCGTTGGTAGTGCAACAACGTAAGGAGACGAAGGAGTATTTCGACAATAAAAAACCTTATGAGCGGAAACGTGAGCGACGTTTCGACTTTGAAGTAAGAAACAAGGCTTACACCAACGAGGAGGTTGTCGCACGTTTGCATGAGTTGTATGGCGACGATTACGACTATACGCAAGTGAATTACAAAAACTGTAGAACGCCCATCACGCTACGCTGCAAGAAACACGATGTAGAAATCTCTCGCACATTACCAAACTTATTAAAAGGCTGGGGATGTCCTGCATGCAACAAAGAGCAGGGCAAAACGTGGGCTAATACCGTAACTAAGACCTACGACCCGGCACGTCGCTCGGAGCGTTGGACTACGGAGCGTTTCATAGCCGAGTCGAAGGCTTATCATGGAGAAGGCATTTTTGATTATTCGCAATGCCGTTACGTCAACAACGACACCCCGGTTACGCTTATTCGTATTGCAGATGGGGCGGTCGTAAGGGTTCGCCCTTACGACCATCTTCGCCACGATACCGACTATGGCATTGAGCAACGATACTATCAAGGAACAACAGATAAAGAGAAGATCCATTTTCTTGTAAGACAGTTGGAGGAAAACATTGACAATCCTATATATGTGCCTATGCAGACAATAAAGTATTCCAACAAACGTTTTAAGTGTATCTGTCCGCTGCATGGAGAGTTCTATGCTTCATTGCACAAGATACGTAGTGGTCATTGCTGTCCCGAATGTGACAATAGCGGAGAGAGCGTAGGAGAACGTAATGTGCGACGCTATCTGCAAAGCAACAACATCAACTTTATGCAGGAATACCGCATTGAAGATAAAAAGTATTTTGATACGTATGTAAGGGTTGATTTCTTTTTGCCCGACTTGAACACTATAATAGAGTTTCAAGGCGAGCAACATTACGGAATAGGAAACAAAGCTATAACGCATGGCAGCACGAAGTGGCAAAGTCAGAAGAAGCGCGACAATCACTTGCGCCGCTACGTAGCCGACCATAACATTCGGCTCATTGAGGTGCCATATACTTATCGCCCAAACGTTGATGCGTTCCTTGCCGAGCGAGGCATAGCATAAGTATTGCTTTCGTGCAAACAGATGGATGAAGAGCGAAGCCTACTTTGCTTCGCCCTTCTCCTCTGCATACTTCGGGATGTTGGTGACGAGAAATGCTGTGGCGCAGTTGGGACACACCAATACTTGCCGTGCATTTTGCGGTTCTTGTGCGAAGAGCGGACCGAGCCGTTCACGCTCGGCATACTCCTTCAGTTTCTCGAAGCTCACCTTTGGTTCTTCGATGATAGAGCCATCGGGAGCCATGCGATAGAAGAAGTCGCGAGGATCAACGTCCAATGCCCATGCTATCTTATAGATAGTTGACATGTTCGGGTTGCCCGAAATCATTTGCGATACGGCTGCCTTGGTTACGCCCAATCGCTCTGCCACTTCTTGAAACGATACGCCACTTCGATGCAGCGTCTCCTTGATGTTCAACTCTGTCACGGGGGTATAAGGCTGTATCACCTTGCGTCCGTCCTTCTTAATCTCAATATCTACCATAATACAGTGTTGTTTTGTTTGTTTGTGTTGTGTATATAATGCAAAGTTAAGGTATTTTATTTTATTGGTCGGACATACTGTGCGTTTCGGGCGTTTTTGATTAAGTTTGTTGTAAGAAATAAGCTTTGTGAGTGTAGTTTTTAGTTGTTTTTAGGGATAAAATAGCCTTGTTTTTTAATAAAATATACCCTAAGAACATTGTTTTATTTCCCTATGTGTAAAGAGCCGTCTTTGCGTGCAGCCTCCTGCAATCGAATCTAAGTTTCTATTTGATAGAGAATAAGTT
>ERZ1034998.27-NODE-27-length-103215-cov-14.903751_pt1 | contig 103215 bp, 83 predicted proteins | sample MGYA00520621_ERZ1034998 | MGnify/ENA primary metagenome ERZ1034998 (study PRJEB33766, sample SAMN09781748) | gut metagenome | biome: gut microbiome | host: Homo sapiens | place: Madagascar | study: EMG produced TPA metagenomics assembly of the PRJNA485056 data... | reverse complement strand
AAGTGGGTAACCTGACTTTTGCTTTATCTGCTAACTGGTTGTGAATCAGTACTTTTGTCGGTTGTGCCAATCTCAGGTTGTTCGGTGGTCTGGTAAGCGTCTCCGCGGTTACGTATTGACCTTATCGATAAAAAAGAGTCCGACCTTCCGGCCGGACTCTTTCGAGAGTTATATTCCAATGCAGATTATTTGCCGAATACGGCGTTGAAAATGTGATTCTCTGCATTGTAGTTCTTAGTTCCGTGGAGGCAATCATTCAAGTTCTCAGAAGTAACAGCAACACCATTTAATGTGCCGGCCACCTTGATGGCTGTCTTGGTACCCAGCTCGATCTTCTTGCTGTTGCCATTAAATGCTCCGATGACCATACCGGCAATTTCTGCTGTGCCGCCAGTTACGGTGCAATCCACCACGCAACCGTCACCAGTTGTATGCGCAGCGTTTCCGATGTTTCCGATAAGACCGCCAATACCGTATACATCTACTTTGGCAGTAACTGTTCCATAGGCTTTGCAGTTTTCTATAACAAGACCATTTGAATGGAAACCTGCTACACTGCCGACAGCGCATGCATTTGCTGCACCTGACTCGACTGTGATGTTACCTGTATTTTCGCAGTTGACGATATTACCTGAGCCTCCTTGTATTCCACCAACTCTCACTTTTCCATTACCTTTTACAGTAATAGAGCCGATATTCTTACAATTCTCAGTGACAATTGTTTGCGTGTCTTTTTCAAGGCCTGGCCAACCAACAATTCCTCCTACAGCATTATTGGAACCATCATAATCAGTGTAGAAAATAATATTTCCTTCGTTTCTACAATCTGTGATATTAGAAGCGTTTTGTCCATTGGCCTGATAATCTCCGGAGGAAATTCCACCTGCGAGGATAATATGCTCATAATATTTTGTTTTCTTCTTGCTGTCCTCATAAGAAGGATACTTCTCGTGGTTAGTCGTAGAAGCATTAACTTCAATAGTACCATAGTTATTGCATTTACTGATGTTACCATTCGGAGAAGCCACGACTCCACCTACGGACTGACGTTTTAGAGATGTCTTTGCTTCGTGAGTCTTCTCGATAGCAGTCAGCGTCAATGAAACCTTACCTCTGTTATCACATGACTTCATTTCGAAGCCAGTTCCTCCAAGAGCAACAAGACCTCCAACGTTAGGAACAACATTGACATTAGCTCCAAGTGTCGTGTTGCCATTTACAAAGACGCCAGAAATAGAAATGTTTCCTTCGTTGGTGCAATTGCTCATTTCAGAGCAGAGATAGTCCACAAGACCTGCAGCGGCTACACCCTTCATTGATCCATTACTTTTAGCGGTGATTTCTGCCGTGTTGGAGCAATTCTCAATCTTGCCGTATAATTCGACGGCGATACCTGCAATAGCCACAGTTTCAGTGAAGTTGTCAGCTGAATATGAAACCTTCGCCTTGTTGTGGACATTGCTGATGCTGCCGCTTCCTGAGAGAGCGATAGGAGCAAGATACTCGGAACCGCTGAATGAACAGCTTGCGTCGATGGTGAGATCCTTTACGGAACCATTCATCTTTCTGAAGAGGCCGTGTGTGGACGTCCAGTTCTTGATGACGTGATTGTTGCCGTTCAATGTTCCTTCGAATTCAGGGACAATCAGGAGCTGCTCAGCAGTAACGCCGGCAAGGTCAATGTCCGTCTTGAGATTGATTTCCTGTCCTGCAGTGGTGTATTCTGCACCTGCTGACATCCACTCGAGGAATTCTTCGAGATTGTTGATGTCGAGTGGGTAGGTGTAGTCCACGGAGCCTGTCTTGAATTCATAGTAGAATGCAGGTGACTCGTATTCACCGGATTTGCAGTATGCCTTGATGAAGTAAGTTGTGTTTACTTCCAGAGGTTTTATAGTGATTTCAGGAGTAGGAGAGTCGATGAATTTGTATTCAGCATCTCCGCTCTTCTTGTAGCCGAGAATATATTCCTTGGCAAAATCCTGAGCCTCGAATGTGAGAGTAGCCTTGGTCTTGCCGATGTTGGTTTCCTTAAGCACAGGAGTAAACAGTTCAGGTTCACCGTAAGATACAACTGATACTGTAACACCGCTGAGAAGGAAACGCTGGTTTCCGGTCTTGCCTTCTGGACGGATAGTTCCGATACCGATTCGTGCGCCCTGAGCCACATTCTTGACAGTGACTGTCCTCTTCTCCCATGCTGGTGCTTTCAATGCTGTAGTTCCGTCAGCTTCTTTGGTTGCAGGACGGTCGATAGCAGCCACCTGTTTTACAGAAGCGCCTGTGAGCGTTCCATAACTTGTACCGCTTGTCGATGTCTTGCCTCCTTCTGCCACGTAGATTCCGATGCTCTTGAAGTCAGCATCTCCGGCTTCTTTAAGTCCACCCTTCTCCCACATTGAGGAAATGGTGTAAGTTACTTTGACTGTTGCGAGTCCTTCAAGGTTCGTGAGTTTCGGGGTGAATACGATAGGAATACCGCTCGCTGCACCCATCTGGAGCATACCTGTACGTATGCAGCAGTCACCTTCCACAGCATTGCCTGTACCATCCTTGGCACCGTGAATGACAGCCCAATCTTTGAATCTGGAATTCTTCACGCCACCACTCTTGCCGATGGTGTTGAAGAAACCATGGTTCGGGTCAGTGAATTTGAGATTGGTTGAGTCCCATTTTCCTTCTTCAGGATGAGGTAATGCATTGTTGTTGTTTTCAGGGGTGGCTGTAAAGTCAATAGAGTTTCCACCGAAATAAAGCTCACTGAAGTTTTCTGCGAGAACGGTCGCACCTGCAGCGGCAGGCGTTGTTCCTACCTGAACGATATTGAATCCGGAAGTTTCAGCCTCAAGCGCATCTGAAAGGAGACCTGTGGTCTGGTCCTGGCAGGTAAACCAATATTTGGTTCCAGGTTTGAGGTTTGCGAACGAGATGGCAGGCTGCTTGTCTGCAATGTTCGTAGGAAGCTCGTATTTGCTGATAGTCCAGCCATATACAAGATGCTCCTCTTTGCAAGATTCATCATCGTAGAGAGCAACCTTTACAGGAGTAGCTGCGTCTTTGGTGTTGTCACCGAATGTCGTGACAGACCATTCGAAAACGAGCATGCCGGAATATTTGGATTTAAGACGTACTGATGGCGGTACACCATTCACTACGGCAAATCCTTTTCCGCACTGGATGACATTGGATGTTACGGTCTCGCCCTCCTCATTGATCGCGTCGCCTTCTGCATAAATGTAATTTGTGTGAGGTGCAGCACCTGATACCTTGTATTCTGCGAGGAATTTGAGCTGATAGAGCTTTCCATCTGTAAGACCTTCGAACTTGTGGCTGAAAGAAGTGCTTCCTGCAGGAACTACCTGCTTGTCCAGTGCTTTCTTGCTCGCATAGTCCATAAGGTAAACGATGAGACTGTCAGCTCCGGAAGCCGCTGATACATCAGTACTTACATCGAATGTGCCGTCACCGTTGTCTTTGAACTTGATGTTCTCAAAGCAGGCCTTGCTCTTGTCGAGCATACCGTGTCCGGAAATAAGGACTGCAGGGTCGCCGTTCTTGTCAGTGGCAAATGCCCATTTTGAGAAGACTGCACCATAGTTGGCACGGATGCGTGCATATTTCTCTGAGTGCTCTTTGGTTCCTTTTGTGAAAACTGCGTGGGCGATACCGTCCGCGCCGATAGAGGATACTTTGACGGTCTGGATGTTGTCATCATAGGTGTTTACAGCATCGTCAGGACTGTCGCATAATTCTACATTGAACGATGTGGCGCCTGCCGCAATCGCTTCTGCTGCGTTCCAGCACACTGCCATCGTGTCTGGTCTGCTGTACTCTACATCATATTGCAGGTCTGTAGGTACTGGCTTTGTCGTATCTTCGCCTGCCTTGAACTCCTTCTCGCAACCGGTGAGAAGAATGGAAGCGCACGCAAAAATGCCGGCTATTGATTTTAATGATTTCATATTGAATCTCAATCTGATTTGTTAAAAAGATTAACTCAAATCTGGTTTTATATCTCTCCAAGTCGGTTATTAAGTGGTGATATATACAGATATAAGAATTCGACAGAGACTGTTCCTGGAACATCTCCATCTTGCATCAGAAAACGACCTGTGAAATCAGGCAATACAAATCCAAGGGCAAAGATAATAACGTTTTTAGGAATTGCAACGTTTTTAGTGAAAAAATGCGTCAAGTTTTTTTCATTATGTTGCTTTTGGTGTTTCAAATTTGTTGAAAGCGAACTTACTTTATTGGTATTTCTGCAAGAAATGAAATAAAATGTGAAACAATCTGAAAAAAATCTATATATTTGCACAATAAAAGGGTGATTTGCGCTCCGTGCGTTGTGAACCGATTCAATTCATTGGCGCGAAATCATCAGCAAACCGATAATACACTAATATATTATGAATAAAATTAAACTTTGAAACCGATGAGATAGTGAGTTAATAACCAACCTCCAGCATCGGATATTCCTGAAAGACCAGCTTGAAATAAGGTTACCAATACGAATCCGACAATAAGTAACATTCAATCAATCAATTTGAGCGAAGCTAAACTTTTTGGGAATATATGAAACTCTATTTGAAAAGAATACTGTTTGCAGTGATCTCGGTCCAGATGGCCATGGTCGCTTCATTCGAGCTTTTTGCCCAGAATGTGACTGTCACAGGTACAGTGAAGGACGCTGCAACAAATGAACTCCTCGTGGGTGCTACCGTCATGGTCAAGGGAACGACCAACGGAGTATCTACGGACATCAACGGACATTACTCCATCAAAGCAAAGGCAGAAGATGTTCTGGTTTGCTCCATTATCGGTTACAAGAGCGTGGAATCCAAGGTCGGATCCAAAGCTGTTGTGGACTATGCTCTTCAGCCTGACAACCAGCTGCTTGACGCCACTGTGGTCGTCGGTTACGGTACATTGAAAAAGACTCAGCTCGTGGGTTCTGTGGAGAACCTCGACGGCGGCGTCATAGAGAACAGGCCTAATGCCAATGTGACAAGATCCCTTCAGGGACAGGTTGCCGGTCTCAACATCGTGCAGACTGACGGTAAGGCAACACACTCAGGTTCTCTATATATCAGAGGTAACGGAACTTCATACAATACCCGTAAGAACTTCAGCAGCAGTGCTGCCGGTAAGACACACAGTATCGGAAGCCAGGGATCTGCTCTTGTTCTCATCGACGGCGTGGAAGGCAGCCTTTCGCAGGTGAACCCTGCAGACATCGAGACAATCGCTGTCCTCAAGGATGCTTCTTCTGCTGCCATCTACGGAGCGCGCGCTGCCTACGGTGTGATTCTCGTTACTACCAAAAATGCTGAGACTGACAAGGTTACGGTTACATACAACGGCTCGTTCTCATTGAACTCTCGTATCGTGAAATGGGAGGACAACATCGTTACCGACGGTCTTGAGTGGACAGAAGCATTCTATGAGTTCTATCAGAATGACGCTCGTGTCCCGGGTTCTTCAGGAAAGATTCCTACTACAATGAACACGAACGACATCTCAATGAAGGACATTACTTATCTTGAGTCTTTCCGGGCTCTCCGTGAATCCGGCTATGATTCTGTATATGGAGGTGTCGGCGGCAAGGGACAGTACCTCTATTATGGCAGCTACAACTGGCTCGACCACATCTATAAGGACTACACTACTTCTACCACCCACGATATCAGCCTTAGAGGTGCAAGCAAGAAGCTTACTTACAACCTTACCGGCCGTTACTTCTCACAGGGAGGTATCTACAAGATCGGTGAAGAGAAATACAACACCTTCAATATCAGAGCGAAAGCCAAGGTGCAGGTAAACAAATGGCTGTCTGTGGACAATAATACTTCCGTGTTCCGCAGCAAGTCAAACCAGCCTATGTTCTCGACAGGCTCGCTTATCGGTCACCAGATCGACCAGCATGGCCAGCCTGTATTCGTTCCTTACAATGAGGACGGTACCTGGACATTGTCAGGTGTGAAGACCGGTTATGCGTCATTCTTTGAAGGAAATACAGGTCAGGATGATTCAAACCTCATAGTCGGAACTACTTTTGGTGTTACTGTAGATATCATTCCTGAAGTCCTCAAGATTCGCGGAGACTTCTCTTACAAGGCAACCCGCAGATGGAGAGAGCGTTATAGAGCGCCGCTTTCATTCTATACCAAGCCTGGCGTACCTACCGAGTATGTGGCTCAGGCAGGTTCATACAAGAGCCGCTGGACATACGATACAGACTACATTTCTTCAAATGCTGTCCTTACCTGGACACCGAAACTTACTGAGAACCACAAACTTAATGTCGTAGCAGGATGGAATCTTGAGGATTCCCGCTACAACAGGTTCTATATGCAGAGACTGGGAATGCTCTTCCCTGAGAAATATCAGTCGTTCGAAATGTTCGACGGTGAAATCAAGACCGAGCAGAACAACAGCGATTATGGCATCATCGGTTTCTTCGGCCGTGCCAACTACACTTTGCTGAGCAGATACATCTTCGAGGCTTCAGCACGTTATGACGGTTCTTCAAAGTTCCCTTCAGGATCACAGTGGGGCTTGTTCCCTTCATTCTCCATCGGTTGGCGTCTTTCTGAGGAGCCTTGGATGAAATGGGCTGATTCATGGATGGACAACTTCAAGATCCGCGCGAACTACGGTTCTCTCGGAAACGGTACTGTATCTCCTTACTCTTACCTCGAGACCATGGACATCAACAAGTCTTCAGTCATCTTTGACGGCGGTTTCGTGAACTATACCACTAACCCTTCAGTAGTGCCTAAGACTCTTACTTGGGAAACTGTTACTACCTATGACGTGGGTCTCGATTTCGACTTGCTCAAGAGCCGTCTTTCATTCTCAGGTGACTGGTACCGCAGAAATACTACGGACCTGATTACCATAGGTCCTGAACTTCCTCAGGTTTATGGTGCAAGTGCTCCTAAAGGAAACTACGCTTCCCTCAAGACTACAGGATGGGAACTTACCCTTTCCTGGAGAGACGCGTTCAAACTCGCAGGCAAGGACTTCACTTATGGAATCAAAGGTAGTGTCTGGGATACAAGAACTTGGGTGAAAGAATTCACTTCCACATCCGGCGATATCCTTGACTACTATTCCGGCAAGGAACTCGGAGAAATCTGGGGTTTCCGCACAGCCGGTATCTTCAGGGACAATGCTGAGGCAAATGCTTGGGCTACGGACTCTTACCATAAGAACGGTTCCAACTTCCGCGCTTATGCCGGTGACCTCAAGTTCCTCGACCTCAACGGTGACGGCAAGATCGACTACGGTAAAGGCACACTTGACGACCACGGCGACCTCGACCGTATCGGCGATATCACTCCTCGCTACCAGTATGGCGTCAACCTCGATTTCAAATGGAACGGAATCGGACTTTCAATGTTCTTCCAGGGCGTAGGAAAACGTGACTGGTATCCTATGGTCGAGACTGCATACTTCTGGGGACAGTACAACAGGCCTTATTGCGGTTACCTCATGAAGACTCAGACAGGTGACAACTATGCTCAGATTGACTACAGTACTGAGAACTGGACAGTGGTGAACTATGACAAGAATCCTTACTGGTCAAGACGAGTAGGTTACAGTGCGAACAGAAACGTAGGACCTCTTACTGTGGAGAATGACCATTATCTCCAGAATGCGGCTTACATCCGTCTCAAGAACCTTACTGTAGATTACTCTTTCCCTAAGAAACTTGTGAACAAGATAGGTATGCAGGGCGCGAGAATATATTGCTCTATGGAAAACCTCTGGACTTGGTCTCCTATGTTCAAGCATACTGACATGTTCGACCCTGAGGGTATCGGTGTCGGTGACAGTGACTTCGACAGTACTTCAAAGATCGGTCTCAGCGGTGTCGGCGACGGTATGTCATATCCTATGCTCAGGACCTTCACATTCGGACTTAGTCTAACATTCTAATTTTGGAAATGAAGATGAAAAAAATCAATATTATACTTACTGGTGCACTAATGCTTGCCGGACTCTGCTCATGCTCAGACTTCTTGACCAGAGAGCCTATCCACAAGTTCAGTGCAGAGACATATTTCTCAAGCGAAGCAGAGCTTGAGATGTATGCTAACGGTATGCTCAACAGTTGGTTGCCGAACTCTTCGGAAACCAATGGCGGTGACGCATACAATGACCTCATTGCTACAAAAACCGGTACGGATTTCTATCGTCCGGGCGCTCACTGGGATGCTGCCAAACAGGGCGGCTGGGGAACCGGTGACTGGAGCTTCCTCAGAAGAGTGAACTATATGCTCGCAAATATGGGTAAGGCAAAGAATGCCGTCGATCCTGCAATCTACAATCATTACGAAGGTGTAGCCCGTTTCTGGAGAGCGAACAAGTATATCGCGAAGATCAATTCTTTCTCAAACGTTCCTTGGATCGAAAAGTACCTTCAGCCTAACGACTCTACGGATCTCTTCAAGACTAGAGAGGACAGAGAGTATGTCTTCCATAAGGTCAGAGAGGATCTCGAGTTCGCATGTGCGAACTGTTCAGCAGACAAGAAGTTCCATACTGACGGACGCGTGAGAATCGACAAGTTTGTTGTCAATGCCCTTGCTTCAAGATACTACCTCTATGAAGCGACTTTCAGGCAGAACGTGAAGTACAATCCTGCTACAGGCAAGCCTTGGACAAACGAGTATGAGACAGTAGAAGACCTTCTGAATCTTGCTGCAACTGCTGCCAAGGTGGTTATCGATGAAGGAAAGTTCTCTCTCATAAAGGATTACAGCGCTCTCTTCATCAGCAATGATCTTCAGAAAGATGAAGTGATCTGGGGCCGCAGCTATAGCCAGGACCTCAATGTGCGCCATTCATTGACCCGCTACTTCCACTCTTCAACCATGGGACAGCAGTATTCTGCAACCAAGGATCTTGTGAATATGTTCATGACAGTGGAAGGAAAGCCGATCGATGTGAAAGGCGGTGCTGACAAGGTGCTGATTACAGACGAGTTCGCAGGCCGTGACCCTCGTCTTGCAATGACAGTCCTCGGACCTGGCAGAGAAATCTTGAATTCTGCCAATCCTCACGAGACTATCGACTTTACATTCTGCAAGACCGGTTATATGATCATCAAATGGAGTATTCCTGATGATACACATTTCCAGAACAGTATCGACCAGAACTCTCTTCCTATCTTAAGATACCCTGAAGTGCTTCTGAACTATGCTGAGGCTATGAACGAACTCGGCCAGATGACAGAGGAAATCTGGGATCAGACTGTAGGTGCCATCCGCAAACGTGCAGGAATCGCGAACATCTATCCTAAGAGCGGAGAATATACGAGAGACCAGTGGCTCTATGAATACTATACCAAGGGTCTGAAAAATCAGGAACTCACAAGAGGTGATCTGGATATCGCTCTCGAAATCCGTAGAGAGAGAGTGGCCGAACTTACATTCGAAGGCGGTCTCAGACAGCTGGACGTATATCGTTACGGTCAGGCTGACCTTATCGCCCGCAGGTTCAACAACAGCGGTTGGAAGGGCCTCTGGATAGGTTCTGCTACAGGATTCACATTCGAAGGCCAGGACTATACATTCGCGCCTGCATCTTCAGAGTCACTCAATACTACCACAAACTATCCTATCTCACCGAAGGCTACTGCCAAGGATACTGACTGGTATCTGGAAGACGGATATCTTGTGTACAAGTACGAGCTTCAGTGGGATGACAAGATGTATTGCCGTCCTATTCCTAACTCGGCTCTTACTCTTAACCCTAAACTTGGCCAGAACTACGGCTGGAATTAGTTAAAAGTAATAAAATGCTGAAGAAATTTTTAAACATTTTTTGTTCTGCTCTTGTTCTCGCAGGTCTTTCGGCCTGTGAGAAGAGCGGAAGTACTACTCAGAAGACTCACGAACCGAAACTCGTGTCTCTTACAGGTTCTGAAATCAACGGTACCAAACTTGCCACTGGCATTGACCTTGCCGGCGTTATTACAGACGCTGCTACAGGCAAGGGAATTCCCGGCGTGGCGGTGACCGACGGTTATCAGTATGTGAAGACGGATGCCAACGGCGTGTATCAGATGAAGAGGAACAGTATGGCCCGCAAGGTCTATTATACGATTCCTGCAGCGTATCAGGTTCCTCTTGACAATTCGGATCATCTTCCGATGTTCTTTTCGCCCGGCATGATGTCCAAAGGATTGGCATACCGCTGTGATTTCGTCCTGAACAAGCTCAGCGCTCCGGAGACTGATTTTACGCTTATCGCCATCGGAGACCCTCAGTGCCAGAATATTTCCGAGTCTTCAAGATTCCTCGGGGAGACCATTCCTGATATCAAGAGGACAATGAGTTCCGGCAATTATCCGGCTGTCTATGCTGTCACATTGGGTGATGTCACATTCGACTCTTTCTATATGTTCGACCCTATGGTCAGATGTATGAGAAATATCATGGTGCAGGACAGCTATCTGCCGTTCTTCAACTGTGTAGGTAACCATGACCATAACTCCCTCGTGAAAGCTGTCGGCAATCAGGTTCAGGATGACTACAATGCTACTGAGGAGCATGTGAAGCATTTTGGTCCTGTGGATTATTCATTCGACAGGGGCAATGCCCATATTATCGTGATGGACAATGTCGCAGTGACCAGCATCTCTTCATCAGGTTCTCCGAATTCCTCTACTTGGAATTATACGAACAATCTTCTGCCTTCTCAGCTCGAGTGGCTCAAGCAGGATATCGCTATGGTAGAGAATCCTGAGTCGAAGCTTGTGATTTTCTGTGCGCACCAGCCTATCAGAGGAGCTGCATCCACTACTTATTCTGAAGTTGTAAATCTTCTTTCCAAGTTCAATGAGACGCACTTCTTCATAGGACATACCCATTATCAGCAGAACTATATCCACGAAATCGGTGGAAAGCAGATATTTGAGCATATCCACGGAGCTGCCTGCGGAGGATGGTGGACAGCAAACAGCAGTGTGACAGGTGCGCCTAACGGATATTCCGTGTATAATGTGAGAGGCAACAAGATCAAGGACTGGTTCATGAAAGGAACAAACCGCGAGGAGAATTACCAGATGAGAATATATGATGGAAATCAGGAATATGGCTCTGAGGTGACTCCGAACAGTCCGAAGATTAAAGTGAACTGGTACAGCACTACTACTGTAGGCAAGTTCAAGGTGATCGGAAATGCCAATTTCAAGAATGCGTTTGTGGCTGAAGTCTTCGATGACGACAACCAGTACTGGAGTCTCGAGTTCTGGCAGAACGGTCAGAAAGTGGGAGATTTCGTACGCGCTGCAGACGGCGGTCTCAACAATGTCCCTATCTGTGCATTCTGGTACAATGACAAGAGTAAGACAACCGATACCTGGTGCAACAGGACAGCAAGCCACTACTGGTATTACAAGCCTGCTTCCGGAAAACCGGCAGAGGAGAAGAACTGGGAAGTGCGTGCTGTGCACAAGTATCCTAATGGCGGTTCAGTCACCTACAAGACAAGCAAACTGACTACTGATTACTCTGAATTTTAGGAATAGTCTATATCTCTGAATATGAATAAAATACTGCTCAAGAAGTGTTTATTCGTACTTATCTCTGCAACAACTCTCATATCGGGGGTTGTTGCTTGCGATAAGAACGATGCCCCACCACAGACTCCTCCGACACCGCAGCAGCCGGCAGAACCTTCTGTTCCGGAAGAAACAGGGAAGATAATCAACGGTACGGAAATCGACAAGTCCAATACCCTGGTAGGTCTTATTTCTGACAGGACTACTAAAAAAGGAATTCCTGGTGTGCCTGTCACTGACGGCTATACGTTCACTGTGACAGATGAAAACGGTGTCTATCAGTTCAAGGCCAACAGCGCCTGCCGGAAAGTGTATTATACGTTGCCGTCCGAATATAAAGTCAGTCTGGACACCAAGACCAAACTGCCGCTGTTCTATTCGACTTCAACTATTTCGCCCGGCAAACAGAACAGGAATGATTTTCTTCTGGAACCGCTTGACGCTCCGGAGAAGAATTTCACGTTTCTTGCGATAGGAGACCCTCAGTGCAAGACCAACTCGGATGTCAACCGTTTTAGAACTGAGACTATTCCTGACATGAAGAAATTCCTCGTGGATTCTCAGGCCAAGGGCAAGTATAACAATGTCTATGTGATGACCATGGGAGATATTACATTCGACAATACTGTCCAGTGGAAGCCGATGCGTGACGTCATGTCCAGGTTTACGGCAAACGGAACTGATTACATTCCGTTCTTCAATACGATCGGAAACCACGACCATGACGCTTCCAAGAGGAATCAGTACGAATCCACACAGAATTACATCGACAATTTCGGCCCGGTAGATTATTCGTTCAACAGAGGTGATGTCCATATAATCGTCATGGATAATGTCCTGGTGAAGACAACAAACGGTAAGACCTGGACTTATTCCGGCGGTATTTCAGCAGAGCAGCTTAAATGGCTGAGGGCTGATTTGGCACTCGTGAAGGACAAGCAGAACAAGATGGTCTTCTTCTGCGCGCACATCCCTTTCAGGGGAAGCGCCAAAAGTGGCGGAGCATCTGTCAACAAGGACAAGAACTATGCAGAGGTGCTCAAGCTGCTGACTGAATTTCATGAGGCTCATCTGATGATAGGTCATACCCATTATCCGCAGAACTGGATTCATACCGGCTATGTCACCAAGAGCGGAAAGCCTATTTATGAGCATGTCCACGGTGCCGCTTGCGGTGCATGGTGGTCCTGCAACATGAATACGAACGGCGCGCCTAACGGGTACAGCCTTTATGAAATCGAGGGCAACAGCATAAAGAACTGGGTGGCGAAAGGCACCAAGAACACTGTTGACTATCAGATGCGTGTGTATGACGGCAACCAGATATATGGCGGTTCAGACGGAAATCCTGCTGGAAAATACAAATATACATGGTATGACGGCGGCACGGGAGGTTCCGCAAATATCAAGGCTGCCGGAAACTCAAAATTGAAGGGTGCATTCGTCGCAGCTATATGGAACGATGACGATACCAACTGGAAAGTCGAATTCTTCCAGGACGGGAAAAAGGTAGGAGACATGAAGAGAGTTCCGTCCAAGATTACCGACATCTGCGTGGCTTCATATTTCTTCAATAAACTGAACAAGAACACCACGACTTGGACGACGACCACTGCCCAGCATTACTGGTACATATCGGCACCAGGAGGAGATCCGACCAAAGTGAAAAACTGGGAAGTGCGTGCTACTCAGACGATTCCGAGCAGCGGACAGGTCAATGTATATACATGCAATTCCTTACAGACGGACTACTCTGGTTTTTAGCGGTCTGACATTACATTTGATTACTGAACACAAAACATAGAACGTATGAAATTTAACAAATTGATCATGTCATTGGCAGCGGCGGCTATGTCATTGACAGCAATGGCCCAGAGCCAGACAGTGCAGTTCTTCGCTCACAGGGCAAGCCGTTTCGAGTTCGACGAGAACACGCTTCCTGCCTTCAAGGCTTGTTACGATCTCGGTATCAGAGGCTTTGAAACAGATATCCGTATGGCCAAGGACGGGAGACTGGTCGTGAATCACGACGAGACTTTCGCCAGACTTACAGACTGCACGAATACAGTGGAGTCTATGAACTCGGAAGATATCCAGAAACTTACAACATTCCAGGGAAACAAGATTCTGTTTCTCGATGAACTGGTGGATTTCCTTGCGGACAAAGATGGCGTGTATGTGGAATTTGAAATGAAGACCAAGCCGGAGTCAAGCTATCCGGAAGACAGGCTCAGAGAGTATTGCGACAAACTCTACAAGACGGTCATGGCCAAGAAACCTGAGCACTCCACCTATCTGTTCACATCAAGCGACCGCAGAGCGCTGAATATGATGAAAAGGCTTCATCCTGATGCTGACCTTCTGATTATCTTCAGCAAGCCTGTCTGTGACGAGACTATCCAGATGGCGGAGGCAATGGGTATCAGGCGTATCGGCTGCCAGATGAACGGAACAACCCGCTCGATGGTAAGAAAAGCCAAAGAAGCGGGTCTGTACGTGTCTCTGTGGCCGTCAAGAACTCCTGAAGACATCATGCTCGGAGTCTATCTCGGTGCAGAATTCTTATGTTGCGACAGAGCCGTTGAGGTAAAGAAATTCCTCGATGAAAAAGCTCCGTTCGTTAGATACAAATAGGATATAAATAGGATTTAGAAATCTATAGCCTCGCGCATTTCAGGGATGGTCTGACTAAGGTCCATCCCTTTTCTGTATATGCCTGCGGTGCCGCCGACGAAAATGTCCGCACCCATCTCGGCCATAGCGTGGGCGCGTTCCTTGCTGACGCTGCCGTCCACGCTTATCAGAATGTTATCGTATCCCTTGCTGTCAAGATATTTCCTGGTCTGCGCCACCTTGTTCATTATTCCGTCCACCATCTTGGCCCCCGCATAACCGGGATGCACAAGCATAAGAGTTACGGTATCAAGGTAAGGCAGGTACGTCTCAAGTTTATCAATTTCGGTCTCAGGGTTTACTGCCAGGCCGAAAAGTCCGCCTTTCTCGTGAACTTTATTGCTCAGTTCCTTGAAATCCAGAGTGAGTTCCACGTGAGAAGAAACGATGTCACCTTTCCTGATGTCGAACCTTCCCAGCATCAGCTCCGGGTCTTCCACCATCAGGTGAATGTCCAGAGGCATATCAGTAGTCCTCTGCATGGCCTTTATGAAATCAGGTCCGAAAGTGAGGTTGGGAACGAAATGCGCATCCATGATGTCCACATGCAGCATATCTGTCCCGTATTTCTGCAGGTCCGCGATGTCTTTTCCCAATGCCATAAGGTCGGAGCACATCACCGAAACTGAAATAAATCTCTTGTGACTCATAGCGTTACCTATTCATTGACAAACATAACCTTATTGAAAAATTCCTTGCGGCCGAGGATTACGCCGAAGGCCTGCTCTGACTCGCTCAGATGGAACTTGTGGGAAATCAGCGGCCTCACGTCGATACGGTGGGACGCGATCGCCTCCATGGTGGTGCGCCAGTCGTTCTTCGCGTCATTGTACAGGCTGTTCCATGTGCCCCTGACAGTCAGCTCCTTGCGGAGAATCTCCCAGTAGCCGTTCTGTGTCAATGTCATGTCTCCTGCCGGGTTGCCCATGCATACGACGTGGCCCTTTGCCTTGACAGACCTGAGCGCCTGCTCGAATGTCTGCGAAACGCCCGCTCCTTCGATGCAGACGTCAGCGCCCTTGCCGCCTGTCTGCTCGCGGATGAACTCGACCGGGTCAATGTTCCTGGAATTGACGGCCGTGAATCCGAGAGAATTCGCAAAATCAGTCTTGGTCTGGTCAATGTCACACAGGATGACTCTGGCGGCGCCTGCCGTACGTGACCACAAGCCCAGCATTATACCTATCGGGCCGGCCCCGAAGATGGCCACCGTGTCACCGATACGGACATTTCCCTGGCCTACGGAATGCAGGGCTACGGCAGCCGGTTCGCACATGGCTGCTTCCTCGTAAGAGACTCTGTCATCGAAAAATACGAGATTCCATTCTTTTACGGCAATGTATTCCGCAAATCCGCCGTCTCTCCTGGAACCATAATAATCATAATGGCTGCAATGCGCATACTCTCCGGTCTGGCAGGCCGCACAGTGTCCGCACGGAATCAGCGGAAAAACTGCCGCCTTCTTGCCTACGAGGCTCTTGTCGTCCGCGTCGATGATTTCGCCCGCGAACTCGTGCCCCGGAATGGTCGGAAAATGGTATGTGCCTTTCTTGAATATACGCGGAATGTCACTTCCGCAGATACCGCACGCGTGCACTTTCATAAGCACTTCGCCCGGTTCTCTCACTGGAGTCGGGACGTCCTCGTATCTGAGGTCGCCCACGGCGTGAAGATTCAATGCTTTCATCAGAAGCTGTTTTAGAGTGTTGTTTTATTTTGTTCCACAAAATTATCCATAAAATCCGAAAAGTCAAAAAATGAAAGCAATTTTTGCTTTAAAAACGTGTGATATGAAAATTTTTTAACTATATTTGTGTGTCAAATGAAATTATAGACGATATGAAAAGATACGCATACATACTTTTGTCCGTGGCTGCCGTGTTCAGCATGCTTGGCTGCAAGTCGGAGAAAGCCCTTAAGACCGATCTCCCTCGCGAAGTATATGTGGGGCAGCAGGCCCAGCACGTGCAGGGCATCGCATACGATGAAGAGAAGAACTGTATGTACATGTCATTCACGAGCAGATTCGTGAAAGTCGATATGCAGGGGAACATTCTCGGCTCCATTGACAGGATCCAGGGACATCTCGGCGCGATGACATTCGATCCGGTAGGCCGCAAGGTCTATGCGTCACTCGAATGCAAGGACGACCAGATCGGCCAGGGCATCGCCAGGACATTGGGCGTGGATGTGGTCACCGAGTCGGTGTTCTATATCGCCATCATCGACGTTGACAAACTCACCACGCTGGGCGCTGATCCGGAAACGGGCGATGTGCTCAAGACCGTGTGCGTGAAGGAGGCTTGCGCCGACTATGCAGCCAAGGTCAATGTTGCAGACTCGACATTGGACCACCGTTTTGCCTGCTCCGGAATCGACGGAGTCACCATAGCGCCTGCGATCGGAGCCAAGGACAAGTCACTGTCCTCAGCGAGAAAACTCTATCTGTATGTGGCTTACGGCGTGTACGGCGATGTGAACAGGAATGACAATGACCATCAGGTTATTCTTCAGTATGACCTCAAGTCCCTCTCGCGCAATGCCAGGAACGTGGTTTTCGGCACCGTACATACCGACGGACCTGCCAAGCCGCTGAACAAGTATTTCATATATACCGGAAATACCAACTGGGGCGTGCAGAATCTTGCGTATGATGAGAATACAGGGGACTTCTTCATGGCCGTCTATAAAGGCAAGAAGCCTCAGTACCCCAACTATGACCTGTATGCGTTCAGCATTGACCAGAAGCCGTCCAAGGCTGCTCTGGATGGTGTGCCGTACTGGAAGAAAAAGGAGCGTCAGCTGAAACTTGACGACTCTATGGGCCAATGTGATGAGGCGACCGGCATTCACGGCTGGCGTTTCAAGTGGGGCTCTACCGGTCTCTTCCCTATGGGTAACGGATACTGGTACATTTCAGAAAACAAAAAGGACAAGGAGACCGGTACGCACAGCTGTACGGCACGTCTGTATCGCTGGACCGGTGATGCCAAATCCCCATTTGCAATAGTGAAGTAGATTTTATCGTAATTTGGTTTGTCCGGTCTGTAGAAAGTGGTGTTCTGCAGGCCGGTTTTTCAAATGTTTTTATTACATAATTTCGCAGAGAGCAACGCTTTTTCATTTGAACCTTCCGGTCGACGCTTCCCTCACGCACATCGAACCCAGTTGCGGCTCTTCCACAAGTCTTGCCGTGCGCAGGAAGTGGCTGTAATACAGTCCAGGAAGCGGCTTTTTCCAATGGCCTCCAATGCAGCGGCCACGCCCGTGAGGTTCCGGGCGGCATCCTTGTCGGCCTGATCTCGTCTACTTTGCGAACGCTTGACTACAAGCCTCAGCCTCATCTCCGGCAGCATGGAATAGAACTGGAAGGAGGTGACGCCGTAATGTCTTCCGCCCTCGTAGGTGACGCTGTCCCCAGAGAGGTTCCGTAACGTCCGGAGGATTACGTCAGAAGAGCATACACGGTTGTCCCAGAACGGCTTGATTTCCATTACGTCATCTATGCAATCGCCGCCGCACAGATAGCTACTGAACATCGACGCGAACACGTCGCCGTGGGTGAATGCCGACTTGGGCTCAACGTAAAATCCCGGTTGATTTGCATTTCATAGTGCGCCCGAAGGATTGACAAGGCAGCATCAGATGCCGTGCAGGACATCCTCTTGTTGATGGATAGCTGAACAGCGGCATAGCCCGCGGCGAATTGCGAAGCACCTGAGCAAAGCGGGCCTTTGCCGCTGGCAGCGTAATTTCGTGACACGATTTCTTCAGAAGAACCTTGTCTCCATCTGCGTGATTGCCTTTGACGTGAACCTCATAGAGGATAGATAGAGCGTCGCGATAGGTGATTTCTGAACCAATGAGCATCCTGAAGAACCTAAGAATATCCACATAACGAACAGATATCCAATCGATTATGCTGATTTGAAGCAGAATGTAAACATGCTCATCACCCTGTTTTTTTATGGGAGTGAGCATATTTAGAAGCCGGTTTAAATCCATATAATAATTTATAATTCAATGAGTTACAAGTGTTTTTATGGCTTTGACGACCTGCTCATTGGTTCGAAAATACCACCACAAGCAGATATAATAAAATTCGTAATAGCCGGCGGAGACCCGCGAGTTGCCGGCTGCGGTGCCGTGTGTCAGGCACAGATCTTGGCAAGCCTGGGGATATCCCTCGCGCCTCTGAACTGTGCCTTGAAAGCTTTTACCTTGGCATTAAAGGACTCTGCAGATGCATTAGTATAACGGTTGTCGAAGTAGTTCAGGATAGTCTGGTACTTATTCATAAACGTCTGTAATACCTTCAGTCCATTTGCTGTTATGCATCAGCAGCAAGTACTTGGACAGGCAAGTCTCGTCAATCCTAAGATGAGTACCAATGTTCTCCGGGAAAAGAACTTACTCCTCCGCGGTGTCCCGCATCTCCCATTCCTCGAAACCGCTGATGTGTTGCTTGTATTGACGTGCAAGAAGGTCGCCATCAGCACAATACATCTCACCGATTGTCTTAATGCTCAAGACTGTGGACTCGATGCGCTTCTTAAAAAAAGACACAAACTCCTTCGTGAGCTGTGTTCCCTCAAATGCTATTGAATAGGTCTTTGTCAAGATCTCATTGGTCTCAGTATCAAGCCACTTGCGCCTGCAGACATGGAGATATACAGCATTGCCTCTGATTGGGTAATCCTGTATCTTCTTAGCTGCTGTGAATCCATTGAATACAACACGACGGGAAGAAAATTCTACAGGGATATTCTTCTTCTCGTCCAAATGTATATGCATCTCCTCTTCCTTTGGATAATGCTGTATCGATACGATGTCAAAGTTCTCAACGATGACTCCAGGAAAGATTGTCTCTAATAATGTCTTCGTTACCATACCACAAAGGTAACAAGACTAATTTTATCAACCTACTTTTTACGTTGACCCCCGACTTGGTCCTGCCGCGCCGCCCGGGAGGGGGCCGTAGAGCACGGAGCGCTGAACAAGCTGAAAATCGAGAAAAGGCACCCTAAAGGGTTGATGATGTCAGACTTTAGTTGTATCTTCGCAATGTCACTGACCCAAATTTATTTTTTTTGTAACACTAATTTAGTTTGAAATCTTTGGCATTATCAAGCCCTGGTAAGGGTTTCTTTATCAGGGCTTTTAAAGTTTTTTTAGCAGCTTCCGCTGCGGAAATAAATTAATAAATACTTTTAAACATTATATTTTATGAGAGTATCTTATTTAAGATGGGCATATAGTATTCTTTCTATATGCTTTATTGTGACATTTTCATCTTGCGCAAAAGAAGGTTTAGGCGAAGACTTCCAAGATGCCCCCGAACCAAATTCTGAGTTTGTACACGCTGTTTCTATTGATGAGGCAGAAACGCAGTTGGTCGGATTGCTGTCCGACATGGAAGAGGCCGCCACACGTAGCGGAGAGGTGTTCGCTCTGCGAAAAATAGTAAGCCGTTACAGTACGGGGACACCTGTTGCCACAAGGACAGAGGGAGAAATCGAACCTTATGTCCATGTGTTCAACTTTGAAAACAATGATGGTTTTGCCATCATGTCGGGAGATGATAGGGTCGATCCTCTTTTGGCACTTACATTCAGCGGAGAACTGACTCCGGAAACTGAGGTAGAAAACCCTGGCATGATTATTTTTCTGTCCAATATGGAAGAGCTGTATACAAATGAAATCAAGTCGTATGACGAGGCTTCAAGCAGAGTCGCTTCCGCTGGAAATAGAGAGGTTTACGGTCCATGGAAGTCTTGGTATTATGGAATGTACGGTGGTAACTGTAACGTACAGTGGAGTCAAAACTATCCGTACAATATGTATTGCCCACTTAAAAACGGATCCCGCACGGCTACGGGTTGTGTCGCTACCGCAGTAGCACAACTAATGTCAGTATATAAGCATCCTGCAAGTTACGGGGAATATACATTTGATTGGAGTGAAATGAATAAGCATATAAATTCCTCTCATGCCTATGCTCCTGCTTACAGTCAAATTGCACGACTTATGCAGCAGTTGGGGCTCAGCAAAAATCTGGATATGAAATATGGCCTTTCCTCAGAAGGCGGTAGCGGAGCAAATCCTGCAAATATTCCGAGAACATTGAAGAATTTCGGTTTTTCAAATGGCGGTTCATTGCAAGGATATAACACAAATACGGTTGTTTCTGAGTTGCGATATGGTAATCACGTCCTTATTGGAGGTTACGAATCGCGTACTTTGCACAAAAAGAAATTCTTGGGAATAACAATCAAAAAGTATTATACCTATTCTGGCGGTCATCGTTGGCTCGCACACGGTCTTCTAAAAAGAGTACGGACGATAAGTACATACAATAGCGATAATGTTCTTGTCAGCGAAAGAGAGGAAAGTGTATGGTATCCTCTCTGCAATTTCGGTTGGGGTGGTTATGGAGATGGTTATTATTTAAGCGGTGCATTCGATACTAACAAAGGGCCTGCGTATGACTGGGCTGGCCCTTATACACGTTCGGATGCGGGTGATACATCAGCAGAAAACGAAAGCACACCAAATAACTTTCAGTACAATATGACGGCTGTGATTGGAATAAGAAAATAACTAAACGTTTACTACACATATGGCAAACAAGAATCTATCTCTTTTTATGGCTGTCTTTGCCTGTGCCGCAATATTTGGTTGCAATAATGGCGCTAAGGATGAGGATCGGTATACCATGAAATCTCCCTATTATGTGCAGACCTACATCGCTGCCAATGATTTTGACCTAAAAGCGGTCGAAGGGAACGGAAATTATACCGTGGGAATATTCTTCAAGGGAGAACGTATCAGTATATTACCTCCTGCCGATAAGGTGAGGTTCGAGGAGCTAGCCGAAGCTTTCGGGGATGGTTCCTATACGGGCACTGTGCTTCCCGATGCTAATAAAGCGTTAGCCGATGCACTTTCCTCCGTAAGTGTTGTATGTGACAAAGAATATGATGCAGCACACGAAGCCGGCAGTAGCCTTGACGACCTTGTGACGTTCTGTGCAACATCCCCTTACGAGTTCATCCGGGGTGGATACAAAGATACGGTGAGGAATGACGATTACCCCGAGTATTTCAAAGAAATGGCTATGAATCAAGATGTGGGTTACAAGCCAGTCGAAATGCCGGTCGGCGCGGTGAATAAGAACAATTCCTCCATGCTTTATCCTATCTGCCACCTTTATTTCAAGAGACGCCCGGCACAGGATGGCGAATATGTTTTCACCATTACAGTCAAAACGGAAGGCATGGAAATAGTGAAAAAAATCGCACATCGTTTCTGATTTTTTAGTCAAGAGTTCATTTCAATAACAAGGTTGCCTCAAGAATGGAGGCGACCTTGTTATCTTTTCCTAACCTTGATGAATAGATTCATTAGGCAGTTTTTATGTCTTCGTTTTCCAAAGTTGGAAATAGCGCGCAATTCTATGTCTATTGATGGAATATAATGAGTTTTGAGGGGATTTTGCTTTTTGTCTCAAATCGGGCAATTTTAAAATAACGGACTAATTGAAAAATCTGCCTAACGCATCAAATGCGATGAACGTATGGGATTGTTCAAGGATTTTCGTACTTTTGCGACAAGAAGCGAATACATTTGCAGCGGATTTTAGGTACATTTGTAAGAATTGCCGTCATTTCCGGCAGATAGAATCGTTTGTGGCGGCGGCTTGAATATAATTGACTATGGGGCTGAGGTTTATAGAAGTTCTGACTTATTTGGGCAGCGGTGTCTTGTGTCTTGTGACCGGGGCGTTGCTGGTCTTTGTCGATAACGGAAATTCTGAACAGTCCAAAGGCTACATGAAAGTCAAGGCCTTTGTCGCATTGGCCGCCTTTCTGGACGCGATTCTCAGTTTCATATTTCTGTATTTCCTCTCCAAGGACTACAGTTATCTGTGCATCAATACCTTTTTGGCGCCGCTGGTCTTCTATTTCCAGGTATTCATGGCCACGTCTTCGCTGCTGAGGCTGTTCCGCAGCCCGTATATGTCCAAGCATCTGATGTACATATTCATTTGGCCTGTAGTGGTTCTGACGCTGAGCCACTGTGTAGGCTATCTGGTGGAATTCGGCTTCGTGTTCGATATCCCGTCCTACATCAGTTATGTGAATACGACCTATTCGATAGTCGTGTCAATGCTGATATACATGGTGATTCTCGTAGTGATGACCTGTCTTGCTGTGATTCTGCTCAGGGCTGTGAAAAAGTATAACAGGACACTGGAGAACTACTATGCCGAATATCCGGAACTGTCCGGCAGGCGGCTCGACTCCGTAGTGCTGGCATTCTTCCTGTACGGCATATTGTCATTGATAAACCTGCTGTCATTCTCAAGGCCGGTCGTAGTGGGCTCGGTCATAGTCGCATCCGTGTTCTTCGTCGTCTTTGCCGTGGCACTGGTGAACCTCCAGCGACTTTTTTCACTGGTTTCTCCGGCATTCGCCTACGAACAGCAGAGACCGGTGGAAGAGCAGTCGGAACCAGCTTCGCCCGAGCAGCCGGAAGTATCTGAGTCAATGTCGATTGACGATGCTGTATCTTGCTGGACCTCGAGGCCTGACAAGCCGTATCTGAAGCAAGGCATTACTGTAGCGTCGGTTTCTGCGGAAATGAAGATCTCGCCGAGAGTGCTTTCGGATTATCTGAACAATGTCTATGAGGTGAATTTCAATACGTGGATAAATACATTGAGACTGGAACAGGCTGCAGAGATGATGCTTGAGAATCCGAAACTGCCTTTCAAGGATCTGTATGCAAAAGTGGGATTCTCCGACCTTGCCGCGTTCGCCAAGGCATTCAAGAAATGCTATGGGATGGCTCCGGGACAGTTCCGCACGGAGAAGTGTAACAAATAGGGAATGGTATGACGCTGGATTTACTGAATATACTGGTCAATGTCGCCTCAAGTATCGCGCTGCTGCTGTCGGTAGTGTTCCTTCTGTTCGTGCGTTACGAATACAACAAGGACGCTAAGGGCTTTTCCCAGGCAAGGCACCTGATGGCCTGCGTGATATTCCTCGGGGTCATAACTGACACTATGGCCATAGTTTGCCTGATACATGGCAGTTCTATAGTGGTGCTGACTTCTTTTGCCTTCGCCGCCACCATATTCATCCAGCTGCTTGCCGGATGTTATGTCGGACTGCTTCTGTTCAGATCTCCGCAGGTTACTCTCAAGAATCTCCTTTTCATGGTGACTCCGGCCGTGCTGATTACCGCGATGCATATTTGCGGGGTGGTGGCATTTAAAATCGACAATCCTGATGTCAGCCATTACTATGAGGCCTTTCTTGATACAAGATTTGCGGTAATCACCACATGGTTCCTGCACATAACGTCGATTATGATACTTGCGGGTTTGGGAGTATCCCTCATCAAATGTGTAAGGCGTTATATCAATGTCATAAACGCCTACTATTCAGGCAAAGACAACATTGATGCGAAAAAACTCGTTTTCATATATCATTCGTATTTCTTTTTCTTTGTTTCAGGCTGTCTAAACCTGCTTATGCGCTCCGCTCTTTTCAATGCGGCCGTGGTCTGCGTCGTGTCGGCCTATTTCGTGTTCTTCACGATCAAGCTCCTGAATGCCAGACCGTTGTTTGCTGCAATCGCTCCTGCATATGATTACGAACAGGGAGTCTTGCGCGCAGAGAGCATTGAAAAGAAAGAGGAATCTTCCGCGAATGAGGTTCAGACTTCCCAGGCTCTGTTCAAGTCCCGTCCGAAGGTGGAGGAACTGGTGTCCTTCTGGGTGAACCTTTCTCCGGCGCCGTATCTTGGAGAGAACCTGACATTGGCCAAAGTCTCTTCTCAGATCGGTGTGAGCCAGAGACTCCTGTCGGATTATCTGAACAATACGCTGAATCTGAATTTCAATGCCTGGATAAATACCCTCAGGATCGGGGAAGTGAAAAAGATTCTTGTCAATGAAAAGCAGGCCTCGCTTCTGGATGTCGCTGTCCGTACAGGATTTGCAGACCAGTCCGCGATGTCCAAAGTGTTCAAGAAAATTACCGGCGAATCGCCTACGGAGTTTCAGGTGAGAAACGGAGAATAATTCATGGATTTGTCAAACCATTTCAGGATTATATTATGAACAGGATTATGCAGTCAGTGCTGGATGCGGAATATGTTATAGACGGAGTGAAGATGGAACTTTCGCCGCGTGAAATCTTGGATGATGCGGTGGGGAAGTCCGCTCGGAATGCTGATGCTCTGAAAGTGGAGCCTGTGGTGGACGAGACCGTAGATCCTGATCCTGCAGGCGTGATGCCTGAACTCCAAGTTGCTGAAAATCTTATACTTGGAAGTTTGCCGGATGTGGTGGAAAGCAGAAAGATTCCGTCCTTCTGTGCTGACAGCATGACGTGCGCGGAGATAGCAAAGGCATTGACCGAAGTCATCTGGCGGGAAGGACATTTCCGGTCCGGAGATCTGGAGGTAAGCATTTTGTGGGAATGGGACATGGCTCCGGTGGGCAGTATGGCGGCGTTCTACTACTCTGTGGAGGCGGCCTGCGATTATCTGGATATGCTCGGTGTGCGTCTGGCGGGGTATGACTTCAGGGAGTGTACAGGCGGATGTTCCGTAAAAGTTTCGGTGAATGTGTCTGAAGGTGCCCGGATGGAGGAGGACGATGAGGAGCCTGAAAACCCGCTGCCGTTCTGCGAGGTTCCGTTCAAGACGGAGTCGCCGGCTCTCGGAGAAGGACGCCGCTGCCCGGCTATGCTGTCCGGTGAAAAAGACAACTGGCTGATATACATACCTTTCGATACGGGTAAGTTCAGACTTGGCGGTTCGCTGCTGTCCAGGCTGAGCGGCATATCGGGGGGCAAGGCGCCGGATGACATTGATTCGGACTACTTCCTGGACTGCTACGAGGTGGTGCGCGAATTCGTGGAGGACGGAGTGGTGCTTTCGGGCGTTACGGTAGGTGAGGGCGGCCTTTTTGCCGCATTGGCGACGATGACGGGAGGCGGTGTCCGTGGTATGGATATTGATATCTCGGGGATCATGAAATCCTATGGAGAGCAGAGCCAGGTCAATGTGCTTTTCGGCGAAGTGCCCGGGGCATTGATAGAAATAAAGGACATCGATTTCGACTACGTGGATGCGGAAATGCTTCTTCAGGATGTGGCTTATTATCCGATAGGCCATCCTGCGGAGAAGGGACTGAACATAACCGGCAATTCCGCTACGGGCGTTTCGGGTATCTTGAGGGCGCTTCTTGCGCAGCGGGATGCTCCAGAGGGTGAAGACTGACAATAACCAGATAATTATACGTCGGATATGGTAAGTAAGTATGCAAATGTTCCCGGCAAGGGAAACGGGCCCAAGAAGCCGAAGATTTTCGTCTTGGACACCAACATTATTCTTCACGATTATAAGGCGATAAGAAAGTTCCAGGACAATGATATTGTGGTGCCTGTCGCAGTGCTCGAGGAACTCGACAAGTTCAAGAAGGGCACCGATGCGCTCAGCTACAATGCACGAGGATTCATGCGTGACATTGACAGGCTTACCGAGGGCAGGATGTTCGGGAAAGAGGGCGTCCCGATAGGCAAGGGCTTGGGTGATATCAAGATAGAGCCGAACCATCCGTTCCCGGACAGTCTGAAGGACCTGTTCCTCGACGATATACAGGACCACCGGATACTTGCTACTGCCATCTGGGTGCGAGACCACAATCCTGACAGGTTCGTGGCGCTTGTGACCAAGGACATAAACTTGAGGATGAAATCCAAGGCTGTCGGTATGGTGGCACAGGATTATCTGACTGACAGGGTAGAGGATGCGAAGGTGGAGACGTCCCAGAAAGAGGTCCATTTTATAGACAATGCTCCGGCCGAGGTGCTTCAGGAACTCGCCTACAGTCAGAACAATGCGGTTGATTGGCGGGCTGTCTGCCATGATCGTCCGTATCCGAACCAGCTTTTCAAGTTCAAGGTTCAGAATGACGAAATCCTGTGTGCGAGATATGATGCGGACATTGACAAGATCCTGCTTGTGCGCAAGCGTGAGGCCTGTGGAATCAAGCCGAGGAACGATGAGCAGAAATTCGCCATCGACGCGTGCCTGAACAAGGAAATCAAGCTTGTGTCTCTGACAGGCGGTGCCGGAACGGGAAAGACGCTCTTGGCGCTGGCTTCTGCCCTGGAGCAGGAAAGGGATTATGACCAGATTATCTTGTCGAGACCGACGGTCATACTCGGCAATCAGGATATCGGTTTCCTCCCCGGAGACCAGAAGAACAAGATGTCGCCGTTCCTGCAGCCGCTTATGGACAACCTGAATGTTATCAAGGCACAGTATCGCCCGAGCAGCAAGGAATATCAGCGTCTGGAGGCGTTGGTGAAAGACGAGAAACTGCTCATTACGCCGCTTGCGTATATCAGAGGACGAAGTTTGGGCAATGCGTACTTTATCATTGACGAGGCTCAGAATCTGACTCCGCACGAGATAAAGACGATCATCACCAGGGCGGGAGAGGGGACCAAGATGGTGTTTACAGGAGATATTTTCCAGATTGACCAGCCGTATCTGGACCAGTGGTCCAACGGTCTGACTCATCTTGGAGAGAAGATGACAGGGCAGAAGCTTTTCGAACACGTGTTCCTGAACAAGGGTGAGCGGAGCGAGTTGTCTGACCTTGCAGCAAAATTATTGTAGAAGAAAATGCAGAAATTTCTTGAGAACTGGATGCTGCCGTTAGCCATATCTTTAGGCGCGGCAGCATATCTCGTGCTTTACAACGTGCCTTATCTGGCAGAAAATGTCGAGCCTGGAGTGTCGGCTTTTGCGAAGAATGTGCAGCCGGTGCTGATAGCCGTGATGCTTTTCCTGCAGTTCAACAGGATCTCGCCTCACGACCTGCGCTTCAGGAGATGGCATTTCGTGCTGTTGGGCTTTCAGATGCTTACTTTCATTGCGCTGACAGGAGTGGCCATCGCTCTTCCTGACGGCAATGCGAAGGTTCTTGTGGAGAGCGCCATGCTGTGCTTTGTTTGCCCGACGGCTGCGGCTGCGGGAGTGATTACCCATAAGCTTGGCGGAAAGCTCTCGGACACAGTGTCTTATGTCGTGCTGGTAAATGTGGCGGTGTCCGTGGCCATTCCTGTGGTCATACCGGTTTTCAATCCGTCGTCGGGGGTGTCCTTTCTGAGCGCCCTGGTAGCCATCTCGCTGAAGATATTCCCGTTGCTGGTGCTGCCTCTTCTGCTGGCGTGGCTCGTGCGATATACTGCCGGGAGGCTCCAGAGGTGGCTGATGCGTTATACCGGATGGGCCTTCTATGTATGGGGCATATCATTGACCCTGGCCATTTTCCTGGCGACAAGAGCATTGGTGCTGAGCCATATATCGTTCTGGATAGTGGTGCTGATAGGCGTGATTTCGCTTGTTTGTACGCTTGTGCAGTTCGCTGTGGGAAGGGCTGCCGGAGCATTGTCCCGTAAGCGTCATCCTGATTGCGCGGATGTGGATATCCTTACGGCAGGTCAGGCACTCGGTCAGAAAAATACCGGATTTCTTATCTGGCTTGGATATTCATATTTTACGCCTGTCACTTCCGTAGCCGGCGGACTGTACAGTATATGGCAGAATATCATAAATTCCATGGAACTCTATGGAAAGAACCATAGAAAATGACTATATTTGCAGTCTCTATGGATTAGGGTGAAAATTTCAAAAACCAATTTACAATATGATCGAAAACAAGAAAAGGGTTTATCGTTTCGGAGGCAAGACAGCCGAGGGAAACGGAACCATGCGTGAGCTCCTTGGCGGTAAGGGCGCGAACCTCGCCGAGATGAGCCTTCTCGGAATGCCTGTTCCTGCAGGATTTACCATTACGACCGAGTGCTGTGCCGAGTATTATTCTCTCGGCGGCGGTTATTCTGATGCCCTCAAGAAAGAGGTTGCAGAGGCACTCGAGGCTACAGAAAAACTCATGGGCAAGAAATTCGGCGATCCTAACGATCCGCTTCTGGTAAGCTGCCGTTCTGGCGCAAGAAGTTCAATGCCTGGTATGATGGATACTATCCTGAATATCGGTCTCTGCTCTGAGACTCTTCCTGGAATGATCAAGAAGACCGGCAATCCTCGTTTCGTATATGATGCATACCGTCGTCTGATTATGATGTATTCTGACGTCGTTATGGAGAAGGCTGAGGGTATCGAGCCGGAGGACGGCAAGGGTATCCGTCAGCAGCTCGACAGAATGATGTCTGAGTTGAAAGCGGCTAAAGGCTATAAGTCAGATACTGACATTACAGCAGAAGAGCTCAAGGATCTTTGCGACAAGTTCAAGGTCAAGGTCAAGGAAGTTCTCGGCGTAGAATTCCCTGATACCGCAAAGGCTCAGCTCTGGGGCTCAATCGGTGGCGTGTTCAAGTCATGGAACGGAAAACGTGCCATCACATACAGAAAAATCGAGAAAATTCCAGATGATTGGGGTACAGCAGTGAACGTACAGTCAATGGTATTCGGAAACATGGGCGACACATCTGCTACTGGTGTGGCTTTCTCACGTAACCCTGCCAACGGTGACAACAAGTTCTACGGTGAGTGGCTTATCAATGCCCAGGGAGAGGATGTCGTTGCAGGTATCCGTACACCTAACCCGCTGAACGAGGCTACCAAGACTGAGAAGAACAAGGATCTCCAGTCTCTCGAAAAGGCTATGCCTGAGGTATATAAAGAGCTCGACGCCATCAGGACCAGACTCGAGGAGCATTTCCACGATATGCAGGACATCGAGTTCACTATCCAGGAAGGCCACCTCTGGATGCTCCAGTGCCGTATCGGTAAGAGAACAGGTCTCGCTGCGCTTCAGATGGCTATCGATATGCTTGAAGAGGGTATGATCGACGAGAAGACCGCAGTTATGCGCGTTTCTCCTGCACAGCTCGACGAGATTCTTCACCCTATCCTCGACCCTGCTTCCGAGAAGAAGGCTCAGGTTATGGCCCAGGGTCTTCCTGCATCACCAGGTGGAGCGGTAGGAACACTCGTATTCACTCCTGAGGATGCTGTCAATGCAGCTGCAGACGGCAAGAAAGTCATTCTCGTCCGCGAGGAGACCTCACCTGAGGATATCGAAGGTATGAGGGCTGCCGCAGGTATTCTTACAGTACGTGGAGGTATGACTTCACACGCTGCGCTGGTTGCACGCGGATGGGGCAAGTGCTGTATCGTAGGTTGCGATGCAATGCACATTGACCTCGAGAAGAAGACTGTCACTTTCGCAGGTCACGACAACAAGTTCAAGGAAGGCGACTGGTTCAGTCTCAATGGTACGAAGGGTCTTGTCTATAATGCTCAGATCGAGACTATGGACGCTTCAGAGAACCCGCTGTTCGTGAAGTTCATGACTCTCGCTGACAAGTTCCGCAAGCTCGGTATCCGTACCAATGCAGATACACCGGAAGATGCTTCCAAGGCACTTTCATTCGGCGCTGAAGGTATCGGTCTGTTCCGTCTCGAGCACATGTTCTACGGTAGAAATTCAGAGACTCCTCTCGCAAAACTCCGCAAGATGATTCTCTGTGATACAGATGAAGAAAGAAAAGAGGCTCTTACTGAGCTCGAGCCGTTTATCAAGGCTTCAGTGAAGAGCACTCTCAGAATAATGGACGGCAAGCCGGTCGTATTCCGTCTCCTCGATCCGCCTCTCCACGAGTTCGTTCCACGTACTGAAGCGAAGAAAGAGGAACTCGCAAAGGAACTTGGCGTAACTGTTGAGGAAATCGAGAAGAGAGGCGAGTCTCTCCACGAGGTCAACCCTATGATGGGTCACCGCGGAGTACGTCTCCACGTGTCATTCCCTCTTATCGCCGAGGTTGAGTACAGGGCTATCTTCACAGCTACTGCTGAACTTCAGAAAGAAGGCCTGCATCCTAAGCCGGAGATCATGATTCCTGTTACCATTTCAGCTCGTGAGCTCAGCTTCCAGAAAGCTATCTGCGACAGAGTGAAGGCTGAAGTCGAGGGCAAATACAGCCAGGCAATCACATACCAGTTCGGTACAATGATCGAGATCCCTCGTGCTGCTCTTACCGGTGACAGAATGGCCCGTACAGCCGAGTTCTTCTCATTCGGTACCAATGACCTTACCCAGATGACCTTCGGATTCTCACGTGACGACGTAGGAACATTCATGGGTGAATACCTCGGAAACAAGATCCTGGACGCTGATCCGTTCAAGACCATTGACACGAAGGGTGTCGGCAAGCTCGTCGAGTACGGTATCCAGTCCGGCCGCTCGAAGAGACCTGAACTCAAGTGCGGTGTCTGCGGAGAGCACGGTGGAGATCCTGATTCAATCAAGTTCTTCAACAGAATCGGAATCGACTACGTTTCCTGCTCACCGTTCCGTGTGCCTATCGCACGTCTTGCTGCGGCTCAGGCAGCCATTGCACAGAGCAAATAATACTGAATCTGTTCCGGCTTCCTGAAAAGGAAACGGAACAGATTTTTCAAATTATAAAATTATGGTAAAAATCAATGTTGGAGGATGTTCCTCCTTTGTTAAAGATTCTGAGTATAAGGAATATCTTGAAAAGGCATTCGCAGCTTACGACGTTCTCGAAAGTGAAAGCGGAGCCGGAAACGATTTCCTCGGATGGAAGCATCTTCCGTCACAGACTCCTGAGTCTCTGGTCAAAGCTTGCGAAGACGTACGTGACGACTGGAAAAACAGAAATGTTGATCTCGTGGTAGTTATCGGTATCGGTGGCTCTTACCTTGGCGCAAAATGCGCAATCGAGGCTCTTTCCCACAGTTTTGCGAGAGAGATGAGGCAGTCCGGTGCTCCTGAGGTCGTTTTTGCCGGCAATAACCTCTCTGAGGAGTATGTAAGCGAACTTATCGACTTGATGAAGGTAAGAAACGTGGCTTGCGTGGTGATTTCCAAATCAGGTACCACTACAGAGCCTGCCGTCGCCTTCAGAATTGTGAAACAGCATCTTGAGGAGACCTATGGTCAGAAAGAGGCTGCTGCACGTATTGTAGCTGTTACTGATGCCCACAAAGGAGCGCTCAAGACTCTCTCCACACAGGAAGGCTACAGGACATTTGTCGTTCCTGACAATGTCGGAGGCCGTTTCTCCGTGCTTACTCCGGTAGGTCTTCTGCCGATCGTTCTTGCAGGTTTCGATATCCGTGCCCTGCTCGAAGGCGCTAAGGAAGAGGAAATGGCTCTTGCTGAGAAATCAGAAAAGAATGCGGCTGTGGAATATGCTGCAATGCGTAATCTTCTTCACTCTGTCTATGGCAAGAGTGTTGAGGTCCTGGTTTCTTTCACTCCTAAGTTCCAGTATCTCGGCGAGTGGTGGAAACAGCTCTATGGTGAGTCTGAGGGTAAGGACAAGAAAGGTATCTATCCTGCTTCAGTGGTCTATACTACCGATCTTCACTCACTCGGCCAGTTCGTCCAGGACGGTGCAAGGATTATGTATGAGACTGTGGTCACAGTGGAAAACAGCAACCGCAGTGTAGTCATCGGCAGCGATCCTCAGAACCTCGACCAGCTGAATTACCTTGCCGGCCAGCACGTGGAGCATTGCAATGCCATGGCTCAGCTCGGAACCAAGCTTGCCCACATCGACGGCGGCGTTCCTCAGATGGAAGTGTCTGTAGAGCGTATCAATGAGAAGACTCTCGGAGCTCTCTTCTATTTCTTTGAATTTGCCTGTGGCGTCAGCGCTTACATTCTCGGTGTCAATCCGTTCAATCAGCCTGGTGTCGAGGCCTACAAGAAGAATATGTTCGCATTGCTCGAGAAACCTGGTTTTGAAGAGCAGACCAAGGCCATCAAGGCACGTCTCTCCGAATAATCACGCAGCGGTCAATACCGCTCCATACTATAAAAGGCTGGCTCATTTTCAGAGCCAGCCTTTTATAGTATCTGTAAGTCAGGGTCGGATTACCTTGCCTGACGTACTTTGTCTGAGGATGATTGACGGAAGCTGTGAGATGCGGCATTGAACCGTCCGGTCCTGATCTTGAGAACTTTTGCCCTGGACGCTGCGCTGATTCCTGTAGCCTGACCTGCGACTGTTGCGGAAGTCCTTGTCATGGTCAGAGGGAATACCGGGACATCGTCGTGCTTGGAGTAGATGCCCAGGTCATTCTCGTCGAGCGGATAGTCGTAATACTGCATTGACGTAAGCACCGTCTTGTAGGTCCTGTTGTTGTGCTCGAAGTTGAAGTTCAGACCTTCCACTTTGGCATTTGTGCCATCACCGCTCAGTTTGGTGCTCTCAGCTATGATGATGTTGTCAGTGACTACATGCTCTCCTACTTCGATGTCGTTGAAGTTCATTGACCCGTCATAGTAGAAATTGCCGTAGAAGCACAGGTCGTACTCCTTGCCGTCGATTTTTTCTGTTTCGAGATATAAACTCTTGAACAGCAGCGTCTTGGTGAACCTGTCGTACTGCGCCTCCAAGATATAGTCGGACATGTCGGTGTCATCTGCATTGATTTTTCCCCCTTCCCATCCGGTGATGTTCACCAGATAATTCGCATCCGAAGAGGTGATCTTCAAGTCGTATGATATCTCTTTCGAAGGGTTGGACTTGCTGGCTCCCGTTATTTTCCAGTCGCCCAGCCATTTGGTGAAATCCGCCTCAGGAGCATCTTCTTCCAGGGTGAACTCCAATATGGCATAGTCTCCTGTCGGTTTGTTGTCGGAAGTCATGCCGAAGGCTACTGCAATCCACTTTCCGGAACGCATCCTGTCGAACTGTATGTAGTTTGTTCCCTTGTACAGTTCGCCGTTATAGAAGTTCGGCTCGTCCTTTATATATTCCACTACATCGCTTTTGTACCACAGTTCGAAATTGTCTGCGGTAAGCACGTCAAGCCAGTATGTCTCCTGGTCCAGACTTCTTACCGTGATGACATCAACATCGGCCCTGAACCCGTTCTCGTCAGTGATGACTTCCCGCTTGTGGGAAAGAGTCCAGTCCGGATTGACCTGAAATGTGGTCTCCTGTTTCGGTGGCTGCTGAGGATTGGTGTCCGGTCTTCTTCCGGTTCCCTCATCGCTGCAGCCTGCCAGTGTCAATGCGATGACAATCAATGCATTGACGAAATTCATCATTCTTTTCATCGTCAAGTAGTTCTTTTATTCTCGAAGCAAGGTCTGCTGCAAATATCGTACTTGAAAAATAGTTGCGACTTAAATCGAGAAGTTGTGGTAGTGCGGTCCGAATCTCTCGAATGCTGCTCTGTCGAGGTCGTTCCTGTCGTCAGGATGGGCAATGCTGATGAGCAGTTTGGCCCTTTCCTGGAGCGATTTTCCGTACAGATCGACAGCACCGTATTCGGTCACTATCCAGTGAGCATCAGCCCTCGGGGTTACCACACCTGCACCAGGGTTCAGAACAGGGACGATCTTGGTCTGCCCCTTCTTGGTCCTGGAAGCGAATGCCGTAACTGATTTTCCGCCCTCTGACATTGTCGCGCCTCTTACGAAATCCACCTGTCCGCCTGTGCCTGAGAATATCCTCGTGCCTATGGAGTCCGCGCTGATCTGGCCGGTCAGATCCACCTCCGTAGCGGAGTTGATGGCCATCATTTCAGGGTTCTGAGAGATGATCCACGGGTCATTGGTGTATTTGATGTCCTTCATCAGGACGTCCGGATTATGGTCAATGAATTTGTACACTTCTTCCGATCCGAGCAGGAATGAAGCCACGACTTTTCCCGTGTCGATCTTCTTGTGCATTCCATTGATGACGCCTTTCTTTATGAGATTCAGAATGCCGTCGGCGAACATTTCCGTGTGCAGGCCGAGGTTCTTGTGGTCGGTCAATGCTGCGGCCAGTGCATTTGGCAATGCTCCGATACCCATCTGGAGGCACGCTCCGTCAGGTACGAGTTCCGCGCAGTTCTTTCCGATGAGTTTCTCGGTCTCGTCCGGCTCGGCAAAAGCCTTGGTGACCAGAGGTGTATTGTCTTTTACGAGGTAGTCTATCAGTCCCGGTGACACGAGGTCGCCGTACGCGTAAGGAACATTTTCATTGACAACAGCTATTACTGTGCCTGCGCTTTCAACAGCTGCGAGAGAGCAGTCCACTGATGTGCCTAATGAGAACATTCCGTTTTCGTCCGGCAGCGAGACCTGCACCATCGCCACGTCGCATCTGAGTGCGCCGCTTCTATACAGTTTCTGTGATTCTCCCAAATGTACCGGAAGATAGTCCGCGTAACCAGCATTGACATTGGCCCTTACATTGGGTCCGAGGAAAAATCCCTGGTCGAAGAAGATTCCATCGTATCGCGGTTCTGAATATGGAGCCGGTCCTTCTGTGTGGAAATGATGGAAATGAAGGTCTCTCACTTCGCCGTTGTCCGCCCTTCTGCACAATGCCTGGATAAGTACGTGCGGTACGCTGGCTACACTGCTCAGGTGTATGTGGTCACCTGTCTTGACTGCTTTTACAGCTTCGTCAGCAGTAACATAAATCGGGTGTTTCATAGTATTGCTGCTATATGTGTTAATACGTTACAATAATTGCAAAGTTAAGCCTTTTTTCTGAAAATTTCGTATTTTTGTTGTCCTTACTGATAACAATATGAAACATACTGAAGAAGAGAAACTTGCTGCGTTCGGCCAGGTGCTGGACGTGATGGACAAACTCAGGGCAGGCTGTCCCTGGAATGCTGCCCAGACTTGGGATACTCTGCGTCCGATGACTGTGGAGGAGGTCTATGAACTGAGCGATGCCGTGATGAAGAAGTCCGGCAAGGATGTGGAGAAGGAACTCGGCGACCTTCTGCTTCATATTGTTTTCTATGCCAAGGTGGCTGAAGAGCAGGGCGAATTCGATATCGTCGATGTCTGCAGGCGGCTCTGCGAAAAGATGATTTTCCGCCATCCTCATGTATTCTCTGACAAGAAAGCTTCTGATGCTGAGCAGGTTTCGGAGAACTGGGAGCTTATGAAGATGAAGGAGAAGGGTGGAAACAAACGTGTCCTTTCCGGTGTTCCCGATTCGATGCCGCCTATCCTTAAGGCCTATTCGATGCAGGACAAGGCGAGGGGAGTCGGTTTCGACTGGGAATGTCCTGCGCAGGTATGGGACAAGGTCAAGGAGGAGCAGGGAGAGTTCCAGGCTGAGCTCGAGGCGATGGCCCGCGAGGAAGGCGAACTGGACAAAGCCCCGGCCGGCTACACGATGACCCCGGTTCCCGGTTCCGCGAGGGACCGCGCCGAGGAGGAGTTGGGTGATTTCCTCTTCGCTACTGTCAATGCTGCCAGACTCTATGGCCTGAATCCGGACACAGCATTGAACCGTGCCTGCGACAAGTTCCGCCGCCGTTTCACCTATCTCGAAGAGCACACCCTCCGCCAAGGCCGTTCACTAAAAGAAATGACCCTGTCCGAAATGGATGCCATCTGGGACAAGGCCAAAGAAGAAGGTCTGTAAACTTCTGAATTCGCGGGGCTAAAACCCGCCATTAAGAAAGGCGCGGGTTTGTACGTAACTCGGCTCGTAGTAAGCTCCGGTGTTGTAATTGTCAATGACTTCGCAGACAGGGGAGTTGTAAACACGCAGCATTTCCTCAGGCAGATTGTCGTCGGTCAATAATGATTGGACTAATCTTGCATACACTTTTCCCATTTGCGTAGGTGTTGGAACCTTATCGGTAAATCGAGGCGAAATCTGTGTGACATCGAAACTACCTGTTTCGAGTTTGTAATTATCGATCCATTCCGCTTCTACCTGCTCAGGATTGAGACAATGACTGGTTTCTGCTATAGACAACTCGTGCAGCAAGCCATCTGTCCCAAGGTGTTCAACCACATATTTGTTGCGCTGATGAATCTTTCTGGCAACTCGCTCTATCATATAGCAGACGAAATACAAGTCATTGAAAGAAATCTGTTCATCAGGAAAGTACTTGTTGCTCATAACTGATAGTAAGATTTGAAATTGAGCGTCTTAAGTGCTCTGTCGGTACAAAAAAGTATCTGGTGCGTAGGATGCTTGAATTTGGCCAATGCCCAAAAAGCTTCTCTGCTGATGCGCCCGGCGAGAAAATCCTCTACATAGTCCCAAACTTCATCATCAGCCATCGGCCCTTCTACGATATCGTACGAATGATTCTCACCATGGCGGCAGGAGGCTACAAAATCCAACCATTCATCTGTCATCTCGGGAAATACTTTGACTGAAAGATCGGTGTCCGGTGTATATTCATAGATACACACGATATGAGGGTTCCGTTTGGAAATCGCCCATCTTTGAGCCTGCCGTTCGAAACGAGTGCAATAGAATCCGAAACCGAAATCTTTATTATAACCGAAGACTCGTATTTCTGGATTCTTCACTACGGTATTAGTGCCGTGGTATAAAGTAACTGATGATTCAGATTCCATAATTTTCTTCTCTACGACTAAATAGTCCTTCTTTACGCTTACTAATTTACGACTAAAATCTGAAAAATCAACTCGTCCGTAAACGTAGAGTTCGCCTATGATTCAAAAGATTTTGTCAATGGGCAAGCGGCCCGTCTATTATGTTCAGAAGAGTTACCGCAACGAAGATGGTAAGCCGTCCACAAGTACGTAGCGTGCCTCGGCACTCTTGAGGACCTGTAGAACTGCTTCGGGGGAGAAGATCCAGTCCGTGACCACCACGATCAAGCATTTGGAGGAGAAGCTCAAGGAGAAATTTGGTCTGTCAAAAGTGGTCGTCTGCACTGACGGAGGCCTGTCATCGTACGACAACAGGAAGCACGACAGTGTCGGAGAACGCTCTTTCATCACGTTTCGGCCGGCTTCAGAACCGATACACAGATAGTGAAAAAGAAGGCCTTGAAGAGCATCATAGCCTCCATCAAGACTTCAAAGTAAGAAAAGGACAATGACGAGTCGTAGCCAGACAGGCAGTCAGTCGCGGCGGACGTGGCCACCCCACGGCCTCGGGAAGTGGGAGGTGCCTGCCGGATACAAGTTCTCGCGGCAGCGAGGACGCAGGAGACGGTAGGAGGGCCGAACGAAGCAACGCGGAGTGAGTTCCGCCGCGGCTGTCTGGCTGTCGGCGTGACACTGGTCAAGAGTTTAGCTTTGTCTAACGTTTGAGCAGCAGTTCAAATAGACTGGCAGGTGGTGGACTTCAAGCCACGTGTGCAAAATCAGCCTTTCTGCACACGTCACGCAGTTTCTGAACAGCCACGGGGGCAAATCAGGCCTTTCTGCCCCCGTTACAAAAACCACGTGTACAAATACCCGCCTTTTGCCCCCGTGATCGCCGGCTTCCCTAAGCTTCCTTATTCCGTAGAACCGTGAAATTGCCGTCGATGCATTCAAGTCGATGCATTACATATCTGAAAAATCAACTCGTCCGTAAACGTGTGGAATTTTACGGACGAGTTGTAGAATGAATTTCCGAATACGCGGGGCTAGCCGAGGAAGCCGAGGAGAATGCCGGCAGCTACTGCTGAACCGATGACACCGGCTACGTTCGGGCCCATGGCGTGCATCAGAAGATGGTTGCTCGGGTCAGCCTCACGTCCTACCATTTCGGAAACGCGGGCACTGTCAGGCACTGCGGATACACCGGCATTGCCGATAAGCGGATTGATCTTGTGGCCTTCACGGCAGAACAAGTTCATGAACTTCACGAACAGGACACCGCAGGCCGTAGCAATGATGAACGACAGAAGACCGAGCGCGAAAATCTTGATGGACGTCGCTGAAAGAAATTTGTCAGCCTGAGTCGAGCAGCCCACAGTAAGACCGATCAATGTGGTGATGACATCGATGAGCGGTCCTCTTGCCGTTTCTGCAAGACGCCTTGTCACTCCGCTCTCCTTCAGCAAGTTACCGAAGAACAGCATACCTAAAAGCGGGAGACCTGAAGGGACGATGAATGCAGTCGTGAGGAAGCCCACAATCGGGAAAATGATCTTTTCCCTCTGGCTTACAACGCGAGGAGACGGCATGCGGATAAGCCTTTCCTTCTTGGTCGTGAGCAGAAGCATGATAGGCTTCTGGATGACCGGAACAAGTGCCATGTAGGAATAAGCCGACACGGCAATCGCACCCATAAGGTCCGGAGCGAGTTTGGAAGAAAGGAAAATCGCGGTAGGACCGTCTGCACCACCGATAATACCGATAGCGCCGGCCTCATTAGGCATGAATCCCATTGACAATGCCAACAGATATGCTCCGAAAATTCCCATCTGTGCAGCAGCGCCGATAAGAATCAGGCGCGGCTGAGAGATAAGCGCGGAGAAGTCAGTCATTGCACCGATTCCTAAGAAAATCAGCGGTGGATACCACCCCTGGCGCACACCCTGATAAAGGATGTTCAGCACAGAGCCGTCCTCATAGACTCCGATATTCAGTCCCGGAAACATTGGGATATTTCCGATGATCATACCGAAGCCGATCGGCACCAGGAGCAGAGGCTCCCATTCCTTGACAATGGCCAATGTTATAAAGACAATTCCGATGGCAATCATCACGATGTGCTGCCAAGTCATATTGCAGAAACCCGTGAACTCCCAGAATTGCTGTAAACTGCTTATTATCTGATCCATAAGCAGGGAATTATGCGATAGTTACGATAGCGGCGCCTTCCAGCACTGAATCGCCTTTGCTTACATTGATCTTGGTCACGACGCCCGCTCTGTCAGCCTGGATTTCATTCTCCATCTTCATTGCCTCGAGAACAGCTACTTTCTGTCCTGCAGCCACGGTATCACCCTCTTTTACAGATACTTCGATGATGACTCCAGGAAGAGGAGAAGTTACAGGCTTGCCCTCCCCGGCAGGTTTTGCAGCAGGAGCAGCAGCCTTAACCGGAGCGGCAGCAGGTGTAGCAACCGGTGCTGCAACCGGAGCAGCCTGAACTGGTGCAGCAGCAGGCATGGCATTCTCCATCTCAACCTGATATGACACGCCATTGACAGTAACGTCTGCAAGGTTGCCGTTGGTGGAATTGATAGCTACATTGTAGTCATTTCCATTGATCTTGAATTTATATTCTTTCATAATTTTTGTTTTTTATCTGTTGATTATCTCGGCAATTGCCTGAAATTCTGTTCTTTGCTGTTCCAGCTGCTCTGCTTGCGCTGAATCGTGATGACGAAGCTTTCCTTGTCGTGTACGGACTCTTCAGCATAGAGATGCAGAGCTGCAGCTATGGCCGCATACACCTCGCCGTTCATTTCCTGGTCCAATGCCATTGCTATCGCAGCGGCAGTCTCAGGTGTCATCTTCCCGGATTTGCCGGCTTTGGCACGGCTCTCTTTCTTGCATGTGCAGGATCTCTTGCCTTCACCGCCGGACACCTTTCCCAGGAGGCTGAACAGCCACCACAGGATGATGAGCGCTGTAAATACTACAGTTACCGACACGAGTGTAAGAACAAACCCGTGCTCGTCCTCTTTTTCCATTCTCTGGCTTCCGGTCTCCACGTTCTGGGACCCGTTTATGGAGCCTGGCGTAGGTACAGCCGCCTCCGCCTCAGCCACGAATTCCATCTGGCGGAGGTCGTGGGCGAGTTTGATTACGGATTTGCCTGCAGGGAGTGTTGCCGGAACTTCAAGAGAGTCGATAACGGTGCGGCCGTCATTGCTGACCAGATAGACCGTAGAGCCTTTCTCTACCTTGAAATCGGCATAGAAAGTACCCTCCTTTCCGTTTCCGCTTGCGTAGAACAGAACCGTCTGGCGAGGACCTATTGTGGTCCTGCTGTCAGTTTTCGGGATCAGGCTCATTTTCAGGTCGTTCCTGTCATTGGACAGAAAACATCCGCCGAAATTGACCGTCCCTTGAGACTTGTTGAAAATCTCAATCCATCCGTTACGTCTTCCGTAGTCATCCACGATGCCGGTGCTGTCCGGCTCTGCCAGAACCTCTGAAATTATCAGGTCACTGACATTCTGACCCAGGGCGGAACCTATCGAAAACGCAAGGATTGTACTGATTGTCAATAATATACGTTTCATTGTCCGTCTGCTTTATAGTGGAAGATTGTCGTGCTTCTTGGCTGGAAGAGTCTGCTTCTTGCCGGCGAGCTGCTCCAATGCGCGGATAACGCGGAATCTCGTATTTCTCGGTTCAATGATATCGTCAATGTAGCCCATCTTGGCTGCCTGATAAGGATTGCAGAAGAGATCGTTGTACTCATTTTTCTTCTCCTCGGCAAGCTTAGCCTGCTCGGCAGGATCTTCCACGGCCTTGATTTCCTTGCCGTAAAGAATCTGCACGGCACCGTCAGCACCCATGACTGCGATGTTGGCAGAAGGCCATGCGTAATTTATGTCGCCACGTATCTGCTTGCAGCTCATCACGATATGTGCTCCGCCGTATGATTTTCTCAATGTCACTGTCACCTTAGGGACAGTAGCCTCGCCATAAGCATAGAGGAGTTTCGCTCCATTGGCAATAATGGCTCCGTATTCCTGCTGGGTTCCGCAGAGGAAGCCAGGCACGTCAACCAGAGTGACAAGAGGAATGTTGAAGGCATCGCAGAAACGAACGAAACGCGCAGCCTTTCTGGAAGCATTGATGTCCAATACGCCTGCGAGATATTTAGGCTGGTTAGCCACGATACCGACACTTCTGCCGTTCATATGGGCGAAACCTACGATGATATTCTTCGCATACGACTGGTGGACTTCAAAGAACTTACCGTCATCGACAATGCTTCGGATGACATAGTACATGTCGTAGGCCTTGTTCGGATTGTCCGGGATAATTTCGTTCAATGCGTCGTCAGTCCTGCTGACAGGGTCATTGGTCGGAACAACCGGCGCCTCCTCCATATTGTTCTGCGGAATGTAGCTGAGGAGCTCCTTTATGATGCGGATGCCGTCCTCATCGTTCTCTGCCGCGAAATGTGCCACACCGCTCTTGGTGGCATGAACGCTCGCGCCGCCGAGGTCCTCAGAGGACACTGTCTCGCCGGTCACGCTCTTGACCACTGCCGGGCCTGTAAGGAACATGTAAGAAGTGTTCTTCACCATGATGGTGAAGTCGGTCAATGCCGGTGAATAGACTGCTCCGCCGGCGCAAGGTCCGAAAATTCCTGAAATCTGTGGAACCACACCTGAAGAGAGGATGTTCCTTTCGAAAATTTCACCGAATCCTGCCAATGAATTGATTCCTTCCTGAATTCTGGCACCGCCCGAGTCGTTCAGGCCGATGCATGGCACACCGTTTCTCGTGGCCATATCCATAACCTTGCAGATTTTCTGCGCCATAACTTCTCCGAGAGAACCTCCGGATACCGTGAAGTCCTGTGCGAAGACATAAACCAGTCTTCCGTCGATAGTTCCTTGTCCGGTAACCACTCCGTCTCCGTCGAAGTGCTGTTTCTCCATTCCGAAATTCGTACAACGGTGCTGTACGAACATGTCGAATTCTTCGAAGCTGCCCTCGTCCAGGAGCAATGCTATTCTCTCACGCGCAGTGAGTTTTCCTTTCTGGTGCTGTGCATCAATGCGTTTCTGTCCACCGCCCATAGCGGCTGCCGCTCTGCGCTCGACCAGTTTCTTGATATTATCCTGCTGGATACTCATTTGTGCTGTATATATTATTAAGTAATACTCGAATCTAATATCCTGCAAATATAACAATTATTTCGTCCAAATGCGAATGTGCAAAAACGACCCCGGCTGAAACGAATCTCAGTCGGGGTATTATTTATTGTCGTGCAGACGAATTATTCCTCTGCCGGTTTCATCAAGCTGTAAACGTTGGTGACATCGTCATCGTTCTCGAGAAGATCGGTGAGTTTGTTCAATGTCTCGCGCTGCTCAGGAGTTACATCCTTCAGTTCAGTGTTCGGAGTCCTCTCGAAACCTCCGGATACGAGCTCGTAGCCATTGTCCTCGATGAACTTCTGGATACCGCCGTAAGACTCGTAGGCACCGTAGATCACTACATTCTTGGTGATGTTCTCGTCCTCATCCTCCTGCTCCTCGATGAACACCTCTGGGTCATCATCGTAGTCGCAGAGTGCAAGCTGGAGCTCATCGATGTCAAGACCTTCCTGGTACTTGATTCTGAACACGCACTTGTGGTCGAACATGAAACTTACGCTTCCGCTTGTTCCGAGCGTGCCGCCGCATTTGGTGAAATAACTGCGGACATTGGCCACTGTCCTGGTATTGTTGTCTGTAGCAGTTTCAACAAGGAAAGCGACACCGAACGGGCCGTAACCCTCGAAAGTAACCTCCTTGAAATCACCGAGGCTCTTGTCGGTAGCCTTCTTGATGGCTCTCTCGATATTGTCCTTAGGCATGTTCTCGTTTCTTGCCTCTGCGATGAGCGCACGGAGACGAGGGTTGCCGATCACATCAGGACCGCCCTGCTTGACAGCGATAGTAATTTCTTTTCCGATTTTGGTGAAGGTCTTGGCCATGTGGCCCCAACGCTTCATCTTTCTCTCTTTTCTGAACTCAAAAGCTCTTCCCATAATCTATTTGTTCTCTATTCTGCTGATATATTTGTCGATATCGTAGCCTTCCATTGACTGAGGATACTGGTCCTTGATCTTCTTGTAGAAAGAAAGAGCCTTGGCGTCATCACCGAGTTCCTCGCATGCGACACCCGCCTTCAGAAGATAAGCGGCAGCGAACATGTTGTCCACAACACCTGCAGCCTTCTCGTAGCATCCTACAGCTTCCTTGTATTTCTCGAGTCCTGCATAGGCGTCACCCTTGCAAGCAAGCGCTCTTGCCTTCAGGATCTCATCCTTTCCGTTGTATTTGTTGAGGTAGGAGAGGGCCTCCTCGAATTTGCCGAGCTGAAGTTCGCACACACCTGCATAGAAATACGCAGCAGCACCGGCATGAGAGCCGTACTGGTCAATGACCTGGCTGAAACCGAGCACGTTTCCGTCTCCGTTGAGTGCGAGGTCATAGTTCTGGGCGCGGAAATTGGCTTCTGCCTGATACATCTGCTCTGCAGCCTCAGCTTTCTGCGGCTGAGCGTAGAACTTCTGGTAGCACAGAACTGCAACACCGACTACGATGACTGCGCCGAGACAGCCCCAAATGATTTTTTTGTTTTCATTGAAGAATTTTTCTACAGAAGATACTTTTTCTGCAACCTGCTCGTTCTGCAGTCTCTCCTGATCTTTAAGAGTTTCTTGTGCCATATTTTCTTATGTTTTTTATTTCGTTTCAATGCGGCAAGCGCATAATAGTCCGCAAATGTATAAAAATTACGGGAAATTCACAATGTTTTTATGAATTAGGCTGTTTTGATGCGTCAGTCGTGTCCTCGTGGCCGGATACATTAGGAGTATAAAGACCGGCCTTAGCGGCGTATCTGACCAGTTCTACCGTGCTTGAGATATTCAACTTCTTGAAAATGTTGCTCTTGTGAGTGTCGATCCTGCGGACGGAGACATTGAGCCTGCCGGCAATCTCCTTGGACGTCCTGCCTTCGCAGCACAACCTGATGACCTCAAGCTCGCGGCTGGTCATCTTCGGGACATCATCCATCGTCTCTATATCATTGACAATCTCCTTAAGCTGGGCAGCCTCAGGCTTGTCCTTTATCGTCGGCACCAGCGACAGCAGCTTGCTTTTCACCTCGTCGTTCTTGGTCAGGATCCTTGCCTGACGGCGTCTGATGATGAGCATCCTCCATGACAGAGCCAGCAGAATAGCCAGCATTATGCAGAAAATACCCAGGCACATCATTATGGCAAATCTGGTCTTGGACATTTCCTGCTCACGGATCAGGTTCTCCTCTTTTTCCTTCGTCTCGTACCTTACCCGGAAATTCTCCACGGCCGAGTCTGCCCTGTCCTCGGAAATCTTCTCTGAAAGATGGGTGTATTGTTCAAGAGTCTCCAGAGCGTCCGACAGCCTGCCAAGATGCTTCTGGCATAGCCACAGACCGCTCAGCGCCTTCTTTCTGACATAGTCGCTTCCGGATTTCAATGCATATTCGCTGGCCTGCCTGTAAGTTTTCTCGGCCTGCTTGTAGAGCTCCGACTTATAGTAAAGATGCCCCAGTTGGTTGTAACAGATGGCCAGAGACGTGATATTGTTTTTCCGCTCAAAGATAGGGATGGCCTTGAGAATGCATTTTTCAGCTTCAATGTCTTCCCCTCTGGCAATCAGCACCGCCGCTTTCTGGGAAAGTCTGATCGCGGCCTTACCTTCCCGCTTGTCCTGGCTGTCCAGCTGATATGCCTCTTCCACGCAGGACAATGCTTTCTCACTGTGTCCCATTTCGAGCCATATGTCTGAGGCGAGACCGAGCCTGATCGCAAGCCGCTGTCTGTCACCGCTTTCCCTTTCGATGTCAATCGCCGGCAGAACATAGCCCAATGCCGTCTCAGCCTGACCGGTCGCGAGATACAGAGTAGCGAGATTGTTCATCGTGGAACTCATTCCGCTCTTGTTCTTTGATTTCAGGTCCAGCCTGTAAACGCGTTCCATATAGGTTATGGCCTGACCGAACATTCCCTTGCGCTGGTAGATGATACCGATATTGTTGATACAGTCGCCAAGCAGAGTCTCGTCATCGCATTTTTCGCACAGGGGCAATGCCATCAGCGCCACGGACAATGCCTCGTCGAACTTGTCATTGGCAAAATACCAACACGACATCATATCATAGATCCGCGCTTCGGATTCTATGGCCTGGCTTCTTCCGTATGTGTGTTTTTCCGGGATGATGCCCTCCTTGTAGCCTAACTCCAGAAGCTCATTACCGGTACGCACGCGCCGGCTTCCGGTAAGGCTTTCCCATCGGGTGAAAAGTGAGTCAACGTCTGCGGCCTGAAGGTTAAGCGCTGTCAGAACCGTTATCAGTATCGTGAGTATCTTGTTCATCAGTTTTTCTTGTATTGTGGTGGTCCGTCAGACCATATTCGCAAATCTGATAAAAATCAATGGTTTTCGGAAATAAAAAAATGCCTTTTTATGTGGCAGTTGTGAAAAAAAGTCGGATTTGAGATTACCTACGTAATGAAAAATACGTATAATTACCTATAGGTTTCAATGTTCCGGTGCTCTATATTTGCAAAAACGTTATAAATGGCGATAAACTTAGCCCGACACTAAAAATACAGATTTAACATGATACCTAAAATTATCCAAAATCCAATGAGGCGCTTTACGTCAGCAGTCGCAGTACTCCTGTCGCTCGCATGCGCATTTTCCTGCAAAAAGGAAAAAGGGGGAGGAGATACCCTCGAAAAGATATATTTCGTGGATCCTGCATCAGCGTCCATGGTCCTTTCCCAAGGCCAGACCGGGTATATAATGTATGCCACTGTTCCTGAGAGTGCGGCGGCTACTGCAGTCATGGAATGGTCCTCTTCTGATACAAACATAGCGGAAGTGTTCAACGGCCAAGTGACAGCCATTGCGCCGGGAAATACCGTCATCACTGTCAAATGCGGCAACGTCTCGGCTACTCTGGACGTGCAGGTGGTGCCGATTCCGGTCACCAGTTTCAGCGTCCCGAAATCAATGAACGCCTACATGGACATGCCGACGCCTATAAAACTGACAGTGCAACCGGCAGAGGCCAATGCCGCGTCGCTGGAATGGAAATCGGACAACCCGGAAATCGCAGAAGTCGTCATTGAAAGCGGGAAGGCTTTTGTCAATGCCAAGAAAGAGGGCGGATGCAAGATCACGGTGACTCCTTATAATAATTCGGAAGCGTCGCAGCAAATCTCGGTTACGGTCTATCCTGCAATCTTCAAGCTCATGAGGCAATCAATATCAGGTGAAAGCGGTTATGTGGAGATTCTGAACGATGACTCTTTCGACATCACTGATATCGGGATGCCTACATATGAGGGAATGCGCTACATTGAAATGATCAGATTAGATGGCGGCGAACTTTTGGATTCTTCGGTGGAGGTTAATAATGAAAATTCGGGAATCGTTTCCATAACCAAAAGTAAACGCAGCGAAAGTAAGATTCTCCTTAATGCCGAGGAGAAGTCCGAGGTCGGGGCTACCAAGGTATCCGTATCTCTGAAAGAGGATGACAATGTCTATACGAAAACCTTTACCATCACCAGACAGAAGCATGATTTTACATCCGATACGAAGATTTGCCGGATATATACGGAAACTCCTGTAAACGATGTGGAGGAAATGGCCAGAGAAGCCATACTGGCGGTTCAGATGTTTCCGGCGGTGAATGCCGTCTGGACCAGCAGCAATGAATCCGTAGCCAAGGTGGCGCCGTTGACAAGTGACGGAACAGGATTCTCTCCGATGGCGGAGATCAGGACATTTGGCGAGTATGGTTCCGCTGAAATCACAGCGACCGACGAAAGCGGAGAGCATACACGTAAATTCACTGTCAAGGTATCCAAGGCTTCATTCCCGGCGGGGACGAAGATTAGCACTCGTGTGAATAATAACTATGTGCCTGTAGGAGAAAGTACTACCATCCGTGCATCATATGACGGCAGAAATGCTGGAGGATTCGGCCTTCTCGAGGCTTCCGGAAATCCATCCACATTCTCCAATATAAAGTGGACAATCGAATCGCCTTCGTGTGAATGCAGGCTTACCCAAGTCGGCGCTAATGGTGTTATCATCCGTCCGATTTCAAAAACTACTTTCAGCGGCAGCAAGACGGCAACCCTTGTCTGCACCGACGATGCCGGCAACAGGCTCACACATAAGATCTTCATTGATAGTCCTAATGCCTTCAGTGGAGTTCATAATTTGAGAGTGACTGTGGACGGCAAGTCATATACCAGCAACGCCAAGGTGGATATCGGCAAGACCGCTACGATTGATATTGCGAAGTTTACATTTGATAGTTCCTATGACGGCCTGAAGTGGGAAAATGTCGGTGTCCTGGGTAGCGTATATGGTACGACGAAACTGAATAACAACAGCTCCGGTTCGTTGATGTCCATCGAATTCACGCCTAACCGCAAAATGGAAGCTATGCCGATTTCTGTGGAAGACGAAATCGGACAGGTCAGGAAGATATATATCAGTTCGGCAAAATTCCATTTCCCGGAAGGCGCCAAACTCTATTATAGTTATGGTAATGTGGATCCCACTGGCGGATATTGGGCTGAAGTGTTGGATGGTATGCCATTGAAAAACTATGAAGGCACCTGTCTTAAAATCGCAACATCTGCAGCAGGAAAACCTATTGTTGACAAAGCATATTGGGATCAGATTTGGGCGTCGGCGATAGAAAAGAGCAAGAATAATAGTTATGTCTATGAATTCGGTGCCACTATGATTAATGCGCTGAAGCCTGAGAATGTCTTTGCTATTTTCACAAAACAGTATCCTGCTAAAAATCAAGATCCTGAGCCCTATTCGATAGAAGTCAAGGATGACTATGGCTCGGCGATATCTGCTCGCTTCTATATTCGTGAATGGGTGAAATTCGATTCGGATACCCGCTTTGAAATTGGTAAGAAAAATGGCAACCTGTTTATTGATTATAATAATGGAAGCAGCGAGAGTATTCGCATTCCAAAGTCAGATCTATTCTCAGATGGGAGCATTTTCGTTAGAATGAAGTTTGGCAATGTGCTATATCGTTTCTCTAGGATCATAGTCACTAATTCGGCTAAGCCGGATAATCCTCATGAATATTACCTGTATCACGAAAACTTCATACGGGAATATCCTACTTCTAGTAGTGGCTCGGGGACTAGATTTATTTTTTCGGATGATTTCGGTAATATGAAAACTTTTACTTTTACGACGAACTAAATAATTATATAATTATAAATAATTAATACACACTTTATTATGGAAGAACTTTTGAAACAAATCAAGAAGGCGGCGGAGTCGATGCTTCGCGACGCTACAGCACAGGAGAAGAAGGGAAACAAGGCGGCAGGATTGCGCGCCCGCAAAGCCTCCCTCGCATTGGAACCGATGCTCAAGGAATTCAGGAAAATGTCCATCGCCAAGATGAAAGGACTTGCATGCCTCCTGGTTATAGTATCATTGGCAGGAACAGCCTGTGTATCCTGCGAGAATGTGGACCCTACTGACCTTACGGAAGCCAACCTTCCGGTGAAGAGCATTGTCTGCGGTCACGTGAGATTCGTTCCTACAGGCAAAGATCCGGTTCCTGCAGGTGTAGGTCTGGATGTGAATGTTTTCTATGGACAGAAAGATGACAAGGGAAATGTGGAATATGCATTGAAAGCCATCAAGACTCTCCCTAACGGGTATTTTGAGACTACTATCGGATGTCCTGTAGGCCAGAATCTGGAAATCAAAGTGGAATGCACTGCAATGTCACATTCAGAAGCATCAGAAACAGGCAAAACAGACAAACACACCGGCAGCACGTATTTCCATGCGGAGGTTGCCAAATCGGTTACTTGTGGCACTGCAGCCTATTTCCAGCTTGACATGAAACCTGCTGCATATATTTCCAAGCCTGGACTTGTTCAGCCGTAATGCTCTTCATGTCTTGCAAGACAGATGTCTGCATGTCTGAATTTCAACAACTAACATTTAATCGACTTTATAATGAAAAAATTTCTGATATTGAGTCTTGCGGCATTGACATTGGCATCCGTGGGCGCGAAGGCGCAGGGGGAGAGCAATGTCCCTGAAGGCAAGCGTATCACGTGCTACCATGTGTACTCCGACAAGGCTCCCCATTTCTCACCAAAGCGCGGCGATTGGTCCATCGGTGTCACTTTCAACCCTGCGACTCTCTCGTATAGGCTGAAAATGCAGCCGGACAATGGTGATTTCGCCGGTGATTTCATCGAAGGGATGGCAACGTCCAGCAAGCAGATGTTCATCCTTTCGCAGGATCCTCTGGCAGCATTCCGCGTAAGATATTACTTGAGTGACAATTGGGCAGTCCGTGCCACGCTCGGTCTCAACGGAAGCCATATCAATTACCGTGAATATGTGGACGATGACCTCGCCAAGGCTGTCAATCCGGATTCCAAGAATCAGGTTGCGGATGCGGTGCTGTCCAATCTCAACAGCGGTAGCCTCTCTGTCGGTATGCAGTATCTGGCAGGAAAAGGCCCTCTCCGCTTCACTGCGGGATTCGGCCTCACCTATGCCATCGCAGGCGGAAGTCTGAATTTCAAGTACGGCAACGCCATGACACCCGAGAACCGCGTGCCTTCGTCAATGCCTATGACACGTCCGGCTCCTGCAGGTTCCAAAAACCCTACACTCAATGACTTCCAGTCGCAGCTCGGCATCGCGTATGCCCGTCCGACAAGGCGTTACAATGTAGGTTACATCCACGGTATCGGTATCAATGCCGATATGGGTGTGGAGTGGTTCATGACCGGACGCATTTCTCTTGCCGGTGCCATGACCTTCACTCCTGTGATGTTCATTTTCCAGCCTCAGACCTGGACCAAGTTCGAAGGCTTCTCTACCAAGACAGGAGGAGTGGAGCAGTACAATGACCTTGTAAGCCCGGGCAGCAGTGCCGTCCTCTACGGAACTGAAAACATTGGCTTCAATGTTTCGCTCAACTATTACTTTTAACGGTTCTTGTTTATGAGAAATACCACATTATTGAAAACCGTCGCGCTGACAGTATCGCTTTTGGCTTTGACGACACCTTCTGACGGTCAGGGTTTTCTGAAGAAACTGAAGGATGCGGCAAATAACGCTACAGAAAAAGTGAATACGGCAGTGGACAATGCCGGCTCAGCATCATCAGGTGCTGTGGCTGTGCCGAGAGCTTCAGGCCCGACATATTATGTGTCCCGCAGTGGCTCCAACAAGAATGACGGACTCAGTCCTTCAACAGCAGTAAAGAACATCCAGAAGGCCATTGACCTGGCTTCTGACGGGTCTGAAATCAGAGTTGCGGAAGGCAACTATTTCGGCCTCCTGAACAAGGGCAATATCATCATTGACAAGCCACTCGTGATTATGGGAGGCTACAATGCGGATTTTTCCGAGCGTGATGTGCTCAAGTATCTTACCACCATCGCTCCGGATGACAATTCCAACGGCTCTTCACAGGGACGCGGAACCATCCAGATCCGCAGCATTGAAAAACCTGCCTCTACTCTCGTGATCGACGGTTTCGTGTTCAACAAGGGCAATGCCATCGGCTACAACCTCCGTGGAGAGGGCTGGCCGGAGGGTGTGGAGACTCCGTTCATGATGCGTGAAGGTTCCAAGGGACAGGGCGGTCCTAATCTCGAAAACAAGGAAGTATATACCCAGGAGACCTACTTCATCTATTTCGACGGCGTTGCCGGCAAGGTGAACAATCTCAATGTCTTCGTGCGTAACTGTACTTTCGTGAATGGTCCTAACACCACCATCTGCGGCCTTCTGAAGGGTTCATTGACAGTGGACAACTGCGCGTTCATCAACAACCGCGTGACCACGATGGATGTACGCGGACCGGATCCTAATGCCATTACCAAGGTGAATTTCCGCAACAATACCGTGCTTTTCGTATGGTCTTACACCAAGGATCTCCAGTCTCAGGGCTTCGGCTTCAGGTTCCAGCCTGGCACAAGCTGTACTCTCGAGAACAATATCATCGGTCTGACCATTTTCGCAGGTCTTGACAGGACTCACATTGACAGCGACGCCAACCGCGAGGCGAAACGTCACGATGCAGTGAAGAACAATATCTTCTTCCTGAACCGTATCACAGACCTGACCATCCCTGGAGGCGGCATGCTCACCAGAGTCAAGGTGGAGGATTTCGATGATGTAGAGGCTATTGCAGAGTGCAGCGGCAACACGTCGCTCACCGATCCTGCTCTGTTCAAGGGCAAGATTGACGAGGCTTACCTGAACGGCTTCCTGAGCGTTTCCTACAAGGAGACCACGTCGTACAATCCGAATTCAGCAGCCAACACTTTCCGCTCGGCAATGGGAATGAACATGACCGGTACGATGACTTCTTCAGTATCCATGTACTTCAACCGTTATCCATGGCAGAAGGCTCTCGACGTGTTCGGTGCTGTTCCAGGATGCGGAGCGCAGATACCAAGATAAATTGAATTTGTCATATTTTGATTTCCGGCAGTCTGAACAAGGCTGCCGGTTTTCTGTATGGTGAAAGAGGTGGTTTCTTCTGCTTGTGCAGATGCTGGCACTTTGTGTTATTTTATAGAATCCGGTACATTCGTCGTGTTAAGGCAAAAAAATCTTTGTTCGTTTGGAAAGAGAATCCATTAGATAAATAGAATCGTATAGTCCGAGGGTTATTGAGGGCATCAACGGTTATGAATTGGCAGCCTGCTTGTCGATACATGGAAAAAGTACCTGCGACAAATTCTATAATAGCCATTCCAATTCCATTCCCTTGATATTCAATAGCAGTTCCTAAATGCCCGATATTGATTGCCGGATATGAAGATTGTTGCTTGAAAAAATCCACGATGTTTTCGTCTTCATCTAATCGCAAGTCTTCAAAGAAATCTGCTTTTTCATCATTTCCACCAATCATAATGGAATCATTCATCAAAGTGAACGCTGCTACTATTCCATGAGATTCTGTAAAAGCGCAATATGCGGAAAGATACCTTCGCTCAACGCACTCTTTAACTTCGGTTCTGAAGAATTTATCAAGTTCATCAACCCCACACGAAAACGCAGACATATTCTCATAGTCTGCGTCCGTCATCATTCTTATCTGGATGTCAATATCCGAGTATTGGGTTTTTGCCACCGCAATTAGCTATTATGCGTTTGGTTATAGATTCTGTACGAGCCTTACGCTCTTCAATGCGATGTCGTTCGTCTGCACTAAAATCCCCCCGGAGATGTTTCTCCAGATTGCGATGGAAACGGGCGACATCTTCTCGATCCATCGGAGGATTTGGTATTGAACGTATCATAGCTTCAATTATTTGTTTGTACAAAGCTACAACATTTATCTTGAATATCAATACTATTAGGATGAAAAACTTCTGGCGAAAGAGGACGTTAAGGATTATTAAGTTCGGAAAAGTCAATGAAATGAGTTATCTTTGCTTGGATAATTTATCACGGCGGGATGGCGATTCTGGAAAAACTTGTAGTTCAGGACTATAGAAATATTGCATTGGCGGAACTTGAGTTCTCTGCCAATATCAATTGCATATCCGGCGGTAACGGGGAGGGGAAGACCAATCTCCTGGATGCCATCTGGTACATGTCCATGACCAAGAGCGCATTCCGTGCTACTGACCGGGATAACTTCCGCTATGGCGCGGACGGGTTTTCCCTGTCCGGAACGTATCTTATGCAGAACGCCCTCAGGTCCAGGTTCTCCATCAAGGTCACTTCGAAAGGGGAGAAGAAACTCCGCTGTGACGACAAGCCATATCAGCGTATTTCAGAGCATATCGGGGAACTGCCGGTAGTCATGGTTTCTCCTGACGATGTCTCTCTGGTGAGCGATTCCGGGGAGGACAGAAGGCGTTTCATGAACATGGTGCTTTCGCAGATGGACAAGACATATCTGTCTGATGTCCAGCAGTATAACCGTCTGCTCAGCCAGAGAAACGCAGCATTGAAAACAGACTCTCCTGATATCTATTTCCTGGAGGTCATGGACGGACGTATGGAATCCTACGCGTCACGTATATTCGAGAAACGCAAGGCCTTCATAGAAGAACTGTCCGGAGTGGTGCAGCGTTATTATGAGTCATTGTCCGGCGGCAGGGAAGCGGTAGGCATCTCTTACAAGTCGGATATGGAGAAGGGAGGTCTTGCTGATATGCTCGCTTCGGTGCGGAACAAGGATATGGCTCTCGGCTACACTTCGGCGGGGCCCCAGAGGGATGACCTGGTTTTCAGTATGGACGGGCATTCCATCAGGCGCTGCGGCTCGCAGGGACAGCAGAAGTCGTTTCTGGTGTCATTGAAATTCGCGCAGTACGAACTGATGAAGAACTGTTTCGGAGTACCTCCGATGCTGCTTCTTGATGATGTTTTCGACAAATTGGATATGGACAGGACTTCCGCGCTTCTGGCGATGGTGGCCGGCAATGATTTCGGACAGATATTCATTACGGACAGCAACAAGGTGCGGCTTGCAGGCATTGTGGACAGCATAACTGACGACAGGGCCTACTTCGAAACGTCGGACGGCAATTTCAGAAGGGAGGAAATCTGATGAGGTACAAGGGAAAGAGTCTGTCATTGGAACGCAAGGATCCTTCGCAGCTGGGAGAAATCCTTCCGCAGATGTTGAGGATAATGCATCTGTCTTCCGGGATGGATGAGCAGCTGGTGATGAGGGCGTGGGACAAGGTGACCGGAGCCGGTCCATATACATTGTCCAAGTCGATGAAGAACGGGACTCTCTATTGCTCCATTTCTTCTTCCGTGGTGCGTAACCAGCTGTTTTATAACAGGTTGGCCATAGTGGAGGCGATTAACAATGAAGTGAAGGCCGATCCCCTGTATAATGGACTGAAAGGACGCGAACCGCTTAAAATATTGATATTGAAATAAATATATTGGAGGAACCGAATGGAACCTAAACCTAAATTTAATATCGTGGCCGACAGCGCCATCCCTTTTATGGAGGGTGTCTTCGAGCCGTATGCCAATGTGAAGTACATCCCCGGGGAGGATATCTGCGCTGCGGATGTGAAAGATGCAGATGCTCTGGTCATCAGGACCAGGACCAAGTGCAATGCGGAATTGTTGGACGGCTCGGCGGTGAAGTTCATTGCCACGGCCACCATCGGTACGGACCACATTGACTTTCCTTATTGCGACGCCCATGGAATTACCGTAAGGAATGCTCCGGGCTGCAATGCCGGGGGAGTGATGGAGTATGTTTTCTCTGCATTGTACGGACTGGCTTCGCGCAGGGCGATTAACTTGGAGGGCGACACTATCGGAATTGTCGGAGTGGGACATGTGGGGTCATTGATAGAGAGGATGGGCTTGGCTTTGGGCTTCAAGATTCTCAAATGCGACCCTCCACGTGCTGAGGCGGAAGGCCCGTTCGGTTTCTGCGATCTGGAGTATCTTCTGGTGAATTCGCAGATTGTCACGATGCACACTCCGCTGAATGAGACGACGCGGGGAATGGCGGACAGGCATTTCTTCTCGCTTATGCAGCCGGGTGCGTTCTTTATCAATGCTTCGAGAGGTGAGGTGGTGTGTGATGAGGCGTTGAAGGAGGCCATGCCGAAGCTCGGGCCGGTCATCATCGATACGTGGAATCATGAACCTGACATTGACAGGGATCTGATGGATATGGCTGCGATAGCGACTCCGCATATTGCCGGTTATTCGTATCAGGGCAAGCAGAACGGTACGGCAGCGGCTGTGCGCGCTGTTGCCCACTATTTCGGGATCACTGCTCTGTATGAGTTCTTCCCTAAGACGGATCTGCCTGAAAATGAGGCGGTAAAGCTCGATTTGAAGGGGCTCGGACAGGGAGAGATTGCTGCAATGCTGCAGTACAATTATCCGATTTTCACGGATGATTTCATGCTCAGGTTGAATCCTGAAGATTTCGACAAGCTGAGGTCGGAATACAAATATCGCAGAGAAGTTTATATTGACTAAAACTGATAGCTATATGTTTGAGAAAGAAGATGTTAGAAAAATCGAGGAGCGTGGCTCTTCAGTCAGGACAGTGGAAGTTCAGGTGGAGCGTTTCAGGAAAGGCTTTCCGTGGATGAACATTGTTTCGCCTGCGACTCCTCATCGTGGAATCAAGGTGCTGACTCCGGAAGAGGCTGATGCTGCCGTGGCTTATTGTGACAATGCCTCTGTGCACGGCAAGTGCAAATTCGTGCCGGCTTCAGGTGCCGCTTCCAGAATGTTCAAGGATATATTTTCCGGACTTGCCTCTCTCGAGAATGGCGGTGATCCGGGTGCGGATTCGCCTGTCGGACAGCTCGCGGGCCGGATAAAGGATTTCGCTTTCTATACTGAGTCAATGTTCGGTGAGCCTGAGGATTCTGCGGATTATAGAAAGGATGTTGCAGAGAAAGTGCTGACAGACAAGGGATTGGGCTATGGCTCCAAACCTAAGGGCGTTATCCGTTTCCACAGATATGCTGACGAATGCCGCACTGCATTTGCGGAGCATCTTGTCGAGGCGCAGGAGTATATGAGGAATGCGGACGGTTCCGCCAATATCATATTCACGATATCGCCTGAGTTCCAACCGTTGTTCGAGCAGGCTCTGGAAGAGGTGAAGGCTGTTTATGAGAAGAAATACGGGGTCAAGTTCAATGTCTCGTTCACTTTCCAGAACAAGTCCACCGACACTGTTGCGGTGGATCTGAAGAACAGGCCTTTCCGTGACGAGGATGGTGAGCTTCTGTTCAGACCGGCAGGTCATGGGGCATTGATCTATAATCTCAATGAACTGGATGACGAGCTGGTTTCCATTAAGAATATCGACAATGTGTCCAATGAGCGTTTTCTCCCGGTTACTGCCAAGTACAAGAAGGTTCTTATGGGCAAGTGCCTGGAACTCAGGGACAAGATATTCTCTTACCTGCATCAGTTCGATGTCATTTCCGATGTCAAGTCAGATGCCTGCCGCCAGCTTTGCGACAAGGTGGAGTCTTTCCTGGACGCCGAGCTTTGCATTCAGCTGCCTCTGACACGCAGTATCGAGGACAGGGTGGAGCTGCTCAGGTCCAAGCTGAACAGGCCGATTCGTGTCTGCGGTATGGTGCGCAACCAGGGTGAACCTGGCGGAGGCCCGTTTGTAATCGCTGGTAAGGACGGCTCCTCAAATCTCCAGATTCTCGAGAGCGTGCAGATCAATATGAACGATGACCGGTCCCGGGATATTCTTGCCCACGCCACCCATTTCAATCCGGTGGACCTCGTCTGCTGCATCAGGAATTATAAAGGTGAGAAGTTCAATCTTCTGGACTATGTGGATGAGGATGCCGGTTTCATCAGTTCCAAGAGTTATCAGGGACGTGAGCTTAAGGCTCTTGAGCTCCCCGGCTTGTGGAACGGCTCGATGAGCGACTGGAATACCAGTTTCGTGGAAGTTCCGCTGGATACGTTCAATCCGGTGAAGGTCGTTCTCGACTTGCTGAGGCCTGCTCACCAGTAGTGAGGGTTACATATTGAGATAAAAAACGGGGCTGATTCTTATAAATCAGCCCCGTAATATTTTATGTCTCAAGAATGGATTACCATCCGAGAACGTATGCGAAGATAAGAGGTGCTACGATGGTAGCGTCTGACTCCACGATGAACTTAGGTGTCTCAGGTGCGAGCTTGCCCCAAGTGATTTTCTCATTAGGAACAGCTCCTGAGTAGGAACCGTAAGATGTGGTACTGTCTGAGATCTGGCAGAAATATGACCAGAGCGGAGTGCCGTGCCACTGAAGGTCCTGCTCCATCATCGGAACGACACAGATAGGGAAGTCACCTGCTGTACCGCCACCGATCTGGAAGAATCCTACGCCTGCGCCTACAGCATTCTTCTTGTACCAGTCAACGAGGAAGAGCATTGTCTCGATACCGTTCTTTACGAGATCCGGTGTGAATTCGCCCTTGATGCAGTGTGCTGCGAAGATGTTTCCTGTGGTGCAGTCTTCCCATGCAGGGCAGATGATAGGAATGTTCTTTTCGCAAGCAGCGAGTACCCAGCTGTCCTTAGGGTCGATCTCATAGTATTTCTCGAGAACGCCGCTTCTGAGGATCTGGTAAATATATTCGTAAGGAAGGTATCTCTTGCCTTCTGCCTTTGCCTTGTTCCATACATCTACGAGTGCGCCCTCGAGACGGCGGAATGCCTCCTCCTCAGGGATGCAGGTGTCGGTAACACGGTTGTAGTGGTTGTTCAGAAGTTCCTGCTCCTGCTCTGCGGTGAGGTTTCTGTAACCAGGCACTCTGTAATAGTGAGAGTGTGCTACAAGATTCATGATGTCCTCTTCAAGGTTGTTTGCTGAGCAGCATACGATGGAGAACTTGTCCTGACGGATCATTTCAGCAAGTGAAAGTCCGAGCTCGGCTGTACTCATGGCGCCGGCCATTGCCAACATCATCTTTCCGCCTTTTGCGAGAAGTTCTTCATAAGCTTTCGCAGCGTCAACAAGGCTAGCCGAGTTGAAGTGACGGTAATTGTGGGTGATGAAATTTGAAATTGGTCCTTTTTCCATTTCCAACTTTTAATTTACAGTTATCCTAAGTCGGGGCGTGAAACTATACTCCCCGAAATTTTGTGCGAAGTTATGTTTTTTTGAGTAATTTTGCAATTTGTTCGGCTTTTATTGGAAGATTTATGCTCAAGTTCAATGATTTCGGTAGGGTGGAGGAACTTGCGACACCTTTCTGGTATTACGATATGGATGTATTCCGCAAGACTGTAAAACTTGCTGCATCTCTGTCGGAAAGATACGGAATAGGTGCGCATTATGCTTTGAAGGCCAATGTGGAGCCGCGTCTGGTCAGTTATATCGCATCCAAGGGGTTCGGTGCTGACTGCGTGAGCGGCAATGAGGTGAAATATGCGGTGGAGAGCGGTTTTGCACGGTCTTCGATCGTGTTTGCCGGAGTCGGAAAGTCGGATAAGGAGATTTCAGACGCGCTCGATCTGGGAATCGGCTGTTTCAATGTCGAGTCTCTGATGGAAATGCAGGTGATCGATGCCCTCGCTGCCTCGAAAGGGGTTCGGGCCAATGTTTCCCTGCGTATAAATCCTAACATTGACGCGCACACGCACAGGTACGTGACCACAGGCCTGTATGAGAACAAGTTCGGTATCTCCCGCCACGAGTTCGAGGCGGCGATTGATATTCTGAAGGGTAGCAAAGCATTGAACTTCAAGGGTTTGCATTTTCATATCGGTTCGCAGATTACTGACGTGGAGCCTGTGTATTCGCTTGAGTGCGAGAGGGCTGCGGAGATTGTGGAATGGTTCGAGGCGCACGGGATGGAAGTGGGCAGCATCGACCTTGGCGGCGGTCTGGGTGTGGATTATGATGAGCCGGATGAGAACCCGGTGCCGGATTTCGAGAAATGGTTCAGTATCATTGACAGGAAGCTGAGGCGCAGGCCGGAACAGAGTGTGAGCATTGAGCCGGGCCGCTCGATGGTGGCGCAATGCGGTTCGCTGATCACGCGTGTGCTCTTCGTGAAAAGCGGCGAGACGAAGACGTTCCTCATCATGGATGCCGGCATGAACGACCTCATCCGCCCCGCCCTCTACGGTGCCTACCACAAGATCGAGAACCTCTCCGCATACTATGCCCGCACTGAATCAGCTGAATCAGAGGACTTAACAAGGCATCATCAGATGCCGGCCGGAGAACAGCGAAGCGGTGGCCTTGCGCTCGGGTGCGCACGCAGGCCTGATCGCCCCCTTGAAAAGGGGGTTCAGGGGGGATTGAGATTGTATGACGTAGTAGGTCCGGTATGCGAGTCTAGCGACGTTTGGGGCGAAGGCCGCGAACTGCCCTACAGCAAGCGGGGCGACATCCTTGCCATCCGCAGCACCGGCGCCTACGGAAGCGTGATGAGCAGCCGCTACAATCTTCGGGACCTTGCCCCGGCAGTGTTCTCGGATGACTTGAAATTGAAATAAAAATTAGAATAACATATGTTCGAAAACCTATCAGAAAGACTCGAGAGGTCATTCAAGATTCTCAAAGGAGAAGGAAAAATAACAGAAATCAATGTCGCTGAGACCGTCAAGGATATCCGCAAGGCACTCCTCGACGCCGACGTCAGCTACAAAGTCGCCAAAGAATTCTGCGACCGCGTGAAAGACAAGGCGATGGGACAGAACGTCCTCACAGCCGTCAAGCCTCAGCAGATGATGGTCAAGATCGTCCATGACGAACTGGCCGAGTTCATCGGCAGCGGTGCACAGGACATTGACGTGAAAGGCAATCCGGGCATTGTCCTGATTTCCGGTCTCCAGGGATCTGGTAAGACCACATTCACAGCGAAACTCGCGAACCTCTGCAAATCCAAGCGCGGAATGAAAGTGCTCCTCGCTGCCTGCGACGTATATCGTCCTGCAGCAATCGACCAGTTGAAGGTCATGGGCGAGCAGGCTGGCGTTCCGGTTTACACCGAAGAAGGCGTGAAGGATCCGGTTCAGATAGCACGCAATGCTGTCGCCAAAGCCAAGGCAGAAGGCATTTCAGTAGTGATTGTCGATACCGCGGGACGTCTGGCGGTTGATCAGGAGATGATGGACGAGATCGCTGCCATCAAGAAGGCGGTGAACCCGACCGAAACCCTGTTCGTGGTCGATGCAATGACCGGTCAGGATGCCGTGGAGACCGCCAAGGCCTTCAACGACGTCCTCGATTTCGACGGAGTCGTCCTTACCAAGATGGACGGTGATACCCGTGGCGGTGCGGCATTGTCCATCAAGGCCGTAGTGGGCAAGCCGATCAAGTTCATTTCATCCGGCGAGAAAATCGACGCCTTGGACGTATTCCATCCGGCACGTATTGCAGACCGTATCCTCGGTATGGGTGACGTCGTTACCCTCGTGGAGAAAGCCCAGGAGCAATATGACGAGAAACAGGCCCGTGAACTCAAGAAGAAACTTGCCAAGAACCAGTTCAGCCTTATGGACTTCTACAACCAGATCCAGCAGGTGAAGAAGATGGGTAATATCAAGGACCTGGCTTCCATGATTCCGGGCGTAGGCAAGGCATTGAAAGACGTTGACATTGACAACAGCGCTTTCAAGAGCGTAGAGGCGATAATCATGTCAATGACCCCTTACGAGCGAGAACACGCCGAGCTTATCAATGGCAGCAGGCGCAAGCGAATCGCAGACGGCAGCGGCACGTCCATCCAGGAGGTAAACCGTCTTCTGAAGCAGTTCGAAGGCACACGCAAGCTGATGAAGGGCGCCATGGACGGCTCTCTCGCAGCACGCATGAAGAGAAGATAACAGGTCACCACCTATGTTGAAGTCGATATTGCTAGTCGGTGCCGGCAGTTTTGTCGGCGGCGCACTACGTTACGTCATATCTCTGCTGGTCAGGCCGTCCGGCGGATTCCCGCTGTCCACGTTCATTGTCAATATAGCAGGCTGTCTTCTGATCGGTCTGCTGTACGGACTGTTCTCCAGATTCTCCTCCACCTCCGGCAGCCTCTGCCTGCTTTTGACCACGGGCTTCTGCGGCGGATTTACCACTTTCTCGACTTTCGCCAATGAAAGTCTGTCAATGCTCCAGTCAGGAAACTTCCTGATGTTCGGGCTCTATGTCGCCCTCAGCATTGTCCTCGGCCTTCTAGCCGCTTTCTTCGGCTACTGGCTCATTGACCTGATAGGAACTTGCTATCATTAATTTTATCACATCTTTCTTGTTTTTCAGAGAAAAGTCTTATTTTTGTCAAAATTTAACATAAATCACGGTTAAGTGTATGCTTTTGGAATTTTGTGTCAAGAATTTTCTCTCATTGAAAGATGAGGCCAAGCTCTCATTTATTGCTTCTACGCTCAAGGAATCATTGCAGGAAGAGAATGATCTTATAAATGAACTTGCGATTGGGCTGTCGGTTCTGCGAAGTGCTGTCATTTATGGAGCCAATGCTTCAGGAAAGTCAAACGTGTTGAAAGCCTTGTCGTTTTATAAAAGGTTTATTGCGGACTCGTTCATCAATAGCCAGGCGGGAAAGTTGATCGATGTGGAGGGATTCAGGCTTAATACGCAAACTGAGAATGAGCCTACGACAATGGAAGCTACCTTTATCGTTGGCGACTTTATCTATAGGTTCGGATTTGAAGTGGACAGAAAGTCCGTCAGGGAAGAATGGTTATATCAACGTGCCAACAGAAAACGCGCTAAAGAGGTGGAATTGTTCTATCGGGAAAATGGCGTGGTTTCCGTCCATTCTAAATGTCCACTCATACAAGAAATCGTAGACAGGAAGATGATCAGGGACAATGCGCTTGTCCTGTCAACTGCTGCCCAGTTCAATGACCCGAAATCCGTAGATATACTTAATTGGCTATCAGACACTCAAGTGCTTTTCTGTAGTGAGGATGAACACTTGTGGGAACAGGCGATAAGACATCTGGATGACGATAGTGTGCGTGAAAGGATTACGGAGTTTGCGCGTTATGCGGACCTTGGCATTGACAGCATCTTGAAGATTGACAACAAAATTATAAGCAGCCATCGCCAATTTGATGAGGAAGGCCGCGAATCTGGAAATATCTCGTTCCCTTTCAACAAGAATGAGTCTGAAGGCACTATCAAGTATTTCTCGTTGGCCTATCCGATTATTGATGCATTGGACAACGGCAAGAGGGTAATCATTGATGAACTTGATTCAAAACTCCATCCCCTGCTTGTTCGTAAAATCATCATGTTGTTCAACTCTTCCAAGACGAATCCTAAAGGCGCGCAACTGTTGTTCACCACGCACGACACCTATCTTCTTGGTGCGGGCCTGCTGAGGCGGGACCAGGTTTGGTTCACCCAAAAGGATGGTCTTGGCGCCACCTCCATATATTCTCTTGCAGAATACAAGGTTCGGAGCAATGCCGCTTTTGACAGGGACTATATTAATGGCCGCTATGGTGCTACACCTATAATTGGGGAAATGGAAAGAGTTTTTGAGAGGAACAGATGATTATGAGACCAATAGAATGATAGTCCGTGATATTTAGTTATTATAAACTTTCATTGATTATCAACGGGTTATCTTCACTTGATATATTATACTACACCATTGAATATCCATGACTCAAACAGTTTGTTTACGCAGAAATCGGAGGAATTCTCTTACCCCACACAAACACTTTATTCAGAGGCTATATATCCAAACTGTTTTCTTTGAGCAAGAAATCGAAAAGCCCAATTGTAAGAATACCTTCTTCATTTCGACGGGGCATGATGTGGTCTTTAACAATGATAATCTTCTTGAAAGAGTCATCTATGCTCATCAGTGATCGGGATTCTTGTATCTCTTTCTCCCTATCTGGAATTGACAAGGCTGATTGTACATAGTACTTTTTACTACCGAGACTGGCGATAAAATCCACCTCCAGTTGGATGCGGCCCCACTTGCCGTCCTTGTCTTGCTTCTTTATTTCCACCATTCCGACATCCACACTATACCCACGTGTGATAAGCTCATTGTAAATGATGTTTTCCATGATATGCGTCTCCTCTTGTTGACGCATATCCAGAATGGCATTTCTCAAACCTATATCTGAGAAATAGTATTTGGAGAGTGTATTGATATATTTCTTACCTTTTATATCGTAGCGGATTGCCTTGTTTAGAAGGAACGATTCAGATAAGTAATTGAGATAATTTGAAATGGTCTTGTTTGAGATATTGACATTCTTTACACTTTTGAAGGTGTTTGATAGTTTTGTCGGATTGCATGGCGAGCCAATGGAAGAAGCCATAATGAGCACCAACTCGCGCATTTCGTCTTCGTTCTGTACCTTATGCCTCTCTATAATATCAGCCAAATATACTGTTTCAAACAAGTTTTTAAGATATCCTATTTTCTTCTGTTCTGTGTCAAATGATTGGATAAGGGGTAAACCACCATAGGTGTAATATTCACGCCATGCATCTTGTTTATCACCTCCAATGGCAGAATAGAATTCGGAAAAAGACAGTGGATTCACATGTATCGTTTCGCCTCGGCCTCGGAACTCTGTGGGTATATCTGAAGATAGGAAGTGAGAGTTACTGCCTGTTACATATGTGTCAGCATTATCAATATGACGGAAACTGTTCAATACATCCACGAACTCATCCATCAGTTGCACTTCATCTATAATGATGTAGTACGGCTGACTATCCTTAATCCTATCATGAACATAATGGAGCATTGTATCAGGATTTCGTAGCTCTTTGTTCAAACGGTCTTCAAGATCAATGCGGATGATATGGTCTTTAGCCACTCCATTATCCAACAAATAGTGATAGAATAAAACATTCAGCAGATATGACTTACCACATCTGCGGATTCCGGTAATCACTTTGATAAAGCCGTTTTGCTGGCTATCTATCAACTGCTTAAGATATCTGTCTCTTTTTATCTCTTCCATGTCATTCCTTATTTTTGCCAATATTGGCACTTTTTGGTAATGCAAAGGTAGCAGATTTAATTCATGTCGCCAAGCCATCACGACTAAAAAATGCCAATCCTGACATTATTTAGTCGTGCAAGATAGCAGGCAATAAGAAATGCAGAGGTGATTCTTTCTGAGATTTCCGCAGGTATCCCTGCAGCAGAGGAGTCTTCAACTACGGTTCATCTTTTAGTCTCCGAATTGAACAAGTACTTGTGAAATGTGGCGCATATCGCCAATATGATTTATAATCAACTGAGGAATCTGTTCCCCGATATTTCATAAAAATCGCGGGTCGCAACCCGCGATTTTTGCACAAAAGTGCGGTTTGCATTCCGCAGTTTTGTATATTTGCATAAAAACTTTGATATATGGAAAAGTTATATGATCTCTACTTGAAGAAGTTGCAGACGGTTTCAACTGATTTTGTACGCTATTTATATGAAAGAATCAACTGGGATTCCCAATTGATTGTAATTATGGGCGCTAGGGGCGTAGGGAAGACAACAATGGTTCTCCAACATATCATTATGACGGATGCAAAGAATGAGTCTCTGTATATTTCCGCAGATAATACATATTTTGCAGGTAATACCTTATACGATGTCGCCACCAAGTTTGCACAAGATGGAGGTAAGGTTCTGTACATTGATGAAGTGCACAAATATCAAGATTGGTCAAAAGAAGTCAAAATGATGTATGATTTCCTGCCGGAACTTAGAGTTGTAATAACGGGATCATCAATACTTGAACTTATCAGAGGTACGGACGCCGATTTGAGCAGAAGAGCTATCAGATATAAGCTTGAAGGGTTGTCATTTCGTGAATATTTAAATTTCTCTTTAAATTTGAATATTCCGGCATTTACTCTTGAAGAAATCCTTGAAGGTAAAGTGCAACTGCCAAAAGAAGTAAAATATCCATTGGCCCACTTTAAAGATTATTTGAATAAAGGATATTTTCCATTTTTCAAACTTGATGATTATTTCCAGAGACTTGAGAATGTAATTGGCCAAACAATGGAAGTCGATATTCCAGCATATGCAAAGATGAATGTTTCTACTGCCCATAAGTTGAAACAACTTTTGTATGTCATTTCCAGGAGTGTTCCATTTAAGCCGAATTTTACGGAAATCGGTAGGGCAATATCTTCGGACAGGGGCACAGTAGCTGATTATATGGTCTATATGGAAAAGTCAACTTTGATAAGACAACTTAATTTTGCTCCTGACGGAATGGATCTTGTGCAGAAAGTTTATAAAATTTATTTGGGTAATCCGTGCTTTATCTATGCTCTTGCAGATGACGTCCCTGAAATTGGAAATGTCAGAGAAACCTTCTTCTATTGTTCGATGTGTGTAAACCATAAGGTGACAGCCTCACCTGTCTCCGACTTTCTTGTCAAAGGACATACCTTTGAAGTTGGGGGAAAGTCGAAGAATCAAAAACAGATAAAAAACATCGATGACGCATTCATTGTAAAAGATGATATAGAGAATGCGTATAAGAATATTATTCCTCTTTGGACATTTGGCTTTAATTACTGATATATGTCTTGTCGTGGACAACTGATACTTGCAGTTACTTGAGCTCGAAGATCATGTAGAGGACACCGCCGTCGATAATCTGGGTGCCGGGGATGTGGCTGCAGTAGGATTCTGTCAGCAGTTTGGTGACATGGTTCTCATCCTTGCCGTAATACTTTATATAGGTCTGCTGCAGGCCCATGCTGTTGTTCGGAAAGTAAAGTATTTCAGTGACTTTCGGATATCGGGCCTTGAAGGTCAATCCGGTGATCGTATGCCAGTCGCAGCTGAATTCGTATGACGATTTGTTGAACTTTTCTTCCGTGTAGCCGCCGGGCTCTTCATACTGCAATGTGGCGAATGTCGCCGGTATGTTTTTCGTGAATGTGAAAGTCAAGCCGTTGTCATTGTCCCCCTTGATGGATTTCAATGGCATTTCGGCTTTGTCTTCGAAGTAGAAGTTGTTTTCATAGATGAGCGGCTTGGTGTATCCGGCGCCTTTCAGCAGCCATTCCTGACTCAGGATCTGCGGAAGCAGAGCGCGGTCGAATATCTCCAGCTCTCTGTATTCGTCTTCGATTATGCCGTCGTCATCTCCTGCCTCAACGCAGGACGGCAATGCCCAGAATATGGATACTGACAGGATAAGATAGGATAAAATTCTATTCATATTGTTGATTATTAGAGATTTCCGCTAATATAATAATTTTTTCCGATATCTGATGCAAGGAAAGCCGGACGGCACGGGGCCTTCGGAGAGGCGTAGCCGTCCGCGGCTCGTGAGCGGAAGGGGCCCGCCGCTTCGCGGTGGGAAGGATAGCCCTGAAAGGGCGTACCGCTCCGAAGGCCCGGTGTCAGCCGGCGTCCCAATGCTGCCGGTGTCCAATGCCAGAGAGCGTCGCCTTTTTACTTCATTATCATCGAAAAAATCTACTGATTATCAGGATTCGCAAGCAGGAGAGACTTGATGGCTTTGGCCAGACGACCGTCCGGATCCGAGAAATGATTGCCGGGATTGACCTCGAAATCGTGGGGAATACCGAGCCGCGACATCAGCTGCAGCACCTTTTCCGTGCACGAGCCGACCTGATTCATGACCGGATGCCTCGTATTGCTCTCATTGTCACCCAAAGAAAAATAAGCATAGTCGGGAACCCTCACCATCTCGTGCCCCTCAGCATATTCCACGAAACCGGGATACCAGAAAGACGCTGAACCGCAGGCAACCCTTGAGAAACAGTCAGTGTCCCAAGTGCACCAGAGAGCGAACAACCCGGCCAGAGAATAACCTGCTATCGCATTGTACAGCGACGGAGCCGAGAGACGGGACTCCATTTCCGGCATTATCTCATTGACAAGCCTTCTCAGATGCTCCGCGCCGTTGCCGGCAAACTCGCCCTGGCCTTTTCTTACGCCCGGCGCCTTCCACGGAGTCATGCATCCGTCGAAATCGAAATCGTATATCGAAACAAGATTGAAATCCGGGCATCCGATGCGCTCGCATGCGTCCATCACATTGTGTCCGTCACCTGCAACAGAATGAATATAAACAGTCGGAGCGGCCTTGTCGCAGCTCCATAACCTCACTTTATATTCACTTCCAGTCATAGTATCGGTTGATCCGCCACCTAGAAACACTTGTAGCCGAAAGCAGCAGCGGTAGTCAGGCAGAACTTCCTTGCCAGATATACAAGGATTCCAGGATGGTATCCGATACCGGGAACAGAAAGATTGTGCTCATTTGCGAAATTCCGGATTAACTCCCTTGAGTGGGCAAGATCTCTGCGGCAGCGCATTTTCTTGGCAAGGTCTTGGGTGTTGAGGATGGAATTGTCACTGAAACTGTATGTGTATGCCGTCTGAGGAACAGTGACGACACTCTTCGCATAGTACAGTGCCTTGAAAGAGAACGGAAGATCCTCGATTGTTCTTCCTACCTCGAAACAGAGCTTGTTCTTCAGGAGCATGGACTTCCTGAAAACATATCTCCAGACATAGCCCCATTTGGCAACCCAAGTGACTTTCATCTTGTCAGCAGCAGAAGAATATACCTTCTCCCTGTTGAAAATCTGGCATTTGTAAGCTTTTTTCTGATTTATGATACCGGAACAGGCTATGTCCGCGTCATTCCTGGTAATGGCATCCATAAGATTCTCGTAGAAGCCGTCTGTGATGGTGTCGTCCACATCCATAAAATGGATGTACTCACCTGTAGATTCCTTTATGCCGATATTTCTCGCCGCAGAAAGGCCCTGATTTTTCTCGAAAACAATCATTTTGACAGGATACCTCTCCGCTATCTCAGCGGTCCTGTCAACGATTCCGTCCACAACGACTATTATCTCCAAATTTTTGTAACTCTGAGCCAACAGCCCATTCAAGCATCTTTCGATGTATCGTTCCGCCTTGTAGCAAGGAACAATGACTGATAACTTTTTCATTAAACCATCTTTTACCAAAATCGTCTTACGCATCGAGCGCGAAGCCGACTCTGAAGTTTATTCATCTGTCAGTTCCGGTTTTTAGTACATACGATTTGCAAAAATACGCTTTTTTTTTGATTTTGTTCTACTTTTCGGTTTTTTCTTCCAAAATTGTCTCAAAAAGAGCCTTCCATTGCTCCATGATGATGTCAATGCCGAATTCTCCCGCCTTCTCCTTGGCCTTCTTTCCGAATCTGGTTCTCCTGTCGCTGTCACCTATGACTTTGCATATACCTTCTGCGAGGCCGTCCGTATCACCGGGCTTCACAAGATAGCCGTTCTCATCATTGACAATAATCTCCGCAGGTCCCTTAGGACAGTCGTAGCTCACCATAGGAAGACCTGTCTCAATCGCCTCCAGAAGTACCATAGGAAAACCTTCGTAAGCGGAACTCATTACAAGACAGGAACTTGCCAGCATCTCGGAACGGATGTCACTACTGCTGCCCATAAGCCTGACCTTGCCTTCCAGGCCGTTGTCCCTGATCTGCTTCTCCAGTCTTTCCTTCAGGCTGCCGTTCCCGAAGATGTCCAATGTCCAGTCAGGATAACGCTCCGCGACCTTTTTCCATGCCGTCACGGCGTCCCTGAAGTTCTTCTGTGACTCCAGGCGTCCTACTGCTATACATCTTCTGTTCTCAAGCGCAGCCGTCTTTTCAGACTTGAAGGTCAATGGGTTATAGATGCTTATGACATTGTCCAGAATCTTGGACCAGTCAGTCTTGTCAGCCTTGGTAAGGACGACGAACTTGTCCAGTTTCCGTGCCACCTTTTCGATTTGTCCCATCCTGAACTTCGCGTACAGGTCTCCAAGCCACGAACCGCCGTATTTGACGTCGTATTTGTCGTGCGAGAAATGGAACTCGGCGATTTTTATGCTGCCGTCAGTGCAGTCCGGCAGGCAGAAGATGTCGCGTCCGCCTACGGAGACACAGATGTCCGGACGGATTTCACACAGTATCCTGTTCAGTTTCCTTCCGTAGGTGTGCAGCATGAACTTCTCGCTCGTACCCACATCGTGCAGCGTAATCCTGTCGCTCAGATGGAAATGCACAGGCCTTTCTTTCTGGTCTGCCGTGATTATGTGAATGTCGTAGCCATATACGTCGGCCAGATAATTGGCCTTGATGGAAAGAACCCTTTCAATACCGCCGAACAGATGCAGCGAATGGATACAATATGCGATTTTCATATAGAAGGTTATCGAAAAACGTTAAAAACACCTGCAGAAACCTATGCAGTTAGCACAAATTTAGTAAATTTGTATATAAAACCTTGCCTCAATAAAGAATTATGAATGAACCTGTTCCTCTAGTGTCGGTGATAGTGCCGAACTATAATTATTCACGCTATCTGAACTCACGCATTGACAGTATCCTCGCCCAGACTTTTTCTGATTACGAGCTGATTCTGCTCGATGACGCGTCCACGGACGACAGTGCGCAGGTGCTGGAACAGTACAGGAACAATGAGCACGTTACTCATCTGATAGTCAATGAGAAGAACTCCGGAAGTCCGTTTGTCCAGTGGAAGCGCGGAATGGAACTCGCCAGGGGAAAATATATCTGGATAGCAGAAAGTGACGACCTTGCAGCGCCCGAATTTCTCGAGAATACGGTCAATGCGATGGAGGCGAATCCGCAGGCGTGCCTCTGTCACGTCGGTTCATGGATAATCGATTCAGAGGGCAATGTGGCGGAGAAGAGCGGCTATTACCAATGGCCGGAGGACGGAAAGACCTACGTCTTCGACAGTCCCTGGTATCTGAGGCACAAGATGGTGGACGGAAACAAGGTATATAATGCCAGCATGACATTGTTCCGTAAGGATTGTGCTCCAGACGCCACATGCGAGTGCTACTCAATGCGTTATTGCGGAGACTGGCTGTTCTGGATAGAGGCGATGAAACGTGGCGGACAGGTTATCGAAATCCACAAATACCTGAGCAGTTTCCGTCGGCACAATGCCTGTGTCACCAAGGAAGGGTCCACGGAACTTGTCGCCTACAGGGAGTTCATCTTCATCAAGAAATGGCTTCACAGAGAGGTCTTTGCCAATGACAAGGCTTCCGTCATGACTGACGTGTGCAGATGCTGGCGAGACTCGAGACACTATCCCAAATCAGGTCCCATCACCAGAAAGGACGTGCGCCAGGTGCTGAAAAACGCATTTCATGTCAATTGGTGGAAAGTCAATGCGTGGAGAATCTATTATGCACTATTTGGCAAAATACTCCTTTTTTGACTCGATCCGGAATCGTTCTGCCCTCTGCATTGACCTTATGAAGCCCTCAGGATTCGCGAGCAGCTTGCGCAGCCTGAAATATTCTCTGATTTTCATGTGTCTCAAGTCGGCAGGAAGATATTTCTTCAATGTTTCGCGGATTTCCTGTATGTAAGGGAGGATTTCCTCATTGCCCAGTCCGCTTCGGCTGATCTCTTTGGCCATTTGTGTGCCGATCCGCAATACTCTGGTCCTGAAGTGGTTGTGGTCTTCCGGAATCAGGCCTTTGCTCGTGATGAATTCGTACCGTTCCTGTTCTGCCTTGAAGAAATCCATGTTTCTGGCAGGATTTACATGATGGTCAATGCTGCCTGCCCTTTGCCTGTAGTGGTAGAGCGGCTTGTCGCAGAGCACTACGGATCCGGCATTTGCCACCCATTTGTAAACTGTGGCGTAATCCTCGTACATCCTCAAGGTCATCTTTTCGGTGATGACCTCTCTGCGGAACATCTTGTCCCACACGAAATTATATACCTTCTTGTCTCTCAGGATGAGCTCCAGGGCCTTGTCGCGCGACACGGTCTTCGTTTTTTTTACGGGAACCTTTATCCTGCTCTTGTTCAGGTAATCCTTGAATATGCCGCAGATGGCTATGTCTGCACCGCTTGTGTCCAGCGCGTCAACCATATAACGGAGCATATCCGGGTCGTACCAGTCGTCGCTGTCCAGGAATGCGATGAATTCACCTTTGGCCTGTCCGAGTCCGACATTTCTGCTGTCAGCCAGTCCGGAGTTGGGCTTGTGTGTCAGTCTGATCCTGGAATCCTTTTCTGCATATTCATCGCAGATGGCCGGAGAACCGTCTGTGGCGCCGTCATCGATCAGGATGAGTTCCCAGTCATGGTATGTCTGGTTCAGTACGGAGTCCAGGCTTTCCCTGAGGTACTTCTCGATATTATAGACCGTCGTGATGATGCTTACGCGAGGATTTTTTCCTTCCATAACCTTGTTTTTGTATATGTGAAATATATGTACGGCTGCAAACTTACGAATAAATCTTTTAATTTTCCTATCTTTGCATCCGCTTGCTAAGCGTTAGTAACATGAAAATAATAAGTTGCCTCAGATTAAGAGAATATTTCCGAGGATAGATCTGTTTTCGAAGAAGGAGTGTGCCGGTGGCACATGACTGATGAGAAAAAAGATATAGACCGAAAAGATTCCTTAAGATGATGCAGGTTATTTTTTGAAGGTTACTTAATATATCAGAAATCAAGTCAATATTATGGATAAGAACAGTTATGCATTGGGAATGAGCATTGCCCACAATATGCTCCAGTCAGGTGTGAAAGAGGTTTCTTTCGATGATTTCGTAGCAGGTCTGAAGGCTACATTGACCAGAACAGAGCCGGCTATCTCCTATGAGGAGGCAAGCGAACTTCTGGACAAGTATTTCCAGCAGCTTCAGGAGAAACAGGCTGCGGAACAGGCTGAAATAGCAGAGGTTATGAAAAAGGAAGGTCAGGAGTTCCTTGCTGCCAATGCCAAGAAGGAAGGCGTGATAGTTTTGCCTAGCGGTCTTCAGTACAAGGTCATCAAGGAAGGTTCAGGCCGCATCCCAGGTCCTACCGACAAGGTGAAATGCCATTATGAGGGTACTTTCGTGGACGGTGAGAAATTCGACAGCTCTTATGACCGCAAGCAGCCTGCCGTATTCGGTGTGAATCAGGTGATTGCTGGCTGGACAGAAGCGCTTCAGCTCATGGACGAGGGCGCAGTATGGCAGCTCTTTATCCCTTACAATCTTGCTTACGGCGAGGCTGGAGCACAGGGAGCAATTCCTCCTTATGCCGCTCTCGTGTTCAAGGTGGAACTGATAGAGGTCCTGTAAAGAATATTATAATAAAAAATCGGCCGTCCGGATATCCGGGCGGCCGTTTTTTAGTTTTGTCCGATGTTACTGTTTCACGAAGAGTGATGCGAAACCGAACATGTCCGGGTCGAACTTGGCCCACTCGTCAGCCCACATCTCACCGAAAGGTGGCTTGTCATAATCGCGGAACTCCAATGTGAGGCCGTTGTCAGACAATCTGAACACTACGGTAGCTTCTCCAAGTGTCTCTTTTGTCGCGCTGAATGCACGGTTTGCAGACGAAAGCTTGTAGTATGTGTCGGACTGATATTTACAACTGTTTGTCTCGTCCGCCGCGATGAACATCTGTCCTTCCAATGTGCTGTGCGCGCCCAGTACCACGCCTTTGGCAACCAGGTTTTTAGGCTCGCCCAATGTTACGGTAGCCTTGCGGAAGAAATTAAGGAAATCGCCTTTCCCGCCTGGAGTGAGCGAGACAGTGCCGTCAGACTCTTTGGCGAATGTCAGGGTGAAGCCCTCGTTGTGAGTCGGAAGTGCTTCCGGATCGTCCTCATATTCCATAAACCACATATCCATCTCATCTTTGCTGAACACCTTGCTGAACTTCCATGTGCCTACAAGCTTGTCAGGCGTCTGAAGACCCTTGACTGCCACTTCCATCTTGCTGTTGTCACCGGCGATAAAGCGGGAGTCGGCCTCCTCGTTTACACTGATCTCAGCCTTGAGGTCTCCTGAAAATCCGTCTTCAACCTTGAACTTCGCCACTCCGCTGGATTCTCCTGCATGTATCAGCGCGAATACGCCAGGTTTGGCGGAAGTCGATGTGGTCGGGGTAGTGCCTTCAACTGTAAATGAAAGCTTTGACGCACCTTCGCCGGAAACTGCAAGAGGAACGTATATGTCTTCATCTGCCTTGAAATCCTTTCCGGTAAGAGTGCCTACTACATTGACGGTAGCGAGGCAGCCCTCAAGTGCATCGAATTTGGTCATGCTGAACGAGTAAACCAGCGCTTCCTGTGAGCTTGGGGCGATAACTGCCACGATTTTTGTTCCCATGCTGTAGCCTTCAGGAACCGTAAAGCCGAGTGACACCTGCTTCTCTTCAGAAAGAGAGACATTGGTGATGGTGACGGAACCTGATGACTCGCCTGCCTTTATCACCACGCTTTCTGCGGATGCGGTGTAGTCAACGCCTTTTTCGGCATTGCCGATGAAAGTCAGCGGAACGGTAAGGTCCGTTTCTGCAGGACCGCTTACCACCACATCAACATCGACAGCTCCCTTCTGGTAAACGGTATATAAGGTTTTTGAAAATTCGATTGTCGGTTTCGAGTCGTCATTGTCGCAGGAAACCATGGATACAGCCGCAACAGCAGCGGCCATAAATGTAATGAACCTTTTGAACATAACAGTTAGTTTTAAAATTAAAAAAATGTCTATTTGTCGTTCTGTCTATACTATTTTGTCGTCTTTGTCGTCGCTTCGTCATATTCCGCTTTCAGCGCGTTCACCTCATCTCTTTCAGCCTGTGTAGGAATCTCGCCTTTCGGTTTTATGTAGCTTTTCGAAGCGTCACTTGTCTTCGGCGGGAGCTCGTTATATCCGCATCCGCAGAGAGCTGCCACGGCAAACACAATGGCTAATATACTGATAATTTTTTTTCTTGTACTCATTTTGCTTGAAAAATGTAAGTTAATAAACATATCCCGGATTCTGAACGATGTCAGGATTCAAGTCAATGTCCGACTTGGATATTGGAGACGTATATAGGTAGGCCTTGGTCGTATATTTCAGACCATTGCTGATCACCCACCATTCCGGCCTTCCGTTTCTCTTGAGCTCGAACCATCTGTCGCCCTCCATGAACAGTTCCTTGCGTCTTTCGTCGAATATGGCCTGAAGCAGGGGAGTGAGCGGCTTCCCATTGCAGTCAGTAACGATTCTGTCACCGGTCCTTACCTCCGGCAATGTGCTTTCTGTCAGGTCAGTCACGCCTTCTATCCTGTTGCGCCTCAGCTCATTGACCCATTTCAGGGCATTGGCATTGTCCCCCTTGTGGCAGTATGCCTCAGCAAGCATCAGTACCATTTCCGACAGTCTTACCTTGCATTCCGGAACCTTCGTGCTCATCCTTTTTTTGTTCAGGCTTGATGTGAACCTTACATCCGTTTCCGGATTGTCCCCGAAGAGTTTTACGAACTTCGAGCTTGCAGGCCTTGATGCCAGATATCCTTTCGTGTAGGCAAAGTACCAGTCCAGTTCGCTGGAGTTGTTTATGTGCGAGCGGACCATCACTTCACCTTTCGGCTCATTCGCGGAATTGATCATGGCAGCGTATTCGGAAACCGGTGTCAGCTCATATCCGCTGTGAGCGATGATGTCGGTGCAGAGGCTTATTACATTGTCCCATCTGCCGCACCAGAACTCCAGCTTCGCCTTGTAGGCTTTCACGATCCATTCCGTGAACATGTATTTGCTGTCTGTCGGCTTCAGGGCCAATGCAGAGTCGAACAATTTTTCAGTGTATCCGAATGTCTGGCTGAGCGTGCCACGTGACGGGCGGTAGTTGATGTCGAAATTGTCCACCAGAGGAATGCCCGGAAGACTGCCTGCCGTGGCCTCGTCGTAAGGCTGGCAGAACTCGCGCATCAGATTGTAATATATGATGCCCTTCATCGCGTAAGCGGCAGAAACAGAGCCTCTTGCGATGTCGCTGTCCTTTCCTCCGAGATTGTCAATGACGATGTTGCAGTCCCTGACGGTTTCCCAGCTGTTACTGTAGTAGCTCTGCCGTTTGTCTATCTCCTCGCCTGCGAAGAACGGAAGATTGGACCCGGCCATGATGTTGGCATCCAGATTGTCCGCGCATCCTTCCAGGAACATCAGCACATCCATATTGCCGATTACATTCTCGTCGCCGCCACCTTCGATTTCGCGCAGGCGGTTGTGAATGAGTGAGGCGAATTCTTCATCTGTCTTGGGTATGACCTCGCCCTGCGGCTGCACATTGAGATAGTTCCCGCAGCCAGCGAGAGCCGCAGCCATCATAGTCAGTATCAATGTCTTGAGATGTCTCATGATAATGCCCTCCTAAAATTCAATGTTCATACCTGCGGAAACGCTTCTGGTCGTAGGATAGGTCGCTCCCGGTATTTCCGGGTCCATGCCGTCGTATCCGGTGATGGTGAAGAAATTGTTGAGCGCGACATTGAAGCTGACGCCCCTCATCCTGATTTTCTTCACGATGTCCCTCGGCATTGACCAGGAAAGTATGATGGATTTGATCCTGAGATAGGAATTGTTCTTCAGATATACGGCGTCTATGATGCTGTAGTCCATAGGATTGGAGTTCGCGAAGTTGTATTTGGTGCCGTAGTAGTCGTAGATTCTCGGGTATTTGACTCCGGTGGTGTTGGAGGCCGTCCATCTGTTCGTCCTGTCTTTCTCCACGTTCAGGTGGTTGCCGTACAGGTCGCTGAACTGGGACTGTACCTCTTCTGTGCTCACGCCGCTGTGGGCCGCATTGCTGTAACTTGCGGGATACTTCAGCTTTTCGTAGGTCTTGCAGCCGAACGAATATACTCCGCTGACGCTCAGCCTGAGCTGTTTCCAGGAAGCGTAGATGTTGAAGCCTCCCGTGTATGGCGCGATGGTGGTGCCGAGATAGTATCTGTAATTGTCCGGCTTGTTGAGGTCCGCGGCATTGGATATCACGGCATCCGGGCGCAGCTTGAACTCGTAAAGTCCTGTGTCCTTGGCTATCCCGGCTAGTTTTCCGCTGAATATGGCTCCGGTAGGGTAGCCCTCCACATATCTGTCCTTGGAAGTGATTCCGCTCTTGGTTACCGGATTGTATTTCAGTACCTTGTTGTAGTTGTAAGCGAAATTGACCGATGCTCCGGCGCTCCAGTCCTTCTTCTGGAGGAACTTGCCGTTTACGGTCAGCTCGATACCGCTGTTCATGATGTCGGCGGCATTGAAATAAACATATGTGAAGCCGGTCGTGCTCTGCACTGGGGATGAGGTCACGACATCTGTGCTGAGCCTGTAGTAATACTCTGCATTGACATTGAGCCTGTCTTTCCAGAATCCGAAATCAATGCCGGCCTTGGCGTCTCTGGTCTTTTCCCAACCGAGGTCAGGATTCGGGGCCGACGGGATGGTGCCGAGGTTGAAAGTCTCCTCTCCGAAATACCGGTACTGCTGCTGAAGGTATTGGATGACAAGCAGATGCGAGGTGCTGGTGTTCACGTCACCGGTAAATCCGTATGCTGCTCTCAATGTGGCGTGAGACAATGCCGGGATGGCCTTCCTGGCCCAATCCTCTTCTCCGATATGCCAGGCCGCTCCGGCGCTCCATGTAGGGTTGAACTGCCGGTTGCTGCCGAAGTTGGAACTGCCGTCCGTTCTGAAGGAAGCGTTCAGGACAATGCTCTTGCCCAGGAAGTAATCGGCTGACGCATAGAAGGATGCATATCGCGTTTTGCTGAAATACTCGCCATTAAGCTTCTCCACTTCGCTGAGCCACTGGTCGGAAGGACCGCTTATGGCAGGAAGTGAGGTGGTTCCAGTCTTGGGGTCGTAGTTGTATCTCTTGCTGAAGATGGTGTTCGAGTCCGAGCCTCTGAGTTCCGCTCCCGCAAGAATGTTGAGGGTGTGCAGTTCCGCAAACGTCTTGTTGAACGCGAAATGACCGCGTGCGACATAACTGCTGCTGTTCATCCTGTTCTGCGAGATGTTTCCGTAGAGGTTGGTCTGTGACTTGTCGTCGCTTCCGAGCCTGTCCTTGAACCCTGTGTAGCTGTATTTGTCCACGATCTTGTCGGTGGAGTTGTTGGCGAAGGAATATGATACAAGCCCCACGAAATGAAGCGGTTCTATGATGCGGAAGTCGGTCTGCGCACGGAAAGTCCCGTTGGTGTTGACCGTCTTGGAATAATTGGAATCAAGTTCGCGGAGAATGTTGAACCCGTTTTTCGGCAGCACCTGTTCGGCACTTCTTCCGTTGTAGTATCCGAGCGTGAACCAGGTGTTGTCCGCCGCATAGGAGCCGTCACTGTTGTACGCCTTCTCGTACGGATTCGAGAAATATGCATAGTAGAACGGGTCCACATTCGAGTACGGCATCTTGGATTCCTGCCTTGCGGCTTCCATTCCCACGTCGATGCGTGCCCAGTCCGTCGGGGTCAATGTCATCTTCGCATTGACATTGTATCTGCGGTAGTCATTGTGGATCAGCATGCCGTCCTCGTCATTCAGGCCGAGCGCGACGTAGTATGTGCTTTTCCCTGAGCCGCCGCTGAGCGAGAGATGGTGTCCCTGGGAGAATGAATTGCGGAACAGCAGGTCGTACCAGTTCGTGTCCACGTTCCTCAGAGAGGCGATGTACGCGTCCTGGGCTTCTTTGTTCCCTTTCATTGACGCGAAATCCCCGAGACCGGCCCTGATCTGGCCGACGATTCCGATGACAGGGTAAATTACCGTGTTGTCAGTCAGTGACTTGGCGTATCTGCTGGCGGAGAATTCATTCCAGAGTTCGTCTTCCCAGGCCAGTTTCTCAGCAGAATTCATCAGGTTCAGGCTCCTTTCCGGCTTGAAGGACCAGGTGAAGGTGTTGTTGTAGCTGATTTTCATCTTTCCTGCCTCGCCCTTCTTGGTGGTCACGACAATGACACCGTTCGCCGCTCTTGAACCGTAGATGGCAGCGGCCGCAGCATCTTTCAGGATGGTGATGCTCTCGATGTCGTTAGGGTTTATGTTGCCCACTCCATTGACGAAGATGTCGTCGAAACCGCCTGTCGCAAGCTGTTCGCTGCTGAGAGCCGGAGACTCGCTCTGCATCGGCACGCCGTCCACTACCCATAGAGGGTTGCTTGTTCCGGTGAGGTTGTTGGAGCCGCGGATGGTGATTTTCGCCTGAGTGCCCGGCTGTCCGGACAATGACTTGATGCTCACGCCCGCCACTTCGCCCTGCATCAGCGCGTCCACGGACGAGATGGCCTTGGCTTCGAATTTGTCAGCGTCGAGAACCGCCACTGAGCCGGTTATCCGCTTGACCGAGGTCTGGGCATATCCGGTCACGACCACCTGGTCCAACTGGTTTTCTTCCCATTCCATTACGATTTTCACGTTTTCGGTGCTGCCCGGAATGAGCTGGTACCGGACCTCCTTCATGCCGATGGATGAGAAGATGACTGTCTTGGCGGAGGAGGGCAATGTGATGCTGAAGCGTCCGTCCAGGTCTGCGGTAGTGCCGATGGTGTTCTTCTCCAGACAGACTACGCCTGCTCCGGTCACCGGTACGCCGTCACTGTCCACGACCTGCCCTGAAAACTTGAATCCCTGGGCGTAAAGTGTCGTAAGGCTCAGCAGAAAAAGAAGACAAATGCTGAAAGCGGTTTTTCTCATAAGCTGATTCGATTATGTCAGACCTGTACAGGTCAACAGATTCTTATTCCTTCGTTCTTCATTTCGGCAAGTGCTTTATCGTGTTCTTCTTCGCTCACATAGGCCAGGCAGTCCTGAAGCAGGATGACATTGGCACCGTTCTTTTTCAGGTCTTCTGCCGTATTGCGCACGCAGAATTCCGTAGCGATGCCGCAGACATACACATTTTCCGGCTCGAGCATTGACACGATCTCGCCCAGCGCCTGTCCGGCCTGGTTCTTCCCGTCGTAACCTGAATACTGTTCCACGTCCTTGTCGCAGCCTTTGTCGAAAATCAGGTCCTCGTCAGCGTAAGGGCGGAGCTTTTCATGAATCTCGCCGCCACGGGTTCCGGCCACGCAATGCGCAGGCCAGATGCCTCCAAACTCCTTGAAAGAGCAGTGGTCTGCAGGATGGTGGTCCCTGATGAACAGTATAGGCAGGTCCTCTCCGCGGGTCTTCTTGATGAAGTCCAATGTGTTTTCTACAGCATTCTCCGCATTGGCGCAGGCGAGGCTGCCGTCAATGAAGTCGTAGAGCATATCTACTACAATCAGAACAGAATCGTTAGTCATATACTATATGGTAAAATTTTCTATTTCTATTACAAGCTTGTTCAGGATGTCGTTTTTCAGATTGTAGAGGTCGTCGGAAATGTCCACCTTGAAATAGTGCGGATTGATGAGACGGCGCTCTGACGGGCTGAAATGGTTCAGCGTGTTCCGGTAGAACTCCTTCTTCTCCATGAGCGACCTGTGCGGCACGCATCTCTCTCCATTTTCTATCATCTTGAGCTGCAGCGCCCTCCACTGGTAAGTGCCCTCATCGAAGGTCTTGAACTTGTACCTGTCGTATTCGTCCTTGATGGTGAAGGTCTTGCCGTGCTCGATGGCCTGGCTCAGTTCGTCGCCGCGCAGACAGGTCACATCGGCCTTGTAGATGTCGCCGTAGTCGGAGTCGTGCTTCATCAGCCTGTATGTTATCTGGAATCCCGGATTTATGAGCTTGATGCGGTCCTCGGACTTCTTGAGCACCGGCTCCCCGTCGATCTGCACGAGCTTATAGACATTGCCGAAACAAGGTGCCGCCTTGCTCGTGGCGATGGCGTCGCCCACACCATAGGAGTCGATTTTCGCTCCCTGCCTTTCGAGATCGGAAATCAGGTATTCGTCCAATGAATTGGTAGCGAATATCTTACATCCTGTAAGTCCGTGAGCGTCCAGGATCTTCCTGACCTCTGCCGAAAGATACGCGAGGTCGCCGCTGTCCAGCCTGATGCCGTACCCGTAAGGATAATTGTTGTCAATGCCGTTTTCCCTGAATGCCCTGATGGCATTGAGGACACCGCATCGGAGCGTGTCATACGTGTCAATGAGAAGAATCAGATTCTCTCCGCGGTGTGTCTTGATATAGTCGTTGAACGCCTTGTGTTCACCTTCCACGCTGCTGCCGTAGGATGTCACGAAACTGTGGGCCATGGTTCCTGTGGAAGGAACACCGTTCAGTACGCCCGTGAGGATGTTCGATGTGCTCGCGCAGCCGGCAATGATCGCTGCCTTGGCCCCATACACTGCCGCCCACGGGCCGTGCGCTCTTCTGGAACCGAATTCGCTTACCGGATGTGATGTGGCCCTGCAGACACGTGAAGCCTTGGTGGCCACTGCCATCTGGTGGTTCATGATGCAGAGCATCGGGGTTTCAAGCACCTGCGCCTGAATCAGCGGAGCTTCCACCGTGATGATCGGCTCATTAGGAAACGCGATCTCGCCCTCTCTCATGGCATAGACGTTCCCGGTAAATTTCATGTTCGCCAGATAGTGGCGGAAATCGGCATACTCATCACCCGGGAGGAACTTTTCATAGAAATCTTCCGGCATTGAACCGAGATTCTGAATCATTTCGACCACCTCTTCGGTGCCGCTCACTACAGCCCAGTTGTTGTTTTCCGGGGCTTTTCTGTAAAACAGGTTGAAAACTGCCATCTGTTCACCCCGGCCCGTTTCCAAGAACGATTTCCCCATAGTGTACTGGTACTTGTCGGAGCAATATGCAAATTCTTTGACTTCCATTCTTAAAGGTGTTGTTCCGGGATCCGCAATATCGGCCCGGACTTGTTCATATATTCTTACAAATGTACAAATTGTGACGGAAAATCACTAAATTAGCGAAATATAAATTCTTACTGAACCTGAATCGGAACATAATCAGATGACACAGACATTAAAGAATCTGTTCGAGAAATACACAGGACAGAAATCTACAGAAATAACAGAGTTGAATTCATCCGGAAGCAACCGGAGATATTTCCGCATAAAAGGAGAGGGCGGCACGTCGCTCGTGGGCGTAATCGGACTGAACCTGAAGGAAAACAATGCCTTCTGCTACCTCAGCCGGCATTTTCTCGAGAAGGGCATCCGCGTGCCCCGCGTGCTTGCGGTCAGCGATGACGGAATGTGCTACATACAGGAGGATCTCGGAGATGAACTTCTCTATGACAAGCTCGCCCAGGGCAGGGAAAGCGGCGTTTACTCTTCCTATGAAAGGTCAATGCTGCGCCACACCCTGGAAATGCTCCCGAAAATCCAGTGCCGCGGCGCCGAGGGGCTTGATTTCAATGTCTGCTTCCCGGAACCGGCTTTCAACGGCAGGATGGTGATGTTCGATCTGAACTACTTCAAATACTGCTTCCTCAAGGCTACCGGAATGGAATTCGATGAAGTCCGTCTTCAGGATGACTTCGAAAAGCTGCATGACGACCTGCTCGGCGAGGATACGGACACGTTCCTCTACAGGGATTTCCAGGCCCGAAACGTGATGATAAAGGACGGTGAGCCGTATTTCATTGACTTTCAGGGCGGAAGGAAAGGACCTATATATTATGATGTGGCGTCATTCATCTGGCAGGCCCGCTCCCGTTATCCCGAAGACCTGAAGCAGGAGCTGGTGGAGACGTATCTCAGGGCATTGAAGACATATATGCCCGACATTGACGAGGCTCATTTCAGGGAGAGGCTCCGTCTGTTCGTGCTTTTCAGGACATTGCAGGTGCTCGGAGCCTATGGTTTCCGGGGCTATTTCGAGAAGAAGCCGCATTTCATAGCGAGCGTGCCTTACGCCATCGACAACCTGCGCCGACTTATGCAGTCGCCGTTCGTGCGTTACCCGTATCTGTCTGAGGTCCTCACCAAACTGACCACGATGGAGCAGTTCTATGTCAATGCCGAGGACAAGCGCCTGCAGGTGAAAATCTTCAGTTTCGCCTACAAGAAAGGCATTCCTGCCGACACTTCAGGCAATGGAGGAGGCTATGTCTTCGACTGCCGTTCCGTGAACAATCCGGGCAAGTTCGAGTATTACCGCCAGTTTACCGGCATGGACAAGGAAGTGATCAAGTTCCTCGAAGATGACGGAGAGATTCTGACGTTCCTGAACAGCGTCTATGCGCTTGTGGACTCTCACGTGAAGAGGTTCATTGAAAGGAAATTCACCAACCTTCAGGTATGCTTCGGCTGTACCGGCGGCCAGCACCGTTCCGTTTACTGTGCGGAACATCTGGCGGAGCATCTGGCTCGCAAGTTCGATATCAGGGTGTCAGTTACCCACAGGGAACTCGATATAGAAAAGAATTTCTGACAGATGAAGACAATGATTTTTGCAGCGGGGCTTGGAACCAGGCTCAAGCCGTTGACGGACAACCTCCCGAAAGCGCTTGCCCCTGTGGCCGGGCATACCCTTCTGTATTACGTACTTATGAGGCTCCGTGCTGCGGGATGTGATGAATTCGTAATCAATATCCATCACTTTGCAGATAAAATCAGGGAGTACGTGGCGGCCGATCCTGAACTCTCTCAGCTGGATATCCGCTATTCAGACGAAACCGACCTGCTGCGTGACACCGGAGGCGGAATCCGTTATGCGGAAAGCCTGTTGAGGTCGGCGGAAGGCCGTTTTCTGGTCCACAACGTGGACATAATCTCGGATCTGCAGCTGGACTGGTTCCTTAGCCAGGCCCGTCCCGATGCTCTCGCCACATTGCTCCTGAGCGAGCGTGTCACCAAGCGCTATTTCCTGTGTGACGGGGACAACCGCATTGTGGGCTGGACCAATGTCGCTACAGGAGAGGTCAAGACTCCTTTCCCCAGTCTGGATGTAAGTCATTGTCATAAAGCCGCTTTTGCAGGCGTGCATCTGGTTTCCGATGCCATTTTCGACGTGTTCAGGGACATTGACTCGTCTCCTTCCGACTATCCGCTCTACGATGCCTCGGGAAACAGGATTGCCCAGTCTGAAAAGCCTTTGGGCCAATGCTTCTCTATCGTCGATGCTTACCTGAGAACTGCTGCGCGTCACCCAATATATGCAGCAATTCCCTCTCACCTCACGCTGATCGACGCGGGCAAGAGGGAAACACTTGCTGAAGCTGAGCGCTATCTTACTGGAGCGTAGCCATAGTATCGCAGTTCCCCTGAGGAGAATTCAATTCTATCCGGTTCAATGTCCTGCACAGCAGGATGACAATCCCCACGCACACTACTGCCACGACCCCATACTCGAGCGGCCTCATTATGTCGAAGAATGTCTTCGCATCCTTGAACTTGTCGATGTTGCTGAATATCAGCGAGAACGTGTTGTTCGTGAAATGCATCAGCATCGTCAGTTTCAATGAACCTGTCCTGTAATAGACATATCCGAACAGGCATCCGAGAATGAATGCCGGCACTGCCTGCCATGGGTTCAGATGGATGAATGCGAAGAAAACAGCAGACCAGAAGATGGCCCATACAGGCTTGGTGCCCGTGGTTGTGCTTCCGTCTTTCTTTGTTCTCTTGTAGTTCAACAGTCCGCGCAGAACCATTCCGCGGCAGAGCCATTCCTCGAAGAACGGCGCCATGAGCGAAACGCAGATGAAGTTCAGGAAGAAGTTTCCGCTTGTCATCGCCTTGAGCTGATTTTCAAGCCATTGCGGCATTTCAGGCATCTGGGCATTGATGATGTCAGTCAGAAAACTAAGTGCGATGGTGGCTAGTATGACCAGTAGTCCGCAAAGCGCGAATCCGCCTTTGCCGAAGTGGGCATCCGAGTCGATGCTGCAGCCGCTGTCGAACATCGAGTTCTTCTTGCTGCGCAGGGATGCGTAGATCATTGCCGGAATGAACATTATAGGGTATGATACCAGCATTACGATGTCCTGGGTGGTCATACCGGCCAGGAGAAAACATCCGGCTACTACATTTCCGAGCAGCGCACCTCCCAAGAGGAACAGCAGCAAAGCGAAAATGTCTGCTGCTCCCGGGATGTACCAGCTGAATCCTGACAGAACATTGAAGTTCCGTATTCTTTTGTGTTCAGCCATTTATGTGCTGCCTTATTTGGTGTAAAGCGGAGACGGATAGACTCCCTTGTCTGCAAATTCCTGGAATTTGGCAACAACTGCAGGTCTGTCTTCCTTGTATGTCACGCCGAACCAGTGTGAAGGTGTGGAAAGCACGTCGGTCTGTGCTTCGCCGCTCTTGATCATGCAGTCGATAGCGTAAGGGATGTAGAATTCCTTCTTGAGCTCATTGATGTTCTGCTCGAGGAATGATTCGAAAATCTTCTCGCTCTTCTCGAAATAGTCAGGAGTGAAACCCCACATGTTCATGGAACAGAGATTGTCTGCAACCAGCTCCACGTGTGTCTCGCCTGTGAGAGAGTTGTCTCCATATACCTTTCCGTCAGCCTCTCTGGCGATGTTCAGGTGCTCTACGATGTCAGTAAGATGCTGCTCCTTGTCGTAAGCGCAGATGCCTCTGGATACGCTGCCTGACTCGGAAAGAGTATGGTCGAGCTCGAATCCTACGATACTGTAAACTCCCTTGCTGTTCTCATGTGCGCGGAGCCAGTCACCGAGAATGCGGAAAGAGTCCTTTCCGTAGTAGTCGTCGCCGTTGATGATGGCAAACGGCTCGTGGATGACGTCTTTGGCCATAAGTACTGCATGGGCTGTTCCCCAAGGTTTCTGTCTTTCAGGATTCAGTGTGAAACGTGCAGGAATCTTGTTGAGCTCCTGAGTTACGAACTGGAATTCGAGAGGCTCGCCGTCAATGCATTTCACGTGGCTGTATTTCTGTTTTACAGTCTCTTCGAACTGCTCCTTGAAATACTCTCTTACGATATAGACAACCTTGCCGAAGCCGGCTTGAACTGCGTCATAAATCGAGTAGTCAATAATGGTCTCTCCGTTAGGGCCGAGGCCGTCCATCTGTTTGAGTCCGCCGTAGCGGCTGCCCATTCCGGCAGCAAGGACAAGCAATGTTGGTTTCATTTGTGTATTATTTTGAATAAATATTGAACTCTGTCCAAATCATTCTACAAATTTAACTAAATTTGTCGTGGAATGAAATAAAATCTTGTTATGGAAAAACTTGGACAGATATTGAAGTCGCTGTGGCATGGACCATATGGCGGACAGCTGAAATTCATTTCAGTTGTGGGAGCCTGCTTATTGGTATTCATGACTTTTTTTGCGGACGACAGCGTCCTCAGATGGATTTCCGCCAAGATGGAAATACGCAGACAAAACGCCCAGATGGAGCAGTATCAGAAAGAAATACGTGAGATGGACAAGCAGATCAAGATGCTGTCCACCGACAGGGACACCCTCGAGGAGTTCTCACGTGAGAGATTCCATTTCGCGGCTCCGGGTGAGGATGTCTATGTGTATGGTGACAAGTAGTCTCTAATCTTCTTCTTCCTTCATATTGCCGGCGTAGTCCCTCCATTTCTTTATGAGGGCCTGCATGTCCTGCGGCAGATCCGAGTCGAACCGGATGAATTCTCCTGTTCGCGGATGGTTGAAGCCGAGCGTCTTGGCGTGCAGGGCCTGGCGCGGACAGAGTTCGAAGCAGTTGCGTATGAACTGTTTGTATTTCGCGTAGATGGTGCCTTTGCGGATTTCTGAACCTCCGTACCTCTCGTCATTGAAAAGCGGATGGCCGATATAGCTCATGTGCACCCTTATCTGGTGTGTCCTTCCTGTCTCGAGCTGACATTCCACCACTGTGACATAGCCGAACCTCTCGAGTACGCGGTAATGGGTGACGGCGTGTTTTCCCTTGTCTCCATCAGGATAGACCTTGAAACGCAGGCGGTCATTCGGGTCGCGGCCGATATTGCCGGTGATGGTACCTTCGTCTTCCTTCAGGTTCCCCCAGACCACTGCTACATATTTTCTTTCAATGCTATGCCTGAAGAACTGTCCTGCGAGGTTCAGCTGTGACTCGTCGTTCTTGGCCACCACCAGCAGACCGGAAGTGTCCATGTCGATACGGTGCACCAGGACGCCCATCCTTTCGTCTTTCGCGTCCGGCCCCTGGGTTATCCCGAGATGGTATGAAAGGGCATTGACCAATGTTCCTTCAAAGTGTCCGTGTCCCGGATGCACTACCATTCCGGCAGGCTTGTTCACTATCAGAAGGTCCTCATCTTCATATACGATATCCAGTGGAATGTTCTCAGGCAGGACTTCGAAGCCGCGCCTTTCATATGGCATGACGAAACGGATGACATCGCCCGGACGGACAATCATGTTCGCCTTGGCCTGTTTGTCATTCAGTTTCACGTAACCGTTCCTGATGGCGAGCTGGACTCTGTGTCTGGACGTGTCCATCAGGTGGCAAGACATGAATTTGTCGATTCTGAGCGGCGTCTGCCCCTTGTCCACATTCATCCGGAAGTGCTCGAACATCCCCTGCTCGTCGCCTTCCGTAACTGCATCTTCATCTGTCATCGGAGTCGCCCCCGAGTATTCTTTCTCCTCGTCTGTCGAGAACAGAATGTCGTTGTATTCCGGTCCTGTCATTTGCTACTTGTCTTCTGAGGCTTTCAGATAAAGGGTGACTGCGCTGCCCATCAGCACGGACATGTCGGTGGCCGCCGGAGCCTGCTTGTAAACTACTGCGTCGAGGGAATCGCTGTAGGAGCGGATGCTCTTGTCGAAATACAGTTTGGCGACATTCAATGAATTGTCATGCAGAGCATCCACGGCTCTCATGTATCTCATCCCTGAAACATCCGGGATGAATGTCTGGTTGTCGGTTCCCAAGCCCACCACGAGGTCGATTTCGGAACCGCTGTCGATGGAACGGCCTTCACTGATTTCCCTGCCGCGGTAAAGCTGCCTCAGGACATTGTTCGTGGCCATATCGTTAACGTATTTCAGATTTCTGAGTATCAGCCCTTTGGAAAGCAGTTCTGCTTTTGCCTGTCGCATTGACAGTCCCACGAGATTGGGCATGGTGGTCTTTTTCGGCGATACGGAATTGATGGTGAGCATTATGCGCCTTCCTTCCTTGACCTTGCTGCCAGCCTTCGGAGTCTGGGAGAACACGAGTCCGCGTCCCATTTTCCTTACATAGACGGAGTCGGTCACGTCGATTCGTATCCCGCACTGTTCAGCAGTGGCCTGGGCATTGCGTACAGACATGTTGGTCATGTCCGGAACTTCGATTTCCTGACCGTGATGTGTGCCGATCCTGAGCAGGAGGCTGCAAGCAATGACAATCGCCGCAACCGCTGCGATTGCGCCCAACAAGTTCTTGACTATCCAATTGCTGAAAAAACTTTTCGTATCCATTGTCCTTTCCTGAAAATTATGTGAAAATCACTTCCATAATGCCGTCCGTAAGCAGGGCGATGCCGATTATGGTGACTATGATGCCTGTTATTCTGTTTATCCAAAGTATCGTGCCGAGCTTGAAATTCTTCCTCATCTTGCTGAAGACCCATGAGAAGAAGAACCAGTAGCATGCGCTTCCTGCGCTCAGGGCCAGGAGAATCGGCGCCACCCTGAAATCGTGAGGCTCAAGTTCAATGCCGAAGAACGCGAACAGCGCGAAGATTACCAGTATGGCTCCCGGATTGGAAATGCCCATTATGAATGCCTGGAAAAAATCCTTGAGTGAATATGAAGGCGTGGCGTCCTCCCGTTTCATTTTCCTGAACGGGTCCTTGAATGTCAGGCTGCACCCGAGGAAGGTGACAATCAGACCTCCGCCCACCATGATCAGAGTGCTGTAACTCTCTATGAACCTCTCGGCTATAGCCAATGCGAAGATGGCGATGACTGCGAACAATGTGTCCACAAGACAGGCACCCAAGCCGGCGAGAAAACCGGATTTCTGACCTTCGCTCAATGATTTCTGAATAACGAGTATGGCTATCGGCCCCAAAGGGACTGACGCGCAGATTCCTATTACAAATCCTTTCAGAATATCTATAAACATAGCTGTTGCTGTATCTACAAAATCGTCAAATCGTACAAATATAATATATTTATTCATATCTTTGCCCGATACATTATGAAGTTGTCCTGAATTGATATGAAGAAACAGAATATCCTCTTCGGCATTCTTGTCCTGCTTTTCGTGACATTGATGTCTATTCCATACCTTGTGCCCCATACCGGTTTTCTTGCTCTCATCGGCTTCGTGCCGCTGTTGTGTCTGGAGCGGATTGCGACAATGACGGGCACTAAGCGGGTGTGGCTGTGGCATTATTCTGCATTTCTTCTGTGGAACGCCGTCACCACTTTCTGGGTCTGCAATGCGACCGTAGGCGGCGGAATTTTCGCCTGCGTGGCCAATGCGTTCCAGATGTCGCTGGTTTTCGGCCTGTTCAGATGGAGCCGGAAATACCTGCGCGGCTCCTTGCCTTACATTTTCCTGGCTGCACTGTGGATAGCATGGGAAAAATACTATCTGGACGTGGCTCAGATTTCCTGGCCGTGGCTGCTTCTGGGCAATGCCTTCGCACGCACCGTCTCACTTGTCCAGTGGTACGAATGGCTCGGCACTCTCGGCGGCTCCCTGTGGGTATGGGCATTGAACCTTTCTGTCTTCTCACTGATGGTTTTCCTGTCGGACGGAAGCTGGTTCCGGTTCAATGCCAAGGCTCGTTTCGCTTCGGCCGCTGCCGCACTCCTGATACTTTTCGCACCAGCAATAGTGTCAATGTCAATGTATTATAGCCCTGCACAGCAGGAAGGCGATACCCTGAAAGTGGTGGCGCTGCAGCCCAACATTGACCCGTATCATAAATTCCAGGCATTGTCCCAAAGCCAGCAGAACGTCATTCTACTCGAACAGCTGAAGACTGCACTGGCCGGCAGAAAGGACACGTCCGCACTGCTCGCTGTGGCTCCTGAGACATTTACAAATGACATTGTCACAGGTGATTACGAGCGGAGTATGACGTACCGCAGATTCCGTGAATTCCTGAAACAGTACCACAATGTGAATCTGCTTTTCGGGGCTTCATCCTATTCTTATATAGAGTCTGCCGGGGCTCCGTCATATACGGCAAGGAAAGTCTCGGACGGTCTGTGGGTGGAGTCGCATAACTCCGCACTTATGGTGGACGGCACGGATGACGCCCAGATTTATCATAAGTCCAAACTGGTCGTGGCCGTGGAAATGACACCGTATCCTGCATTCTTCTGCAAGATAGATGACCTGCTCGGCGGTGTAATGGGACGCTGCATAGGGCAGAAGGAGGTTTCGCTGCTCTCCTGCAGAACCCGGGATGCTGAGGGAAAAGTGGTGGAGGATATTCCTCTGGGCTGCGCTGTATGTTATGAGTCAGTCTATCCTGAACATTGTGCAGAATATGTAAGAAAAGGCGCCAAGGCATTGGCCATCATTACCAATGATGCCTGGTGGGGAAATACTCCGGGGTACAGTCAGCATCTGAGCTATGCCTCTCTCCGGGCGATAGAAACCCGCAGGGACATCGTCAGAAGCGCAAATACCGGCATTTCCGCAATCATCGACAGCAGGGGAGACATTGTCTCGAAGACCGCATGGTGGGAGCCGGCTGTCCTGGAGGGAGAGATCCATTTGAGCGAAAAGCAGACGTTCTTTGTGGCGCAGGGCGATATCGTAGGGCGGCTGTGCGTGTTCATGGCGGTAATGCTGCTGCTCTTCTGCATTGTCCGGAAACTGTCATTCAGGCAGGAATAATCTGCTATCAGCCATGAATATCATTGTCCGTCGGACAAGAAACAAAAGAGGGGCGACCATGACTGGCCGTCCCTCTATAGTGCTCAGGCGAACTGTCTATTGGAGAATGTCGCCGTTTTCATTGTAGAATTCATACTGCAGGACACTGAAGTCTTGGACTTCTTCGTGTTTGATTTTGCATTTGTACTTCCTTCTCCACTTTCTCAGAAAAGAATTGAAGCCTCTTGAGATGTAGGAGCCCAGGATCGGGCCGGTCTTCAACACGAAAGACTTGACACCGTTTTCGGTGTGGTACGCGATTTTTCGTTCAAGTTCCTCGTCAATGACTAGGCTCGGCGCTATTTTTCCCGTACCGTGGCAGACAGGACAGACCTCAGTCGTGTCGATCTGAGTGACAGGCCTTATCCTCTGTCTGGTAATCTGCATTAGTCCGAACTTGGTGAGCGGCAGCACATTGTGCTTTGCCCTGTCATCCTGCATGAGCTCAGTCATATACTTGAACAGGCCGTTCTTGTGGTCCTGATTGTCCATATCGATGAAATCGACAATCACGATACCGCCCATATCCCTGAGTCTGAGCTGTCTGGCGATTTCTTCGGCCGCGTAGCGGTTCACCTCGTAGGTGTTCTCTTCCTGGTCGTTTGTCTTCGCCCTGATGCCGCTGTTGACATCCACCACGTTCAGCGCTTCTGTGGTCTCGATCACAAGATACGCTCCCTGCTTTATCGGAACCACCTTGCCGAAGGAACTCTTTATCTGCCGAGTGACCTCGAAATGGTCGAATATCGGCTCCTTGTCGTCATAGAACTTGACGATCTTTTCCTTGTCCGGAGATATCTGGGAGATGTATTTCGAGATTTCTTCAAACTCCTTCCTGTCATTGACATAGATATTGGAGAATGTGTCATTGAAAAGGTCTCTCAGTACAGTGGTGGTCTTGCTGTATTCTGTGAAAAGCAGCTGGACGCTCTTGTTCTTGGAAATCTTTGGCCATGCACCTTCCCATTTGCTTATCAGCGATTTAAGTTCTGTTACGAGAATCGCGGCGTTCTTGCCTTCTGCAGCAGTCCTTATGATAGCTCCGTAATTCTGCGGGAGTATGCTCCTGACCAGTGTCTCAAGCCTTTTTTTCTCTTCTTTCGATGCGATTTTCTGAGAAATGCTCACTTTCTTCGCGAAAGGGAGGAGTACAATATTGCGCCCTGCAAGTGAAATCTCAGCCGTGAGCCTTGACCCCTTTGTGGAGATAGGCTCCTTGACGATCTGGACGACTATCATCTGTCCCGGTTTCAGAATGTTCTCGATCTGTCCCTCTTTCTCGAGGACCGGACCGAGTCCGATATTTGAAAACAGCTCATTCGCATTTGTGTTCGAGTTCGTCTTTCTGACAAATTCGTCGAAAGCATTGAAATAGAACCCCAAATCCAAATAATGGATGAATGCCTCCTTTTCGTCTCCGATGTCCACGAATGCTGCGTTGAGTGCCGGCATCACTTTCTTCACCTTGCCGAGGAATACGTCTCCGACTGTGAAACTGTGACCATTGCTTGACTCCTTGTTGAGTTCAATAAGGCGGTGATTGTCCATCAACGCTATCTTGACCTCGCTTTCGCTGACATCTACAATCAGGTCTTTGACCGATTCTTTTTCAGACTCCATCAGGATAGTGCAATATTACTTTAGTTGAATAAAAAATAAAGAGGCCGTCCGGACTACCGGTAGCCTCTCTCTTAGCAGACTGCTAAAATGGCAGACACTGAAAAATTACTTCTTCTTATTCTTATGTCTGTTCTTGCGCAAACGCTTTTTACGTTTGTGCGTTGCCATCTTATGTCTTTTTCTCTTTTTTCCGCTTGGCATAGATAGATGATTTAAAAAAATTATTTTTTAACCGCTCCTACGAACACTTTAGCCGGTTTGAATGCCGGAATATTGTGTGCCGGGATTGTCATTGTTGTGTTCTTGGTGATGTTGCGTGCTGCTTTCTCTGCTCTGTGCTTAACGATGAAGCTGCCGAAACCACGAAGATATACAGGCTCCTCTTTAGCGAGGGAGTCCTTTACACTTTCCATAAAAGCCTCAACAACAGTCTGAACTGTCGTCTTCTCAAGTCCGGTTGCTTTTGCAACCTCGTTTACGATTTCTGCTTTAGTCATAATGAATATTTATTTGTATTTTTGTACAATTCAGGGTGACAAAGGTACGCTTATTTTTTTTATTAACAAACTTTTACAAAAAAATATTGCCCTGAATTTTCGTTGCTGCACCGCGTGGCACAGAGATTGACCATATATATAGCGTGAATAAAAAAGCTGTCGGTCGTGACAAAATGGCAGACAGTGGGGGTATATTATGTTTGATGAAAAACAATTTGACTATATGATTGATAAGAATCCGGATTTTTTCGCTCCTGCAGGGGCTGAGGTCAGCATCATACCGGTGATGGCCGGAGATGTTTCCTCCAAGATGGAAGACGCTGCATTGCCTGACACATTGCCTTTGCTGGCATTGCGCAATGCCGTCATCTTCCCGGGTGCGATTTTTCCTATTACCATAGGACGTGAAAAGTCCATGCGGCTGATCGATGAAGCCCAGAAGCGTCAGATGATCATCGGCGCAGTCCCGCAGAATGATGTAAGCGTGGAGGAACCTGGCCTTGAAGACCTGTTCCCTTACGGAACCGCCGTGAGGATCATCAAGTCTTTCGAGATGCCTGACGGAACCGTTTCCGCTGTGCTTCAGGGACTTAAGAGATTTGAACTCGGCGCCCTCATTGCTGAGGAGCCGTACCTGAAGGCTACTGTGCAGTATGTCGAGGATATCGACCATGACGTGCAGAATCCTGAAATCAGAATGATTGCGGAGTCGCTCAAGGAGAAGGCGTCCGCCATTATGCGGAATTCCCCTTATGCCCCTAAGGAGGCTGCCTCGGCGCTGCATTCCATCGAGGACTTCAATTTCCTTGTGAACTTCATAGCCACGACCGTGGATGTGGAGAATTTCCAGGACAAGGTAGATCTCCTGAAGTATGAGGATATGAAGGTAAGGGCAATGAAACTGCTCAATGTGCTGGACACTCAGGTCGAACTTCTGAAGATCAAGCAGGAAATCAATTCCAAGGTGAAGAATGAAATCGACCAGCAGCAGAGGGAGTATTACCTTAACAATCAGCTCCGTACCATCCAGGAGGAACTCGGTATGGACGAGGATTCCGATATCGAGAATCTCCGTTCGGAGGCTGCTGGCAAGAACTGGCCAGAATCTGTTGCGGAAATTTTCGCGAAGGAACTTGCCAAACTCGAGAAATACAATCCGTCCACTCCGGACTACAGCATCCAGTACAACTATCTGAAGTTCATGCTGGACCTTCCGTGGAATGACCTCTCCAAGGACAATCTGGACCTGAAGCATGCCATGAAGGTGCTTGACCAGGACCATTACGGACTGGAGAAGGTGAAGGAGAGGATTATCGAATACCTCGCGGTGCTGAAACTCAGGGGTGACATGAAGTCTCCTATTCTCTGTCTCTACGGCCCTCCGGGAGTCGGCAAGACCAGTCTCGGAAAGTCCATTGCCAAGGCCATAGGCAGAAAGTACGTGCGTATAGCGTTGGGCGGTATGCGCGATGAGGCTGAAATCAGAGGCCATAGGAAAACCTATATCGGAGCGCTTCCGGGCAGGATATTGAACGGTATCTGCAGGGCCGGCACGTCAAATCCGGTCATGGTCCTGGATGAGATTGACAAGCTCAGCAGCGACTTCAAGGGCGACCCGTCTTCGGCATTGCTCGAAGTGCTTGACCCTGAGCAGAATGTGACGTTCCACGATAATTACCTGGATGTGGACTATGACCTGTCGCACGTGCTGTTCATCACCACGGCGAATGACATTTCCACTATCCAGCCTGCCCTTCTGGACAGGATGGAACTGATCAATGTCACAGGTTACCTTGCCGAGGAAAAGATGGAAATCGCCAGGAAATTCCTTCTTCCTAAAGAACTGGAGGAACACGGCATTGACAAGAAAATGCTCAAGGTGGACAAGGCTGCATTGGCGGAAATCATTGACCAGTACACTCATGAGTCCGGCGTCCGCGGTCTGGAGAAGCAGATTGCGAAAATCGCCCGTGTGACTGCGAAGAAGATCGCTTTGGACGAGTTTTGTCCTCCGGTCATCAAGCCGTCACATCTGAAGGAGTATCTCGGATTGCCTACAGCGTTCCATGACAAGCAGGAGGGAAATGAAGGTGCCGGTGTAGTCACAGGTCTCGCCTGGACTCAGCTCGGCGGAGAGATTCTGTTCGTAGAGAGCTCGGTGAGCAACGGAAAGGGCCAGCTTACGATGACCGGCAATCTGGGCAATGTGATGAAGGAGTCCGCGACCATCGCTTACCAATATATAAAGGCTCATCCGGAACTTGTGTCATTGACCTCGGAGGAGTTCGACAAGAAGGACATCCATGTGCACGTTCCGGAAGGTGCGACGCCGAAGGACGGTCCGTCTGCGGGTATAACTCTCGTATGCTCAATGATTTCCGCTCTCAGAAACCAGCCTGTGAAGAAGGGCGTGGCCATGACAGGTGAGATGACGTTGAGGGGAAGAGTTCTGCCGGTGGGCGGAGTGAAGGAGAAGATTCTTGCTGCCAAGAGATCGGGTGTGAAGACGATTGTGCTGTCTGAGGAGAACCGCAAGGATATCGAGGATATCAATGCCAAGTATGTGGATGGTCTGACATTCGAGTATGTGAAGACTATCGATGATGTAATCAAAGCAGTGTTCACCAAGTAATGAACGTCCAGATAGAAGAAAGTTGGAAGAAAGCCCTGCAGGCGGAGTTTGAAAAACCATATTTCACTTCGCTTGCTGAGCGTCTCCACCGCGAGAAAGCAGAGGGAAAGGTCATTTTTCCTCCGGGCAAGGATATATTCAAGGCATTTGAACTGACACCTGTAGATAAGGTGAAGGTTGTGATTTTAGGACAGGACCCATACCACGGATACGGACAGGCTATGGGCTTGTCTTTTTCTGTTCCTGAGGGTGTCCCTGCTCCTCCTTCATTGAAAAACATCTTCAAGGAAATCGAAAGCGAGTTGGGAATCAGGATGAGCGGCTCTCCGGATTTGAGGAAGTGGGCTGAGCAGGGAGTGCTTCTGCTCAATGCTGTCCTGACGGTCCGCGCCGGTGAAGCGGCTTCCCACAGCGCTATCGGATGGCAGCAGTTTACCGATGCTGTCATCAGTTATATTTCTGCGAACTGTGATGGCGTGGTATTTCTTTTGTGGGGAAATTTCGCAAGAAGCAAAAAGCCGTTGATCGACACGTCCAGGCATTTCGTCCTGGAGGCGGCGCATCCTTCTCCGCTGGCGAGGGGCGCGTTCTTCGGCTGCGGACATTTCGCAAAAACCAATGAACTGCTCGTCTCGGAGGGCAAGTCCCCGATTGACTGGCAGTTATAAACTTAGTGATTATGAAAACCAAGGCATTGTTCCCGGGGTCTTTCGACCCGTTTACGGCAGGACATCTGAATATATTGAAAAGGGCATTGACAATGTTCGACGAAGTGGTCGTGGCTGTCGGAATAAATCAGGACAAACGCGGCTTCTTCGATATGGACAAGCGTATCGACATCATCAGTCAGGCAGTCAAAGGGCTTGAGGGAGTGAGCATCATCAAGTATGACAACCTCACCATAGATGCATGTCGCCAGCTCGGCATCAGGCATATCGTGCGCGGAGTCAGGAATATGATCGATTTCGAGACGGAGCGTTCCATCGCAGACGCGAACAGGAAACTGGCTCCTGAAATTGAGACCATCATCATCCCGACCGCCCAGGAGTTTGCACATATCTCTTCTTCAGCGGTACGTGATATCCTGAAACATCATGGCGACACCTCTCTTTTCCTTCCGGACGGAGTGGTCCTGCCGGAAGTCTGAACCGTATGAAACTCAAGTCGTTGCATATTCTGCTGGCGGCATTGGCCTTTACCTGGTCAGTGCTTGTGGGCGCGCAGCAGACTCCGGATTCCGCTTCGTTTGTCGCATTGGGCGCGAAGCTGGATTCCTATATGGAGGCAATGGCTCCTCTGAGTGTGCAGGAGCAGGAAAAGGAATGCTCGTTCCTGATAGAAAGCTGCTCGGATTCTCTTGTGCGTCAATATGTTGCGCTGAAGCTGTACTCCTCTTACATCAGCTCGGACGTGATGGGAGTCGAGGCCGTGGCCATAGACATAGCGGACAAGTGGTTCTTTAACGGAAAGATCCGGATGAAGAACGACATTGACCTGATGAATGCCAGGATTTATGCTGAATTCAACAGGCGTTCGCTGGTGGGGAAGCAGGCCGAAGAACTGACTTTATATACGGCAGAGGGGGATTCTCTGAGTCTTTTCGGCACAGAGGGGACGAGCCGGCGTTATTCGGTGCTGTACTTCTATGACACCGGCTGCACGGAATGTCTCTTCCAGTCGGTTATGCTTCGGACTTTCCTTGCTTCAACTCATTGGTCTATCGATGTTTACGCGGTCTATACCGGAGCGGACAGCCTTGCCTGGCAGACCTATCGGAACAGGCGCATGTATGAGGGTTCGGCCAATGTCAGCGTGACCAATCTGTGGGACCCGTCGCTGAACTCTGATTTCCAGCGGAAATATGGCGTGCTCAAGACTCCCCAGATGTTTCTCATCGGTAAGGATGGTGTGATTCTGGGCCGGAAACTGGATGTCCCCGCGCTTGAGTCAATGCTGGCAAATATCTATGCTTCAGATGATTATGTTTTCGGCAGTGAGGAGTCAATGTCCTTGCTCGAAAAGATATTCGGCAGTCTGGGCGATGATTTCGAGGTGCAGGACGTGAATGCTCTGACGGACAGGATCGCCTCGCAGTCGTTGCCTGACGTGGCGGTTTTCAAGGAGACTGTCGGGGATATGTTCTACTGGCTGTCATACCAGGAGGACGGCCGCTACAAGGAGGCGGAAAAATACGTCATTGACAAGTATATCTTGTCACGGCCTGACATCTGGGATACCGCAGCGGATACTGTCAATGTCATCGGCTACGCGCGCACGATGTCGGATCTGCTGTCCAGGTCGCTGCCGGGCACGCTTGTGCCGGACTTGAGGATTTATGGGACAATGGCCTCTGGCGGAGTTCCGGAATCCATTCTGGAGGCGTCCGGGCTCGAGTCCGGGAAGGTAAAGGTCCGTGCAAGATCCCGCGTCTGGAATATACGTCGTCTGCCTTCAGGGACATATGTGTTCTTCTTCGATACCAAATGCCAGCATTGCAGGGAATCGCTCATGGCATTGACAAAGCTGATGGCGGCCGACAGAAGGATGAAGGTCCTGTTCGTCACTCCTTACGACGGTTCTGCAAGTCGCAAAGGCGTATCTGCGAAGGAAGATGTGCTTGATGCATTTGATTTGCAGATTCTTCCGATGACGGTGAAGGTGGGGGAGAAGGGAATTGTACAGGAAAGATATGTGGATTTTGTCCGACTTGCTGCGAAGGCTTTGGACAAGGAATTGCTTGACAAATAGATTATGGTGAATTATACAAGATTATTGATGGCCGCCATTGCACTGGCGAACGTGACAGGTGCTGCGGCATTTGACATGGGGTCTGCATTGACCCAAACCCCTGATACTGCGGGGATTTATGACGGAAGGGCTGACAGTCTGGATGCGACTGTGTTCGTGGGCCGGCAGAACGGCAATTATCTTTCACGGGGAAAGGAACTCCGTACTGAGGTGATTTCCTCTGCAGGTCTGAAGAAAATGGCGTGCTGCAACCTTGCGGAAAGTTTCGAGAATTCGGCCAGTGTCACGGTAGGATATTCGGATGCCGTTACCGGTGCCAGGCAGATCAGACTCCTGGGCCTCAGCGGAATATATACTCAGATGCTGGACGAGAACCGTCCGTCCATGCGCGGTCTTGCTGCTCCGTTCGGACTGTCCTATGTGCCTGGCCAATGGCTTGAAAGCATCCAGGTCTCCAAGGGACTCTCATCCGTGAACAACGGTGCGGAATCCATTACAGGCCAGATAAATATGGAATACCGCAAGCCTACTGACGAAAAGCCGCTTTTCCTGAATGCGTCAGTCATGAATGACACGAAAACGGATTTCAATGTCGCCTCATCCATGCAGATGGGCGAGAAGTGGAGCACCGTGCTGCTCGGCCATGTGTCCGGAAATTTCCGCACATTCGACCACAACCATGACGGCTTCATGGACGATCCCGAGATGTTTCAGGTCAATGTCGCCAACCGCTGGCTCTATTACGGGCCTACCGGTGTGCAGGTCCGCTTCGGTCTGCGTGCTCTCCAGGATATGCGCAAGGGCGGGCAGTCGGGATATGACTACAAGAAATATACATTGGCCTCCACTTCGCCGTGGGGCTCTGATATCATTAACCGTCAGTTGAATACGTATGTGAAGGTCGGTGTGCCGATCAGTGAGGACAATGCGAAGAACATCGCTTTCGTGGCCGACTATACGCTCACGGACATGAATCTCCGGGCCGGTGCCTCCAAATACCTCGCTACACAGAGTTCCGGTTTCTTCAATGTTCTTTTCCAGGATGAAATCAATGATTCCCACAAGTTTACGCTGGCCCTCGGCGGTACGGCTGACTGGTTCGCGGAAGATTTCATGCGCAAGGTGGCGGCTCAGAAACTGGAGCCTGGTAAGAAGTCCGACGCTTTCTACAATGCCGGCATTTCCGGAGAATACACATTCCACGCAGGCGATAAGTTTTCTTCGATTGTCGGACTTCGCGGTGACTGGTTCAATGGCGAAGGGTTCAAGGCCGTGCCTCGTCTGACATTGAAATATAGCCCGTTGGAGCAGATTGTCCTGAGGGCGAACGGCGGTCGTGGACTCCGGCGCGCGTTGCCTGTCATTGACAATATCGGCGTCCTTTCCACCGGCAAGTCATTTACCGGAGCATATTCTGAACATCTTCTGGAGGATGCGTGGACTTTCGGTGGCAATGCCACTTTCTATCTGCCTTTCGGGGCTTCGGATGACACGTACTTGAGTCTTGACTATTTCGGGACTCGTTTTGCGGAGCAGATGGTGGTCGATTATGAGCATGGACTCAATGCTATCGACTTTTATGCCCTTGGAGGAAAACGCTCATTTTCAAATAATTATCAGATTGATTTCAATGTTGAGGCTTTCAGGAGATTTACGGTTTCCGCTACATTCCGTTATACGGATGCAAAGGTGGAACTGGAAGGACGCGGTCTTGTGGAACGTCCGATGACGAGCCGCTACAAGGGAGTGCTGAACCTGCAATATGCCACAAATCTGAACAAGTGGATTTTCGATTTCACGGCTTCTGTCAATGGCAAGGCACGTGTTTATGAATTTATGAAGGATCTGCGTGGAGATGACGGCAAACTTCTGTATGCTGATGGTTATACGCCGGCGTATCCGCTTCTGTATCTTCAGGTTACCAAGCGTTTCAAGGGCGTGGACCTGTATCTCGGAGCAGAAAATCTTACCAATTTCAGGCAGAAGAACGTGGTAATCGGCACGTCTGTTGATGGCATGTCCTCTCATGTGGACGCATCTCGTCCGGATTTCGACGCAAGTGCTGTCTGGGGACCGATTATGGGAACGAAGTTTTATCTTGGCGTAAGGTTTACGCTTTGGAAATAATATGTTTATATGGGAAAATTGATTTATGCTGCTGTAGTTGCAGCAATGCTTCCGCTGTCAATGACTGTCGCTGAGCCTGTCATGGCCAATGTTATGGAAGCTGCTCCTAAAAAGGAGTTGAAGACGGTGGTCTTCAATGTCGGACTTCATTGTCAGAACTGTGTGAAGAAAGTTCAGGAGAACATTTCTTTCGAAAAGGGTGTCAAGTCATTGGATATCAATCTCGAAAAGAAAACCGTGACCATTACTTATGACGCGGCGAAGACTGATGAGGCCACATTGAAAAAGGCTATCGAGAAACTCGGCTATACTTGCGGCAAGCCGGAAGAGAAATAGGCGAAACACGTTAGAAAGCCTATACTTTGCAAATACTTTTGGCAAAAACGGAAAATAGTCCTATCTTTGCCGGGCTGAATTGAGGTATGGTGTAATGGCAGCACAAGTGATTTTGGTTCACTTAGTCCACGTTCGAGTCGTGGTATCTCAACATAAAAGGCGTTTCGGAACAAATAGTTTTGAGACGCCTTTTTTGGTTTCACGCGAAACATATAGGCAGGCTAAGGCGGAAACCAACAGCTACCTGTGTGGCGACTGACGACATTGATAACACTTTAATGTATGAAAAATTTTTCTACACTTGCAGCCGTGATCCTGCTATTGACCGGCTGCACCCATAATCTGTCGTTGAAAATAACCGATATGGGCGCGATGACTGACTCTGAATTTGACAATGCATTGATTATCAATGCGGCAATCGACAGCTGTAACCGTTCTGGAGGCGGAATGGTAGTCATTCCGGCAGGCCGTTACATGAGCGGTACCATATATCTGAAGGCTGGCGTGGAACTGAGGCTGGAAAAGGACGCGGAACTCATGGCGTGCAGGGATATTGACTCTTACGGGCATTATGTGACGGACAAGGATATGTCCAGGTACGATACTGGAGTGGGGACTGCCAATCAGAATTGCGCTTCGGACACCATCTGGTCCCAGGCACTTGTCATTGCGCGTCATGCTGACGGGGCAGCTATAACGGGATGCGGCAGAATTGACGGCGGCGGCATTCGCAATCCTCTCGGCGAGGAGAGAATGCGCGGGCCTCACACTGTGCTTGTCGCGGAAACGTCCGGTTTCAAGATGTCGGGAATCAGCATTGACAATTCCTCTAACTACGCGGTTCTCGGCTATGAACTGACTGACTGTAAGTTCGATGGCCTGAGGATTACCGGCGGCTGGGACGGTATCCACATCAGAGGAGGGGCGAGTGTCAATGTGAGTGAGTGTGATTTTTCTACGGGCGATGACTGCATGGCCGGAGGATATTGGCATAATATGGTGATTGACAGGTGCCGCTTCAATTCCTCGTGCAATGGTCTCCGTATGATCATGCCGTCTGAAGATGTGCGGATTTCCGGCTGCACATTCATCGGCCCCGGACGTTCCCCGCATCTCACCACTTCTGATAAAGGCGGCGATATGCTCCATGCCATGATTTTCGAGCCGGGCGGATGGGGCGATGCACCTGGCACATTGTCAGGCATTTGCGTTAAGAATTGTGTTGCGGACAGTGTCCTGTCTCCGTTTTGCATGACATTGCAGGATGACAATCATTGCACAGACGTCACGATAGACGCTTACCGTGCCACCAACTGCCGCATGGCATTGTCGGTGAAAAGCTGGGGGAGTGCGTCTGCCGATAAGGTAACAATCTCTAATTCAGCATTTTCATTCATCGGTATCCCGGAGCCTGGACTTGGCAGAAAAATCGCGTCAATGCCTTTTGACCGCTGGCCTTGTTTCCCTTCTTACGGCGCGTATTTCCGCAATGTAGCAGATGTCGTCCTGGACGATGTCACCTTCTCCACCATCGGTCCAGATGACCGTGATGACATTTACACCGACAATGTCCCCCGCCTGAAGCGGTAGCCTTTGAAAAAAGCAGTGGGAAAACCTTGTGTGCAGGAATTATGCCGGCAGCGACAAAGCCCGCGGCGAATTGCGAAGCACCTGAGCAGAGCGGGCTATGCCGCTGTCCGGCTATGAACTGGTCCGCCCCAGAACTAACTTGCGACGAAAGTGCTTTCCTGTGTTTCCATTGACTATTGACGTTTGAAAACGCAAAGGTAAAGGCCGATCAGCTGTACGTCAAGACATAACTGCGGAGACGCCTGTAAATTTTGGAACCAATGAGCATACCCATAAAGCCGCAAAAATCCTTATAATCTATTGAGTCATTGATTGTTACGCTGACTTTAACCCGCTATCCGACATGCTCACTCCCATAAAAAAATAGGGTGATGAGCATATTTGCAATTTACCCTAAACCTATATAATCAATTGTATATCAATTTATTATATGGGTATCCACAGGCTTCTTGGGATGCTCATTGGTTCAGAATGGTAGGGATAGCGGTCTCAGGCGAGTATAGATCCAGACACACACGATTAAATACTATCGCTGCCTGAATCATTTGATAATGGATGAAAGAATCAAGGCGAGGTACATCGATCCGATGGTGGATTGGTCCTTCAAACTGCTCTTCGACGTTGCCGAATACGCCAGCCTGACAGAATGAGCGAAGCGAACCTCCGGCGGACACACCACCGACCGGGCGTGTATCATTAAAACCTAAATATTTTCCTGATTTCTTTTAATTAACCTTGAAAAGGTGTATTTTTGCGGTGTCCCTTAACCTTGAAAAGGTGTAAATCTGAGGGTGCGCTAAGTCTTGAAAAGGTGAAAATATGAAAAGGAAGATTTATCAGACGCTTCTGAAATGGAAGAAGGAACGCAAAGGAGAAGTCGCTCTCTTGATAGAAGGAGCAAGGCGAATTGGCAAAAGCCATATTGTCGAAGAGTTTGGACACGATGAATATGAATCATATATTCTTGTGGATTTCAGCAAAGTGAGTCCACAGGTCATGGAATTTTTCGACCTCTATCTTGATGACCTTGACACCCTCTTCCGGAATCTTGAATTATATTTCAGATGTAAACTTTTCCCTCGACAGAGCCGTGGCGAGGAGGCCCGCTCATTGATAATATTCGATGAAGTGCAATTCTGCCCCCGTGCACGTTCCGGAATCAAACACTTCGTGAAGGACAATAGGTTTGACTATATTGAGACAGGCTCGTTGGTTTCGATAAAGAAGAACGTGAAAGACATCATGATACCATCGGAAGAACATCCGGTTCAGATGTATCCTATGGATTTTGAGGAATTCCTATGGGCGCTTGGGGATGAAATGATAATGCCGTATATCCGTTCACAATTTGAAAAGAAAAAGCCGATGGGGGCGTTCCATCGCAGGGCGATGGATTATTTTCGTCAGTATATGATTGTCGGTGGAATGCCGCAGGCTGTGAAGAAATACATTGAAACCCGTGACTTTGTGAAAGTGGACGAGGTCAAGAGGGATATTCTGGCGCTTTACCGCAATGACATTAAAAAATACGCCGACAATCAGGAAACCAAAGTGTCGGCCATATTTGAAGAGATACCTGGCCAGTTGCAGAAGCATGAAAAGACATTCCGCTTGTCTGCATTGCGGGAAGATGCCCGTATGCGTGATTATTCGCAGGCCTTCTTCTGGCTAAGTGATGCGAAAGTTATCAACTGCTGCTATAATTCTACAGAGCCTAGTATCGGATTGAAATTAAATGAAGACAGGACCACGCTCAAATGCTATTTGAATGATACCGGACTCCTGATAAGCCATGCATTTGATGAGAGAGGCATTGTGACGGAGGATTTGTACCGCAAATTGATGTTCGACAAGCTTGAGGTTAATCAAGGAATGTTAGTGGAAAACATTGTTTCCCAAATGCTTAAGGCGTCAGGCCATAATCTGTTCTTTTTCAGCAACAGCTCTAGAACATCTGCTGAAGACCGCATGGAGATAGATTTCCTTATCGCCAAACCGACCACGACGAGCCGTCATAATATATCTCCGATAGAAGTCAAGTCAGGTGCCCGATATGCATTGACATCTTTGACTAAATGTATGACCAAATATGCCAAGGATTTGTCGACTCCTTATGTGTTGCATGATAAGGACCTGAAGATTGAAGATGGCATTGTTTTCCTGCCACTTTACATGACTCCCTTATTGTAGGAAAGATTATACTTGTTCTTTACCGTTTTAGCGAAGCTTGGCGTACGTGTTATGTCTAGTCCTGAAAAAAATTACCGATGTTGACATCAGGCGTGGAACTGAGGCTGGAAAAGGATGCGGAACTCATACTGTACTTGTCGCAGAAACGGCCGGTTTTACGATGTCGGGAATCAGCATTGACAATTCCTCAAACTACGCGGTTCTCGGCTATGAACTGGTCCGCCCCGGAGCTAACTTGCGACTAAAGTGCTTTCCTGTGTTTCCATTGACTATTGACGTTTGTAAACGCAAAGGCAGAGGCCGATCAGCTGCACGTCAAGACATAACTGCGGAGACGCCTGTAAATTTTGGAACCAATGAGCATACCCATAAAGCCGCAAAAATCCTTATAATCTATTGAGTCATTGATTGTTACGCTGACTTTAACCCGCTATCCGACATGCTCACTCCCATAAAAAAATAGGGTGATGAGCATATTTGCAATTTACCCTAAACCTATATAATCAATTGTATATCAATTTATTATATGGGTATCCACAGGCTTCTTGGGATGCTCATTGGTTCAGAATGGTAGGGATAGCGGTCTCAGGCGAGTATAGATCCAGACACACACGATTAAATACTATCGCTGCCTGAATCATTTGATAATGGATGAAAGAATCAAGGCGAGGT